>Ga0183099_1001396_pt1 | contig 14098 bp, 16 predicted proteins | sample Biomet1_FD_127788 | JGI IMG/M metagenome (GOLD analysis project Ga0183099, IMG submission 127788) | Microbial communities from bioreactor (seeded with anoxic lake sediment) at LBNL, California, USA - Biofuel metagenome 1 | ecosystem: Engineered > Bioreactor > Anaerobic > Unclassified ... | reverse complement strand
AGCCTGCACCTCCGAATACGGCGGGTAGGTATACTCGTTTTCCCCTTTCTTCATGCCAAGGAGAGTGAGATGGCTGTATTTCTTCAGAGCCTGCCAGGGTTTTTACGTTAGAGGCCACCTTGTACTGTTTGTCCGCGTCCCATTTGCCGTCCCGCAGAAGCGGAAGCTGGCTGGAAAAAATAGCTTACGGATTTGAGATCCGCGCCGGACAGCCGCAGGACGTTGTCGGCTTCCATCAGTGAGACTGCCGAGAGGATGTCGTTTGCGATGTAGCTGCCGCAGTCCACCACAACAAAGGGTGCGATTTCTCGCAGCCCGTCCAACAGTTCCTTAGCCTGCACCTCCGAATACGGCGGGTAGGTATACTCGTTTTCCCCTTTCTTCATGCCAAGGAGAGTGAGATGGCTGTATTTCTTCAGTGTCACAAGGTTGTGCTTGATGAGCGGCTCGGACACATGAGCGGCGGCGAGGATACTGCCCAGGGAATGGTCGCATTCCAGCTCGGAGGGCGGGCAGATGCAGGGTAGCATGGGCGCGGTCATATCGCAGAGCATCAGTACCGTGTTGCGCTTCTGATCGGCAAGGTACTTTGCGATCTTTGTCGCTACGGTGGTCTTGCCGCTGCCGGGAGCACCCCAAACTGCGAGAATGCCGCCCTGAGCTTCCGGCTCGGGCGGCAGTTCATCCTTCTCCGCGCCGCGGGAGAAGATACTGCTTTTCTTGAAGTTCAGCATCACTGCGCCCCGCTTTCCGCTTCGGTACTCTGATTGACCGCGGAGTTTGCCTCCGTTTCCCGCGTGCCCCCGCTGTCCTTTGAGGGATAGAGCGACGCCAGCGTTTCCTCCTGCGCTGCGATAAATTTGCCGGCGTTCTCTGCCGCGCCGCGGTAGACAAGAGTCAGATGAATGGTACCGTCCGCTTCCAGCTCAGCCAGCACCTTACTTTGCTCGGTTGTCACCAGCAGGGTCACGGTGGAGGGCAGCTCCTGATCCTCGTCGCCGGTATCCTCTCCGGTGTCTACGTCGGCGCCGGAGGAGGCGGTCACGCCGATGACCTCCACATACTGGAGTTCGGCGGGGATGACGGTGGTGCCCTGCCCGTTATAGTCGGGGGCAATGACGGATACAATATCTCCGCTCTGGAGCTTGCCGGACAGGCCCTCCGCAAAGCTCTTGATGGTGACCGATATGGCCTGTTTGGTACCGTCGAGGTTGTACAGATAGGCATTTTCCGCAGCGGGGGTGTCGGTCAGCTTGGTACTGAGGATATAATCGCCGATAGAAAGGTCGGCAGCGGCATATTTGCCGACGACGGTATCGGTCTGGCGAATCACGTTGTCAGGCAGGGCATATCCGCCCACCTCTGCAATCTGCACCATATCTGCCGTGATCTCGTCGCCAGCCTTGATCTCCTTGACCACGCGGACAATTTCCGTTTTTTCGCTGACGGCTTTGTTGAACAGCGGCGTTACGCCGAAGCAAATGAGCAGCGAGAGCAGAATACAAAAAACACCCACCACGGTTCGGTTCTTTAATAGATTCATAGGATCAAGCCTCCTAAGTTCATAATGTACGCGGCGATAAAGCCCGCGGATAAAAAGGGTGCCAGCGGCAGAACGTGTTCTCCCGCCACCGGCGCTTCGGTTTTCTTCAGTTTTCGGATGCCTTTACAGAACAGGTCGTACCCCAGCACCGCCGTGAGGCCGAGGATCAGCCCAACGGTTCCCGCGGGAAGCCCCATAACGAAACCCGCTGCTGCCGTGAGCTTGATATCGCCGCCGCCCATGCCGCCCTCTTTGACGAGGGCGGCGATAAGAAGTGGAAGCGCCAGCAGGACGCCGGACAGCTTATCAGGTGTAAGCGTCCGTAGGCCAAGGCAGAAAATGAGGACGCAGAGTGTGTCGGGGACGATCCGCTTTCGGAGATCCCATACCGAGGCCGCGAGGAGCAGACAGCAAAAAAGCGCCGCCTGTGCGACGCTGTCAGCCGGCATAGTTGAACATTTCTTTGATGCGGTCAACCAGCATGGGCAGAACCGTATCTCCGAACAAGGAGTACAGTCCGGCCAGGAGCAGACCGCCCAAAACCACGGCGATCAGGATTTTGATGGCCGTATCGATGTACCCCTCGGCGCGGTTGCCGGCAAGCGCCTTGCGGGAGCGTCTGACCAATACAACCATAGTGATCAGGGCGTTTTTCGCAGATGCGATGGCTTTCTCAGCCCCGTTTCTGAGTTTTGAAAATAGTTTTTTCATAATGAAATTCCTCCTAAATTCTGATATTAAGAAGCCTTCCGCAATGGTAGCCACTGCGGAAGGCTTGCTTTTTATGCTGCCTCGCTATGAGACTCTGCGGGATGGCAGCACTTTTAACTCGCGGACCAGTAAAACTCCACGGAATAGGTGATGTTGGATTTGTTATACATGCAATTGTGAGGCGTGTAGTAGTAGAATTCGAGCTTCGAATAGACGCCGGGCGTCAGTGTGCCGTACATGTAAACGCCGTTGTTGCTGTAGACGCGCCCCGTGTTGCCGTCCGTGGCCGCAAACGAGTTGCCAATAGACGAGTCGAAGGATACCGTTTTAAGCTGCTCCCACTGGCCGGTTTGAATATTGTATCCTCTGACCTGTCCGTAATCGTAGTTTGCGCTGTGCCCGCTGACAGAAGGGACGGTAAATGTCCATTTCGTGATGGTTGCGCCCTGCACGCCGTCTTCAACAATGGTCGATTCAGGCCCGGTGAGTGTCATACCGCCGCCATGTGAAGAATCCGCTACAAAAAATATAATAGCCGCCCAGGAGGACTCGGCGCCGGAGGAATCCACCGCCTTGACCTTGACGATATTCTTGCCAAGAGGATAGCCAGTGCTGGTTTCCGCAAGTCGGCCGTCCCACACATAGGTGATGGCGTCGCCGTCTGGGTCGGCGGAGGCCGCCGTAATGGTTACCGCCGTACCGGGGCTGACGCTGTTGCCGCTGGGAGAGCGTGTGATGACCGGCGTTGTGGGTGCGGAGTTGGAAACGGTGAACTTCACTTCCGTCCACTCAGAATACAATCCCCAGGCGTCCTTGGCTCGGGCTTTGACGGTGTACGTTCCGGCGGCGTAATAGCCATCGGCGCTTGTACCGTCCCACTCATAGGTCACAGCATCGCCGTCCGGGTCAATCGAGGAAGCGGAGAAATTGACGAGGAATTTGCCGTTGCTGGCTGTCCGGGTCGGAGTGGCGCTGGCGGTCGGTGCGCCGGGTGCGGTGTTGGTGACGGTGATGTTCTCGGAGTGAGAAAATACCCGCCCCTCACTGTCCGTGACCGTGGCTGTCAGCTTATAGGTTCCCGCAGCGCTGATGGTAATGCTGCCGCCGCTGTTGGATAGGGTTCCGTTATAGCTTGCGGTGCTTCCGTCCTTGGTCAGCGACCATACGATGCTGTTACTCTCCATACCGGAGCTGTCCGTTATGGTAACGGCTGCCGCCTTTCCAATGTGAACGGAGGCCGGAAGTGTGAAGCCGCACTCCGCGATGGGCTTGAGCGCTGTCGTATTGGATTTAAAGGTAAAGGAACGACCAATTGCGTCTGTACCCGTTGCGATGAGCTGCACGGTGGCGGTTGTGCTGGTGCTGAGCGTGATGGTGCCGCCGCTTTCGGACAGGGTCCCGGCCGCGACGCTGGTGTACGGAACGGCGGCGCCGCCATTTATGGATATGCTCCAGTCAATATTCAGACCGTCCAGTTCGGTTCCGGTTACGCCGACCGTAATCGCCTCAGTGCTGTAATTGAGTGCCGGGAGGCTGATCTGCATCTCCGGGATGGGATAGACGGTGATTGCCGAACTTTCGGAGAAGGCTCGGCCCAACGTGTCGGTCAGGGTGACGGTCAGTGTATAACTGCCTTTGTCGTTGAATGTGATACTGCCGCCGTCAACCGCCAAGGTTCCGCTGGTGTATTCGGTATAGGTCTTGGCTGTACCGCCATCCTTGGAAATCGTCCACACGGCGGTGAGGTTATCCATATCGGTACCACTGACGAATACTGTGGCTGCTTCACCGACGTACCCGGTCTGCGGCAGGCTCAGCGCGATATCAGGAATGGGATAAACTGTGATTTCCGCGCTGTCCGCGAAGCTCCTGCCGAGGGCGTCGGTCATGGTGACGGTCAGCGTATAGCTGCCTTTATCGTTGAATGTGATACTGCCGCCGTCAGCCGCCAGGGTTCCGCTGGTGTAATCGGTGTAGGCCCTGGCTGTGCCGCCGTCCTTGGAGATTGTCCACGCAATGGTCACACTGTCCAGATCGGTTCCGCTGATGGACACTGTGTCGGACTCTCCGACGTATCCGGTCTGGGGTATGGTCAGCTTAATCTCTGGAATGGGATAAATGGTAATGTTTCCGGTCTGTGAGTAGCTCCTGCCCAGCGCGTCGGTCATGGTAATGGTCAGCGTGTAGCTGCCTTTGCTGTTAAACGCGATGCTCCCGCCGTCACTTGACAGGGTTCCGCTGACGTAATCGGAATACGGAGCCGCTTCGCCGCCATCCTTGGCAACCGTCCACACGGTGGTCAGGTTATCCAGGTGAGTACCGCTGACGGATACCGTGGTGGTTTCTGTGGCATACCCTGTTTGCGGCAGGGTCAGTTCAATTTCGGGGATCGGGTAAACGGTGATGCTGTCGCTGTAGGAGAAGGTTCTGTCCAGCGCGTCGGTCATGGTGGCCGTGAGGACGTATTCACCGTCGTCCGTAAACTGAATTTTGCCGCCCTGGCCGTTCAGCGTGCCCTTGATATAGGTGGAGAGGGATACGCTTTTGCCGTCCTTGGTCAGAGCCCATTCCACCGGCAGCACATTGTTGTTTCCTGTGGTTCGGAGGTCGACCGTCCGGTCGGGGTAGGTGGTTTCCGGCAGATTAAACTGGATTGTGAGAGCCGGAAGCACCTCAATTTTGTCGCCGGGTTCGAAGAGGAATACCCGTCCGGTGGCGTCAGTTACCCTTGCCACCAGCTCATACATGCCGGCGTGTTTAAAGCGGATGGTGCCGCCGTCATTGGTAAGATCGCCGCTGATATAGGTGCCCCAATCCTGAAATCCGTAGGTGTTGTCCACCAGCCATTCCACGGTCAATCCATCCATATCAGTGGTGGCCGCATTGATCACGACATCCGTATCTGTATGCACCGATTCCGGGAGGCTGAAGGTCAGCGCCGGCACGGGATAAGCCGTGACGGTCTGGCTGTAGCTATAGTTCCGGTCGGCTCCATCGGTGAAGGAGGCTGTCAGGACATATTCGCCCTTTTGCGTAAACCGGATACTGCCGCCGTCGTTTGTCAGCGTACCATCGACATAATCGCCGAGGGTAGCCGCTACGCCGTTTCGGGTCAACGTCCATTCCGCCGTGGCGGTATCAATATTGGTGAAGGTTGCTTCCACCGCAACGGTTTCGTCGGTATGGACGATTTCAGGCAGGTAGAAGCCGACCGCGCCCACAGGGTACACGGTGATGTTGGAGGAAGTTTCAAAGGTTCTCCCGGTGGCATCGGTGACCGTGGCGGTCAGCGTATACACGTCCTTGTCCATGAATCGGATGGAGCCGCCGTCGTTAGTGAGTGTGCCGTCGATATAATCGCTCAGCGCAACCGCCTCGCCGCCACGGGTCAAGCTCCATTCTGCGGTCAGGCCGTCCATCTCCGTCAGGGTTGTCCCGAGTTCGATGGTGGTATCGGTGTGTGCCGTTGCGGGGAGCTCAAACGCGACGTTCGGCACCGGATAAACTATGACCGTTTCACTATGCGTAAAGCTCCGCCCGGTTTCGTCGGTCGCCGAAGCGGTCAGGGTATAACTGCCCTTATCCGTAAACTGGACGGTACCGCCGCCATTGCCGAGGCTGCCGCTTATGACGCTGTCCAACTCGGCCGCGACGCCGTCTTTTGTGACCGACCACGCGATGCTCAGGTTTCCGAGCTCGGCTGACTCGGCGATGGTCACTGTCTTATCAGTATGGGTGGTTTCCGGCAGGCCAAAGCTCACGTCAATCACGGGATAAACCGTAACCGTCTGCGAATAGACAGTTTCCCGTCCCGCGCTGTTGACTGCCGTCGCAGTCAGCGTATAGCTGCCGCTGTTTTTAAAGGTGATGCTTCCGCCGCTGTCGGTCAGGGAGCCGCTGACGGCATCCGAGAGAGGCAAGGGTTCCTGCCCATCGTCTGCGGTTGCCTTGGTGAGCGACCATGTGATGAATTTCGCGTATTTCGTCGTGGCGGCAACAGGAACCGCGGTGTCGGTATGCGCCGTTGTCGGCAGCTCGAAGGATACCTGCGCTTTTGGATAACTAACGGAGCCGCCACCTGAGCTACTGCCAGATCCGGAGTCTTCCTGATTCTTTTTGGCTTCCTCAGCAGCTTTGTCCGCCGCATCCTTCTGCCGCTCCAGCAGGGCGAACGCCTCGGCGCGGGTGCTTTCATCATCCGGCCTTATGGTGTTGTCGGGATAACCTTTCACGAGACCATAATCATCGGCGTAGTGGGCATAGCCTTTGTCGGCGCCGTTTAGCGCGCTGTCATCGGAAAACCCGGTGCGGCCCGTGTAGGCTTCGGCGGCGTCGCCCTTATGAATGGAGCGCACCATCATGCGTATGATCTCGATTCTGGTGATGGGTTCGGTTGACCGGAAGCTGCCGTCGTAGTCTCCGGGGTCAATGATCCCGGCGTCCACCAGGGCTTCGATATTTGCCTCCGACCAGTTCCCGTCGATATCCGAGAAGGTCGGCGCCTCTTTTTCCGCGCCTGTGGCGTCGAGTTCCAGATACCGGGCAAGCAGGGCGCAAAACTCCCCCCGCGTGATGATATTGTCCGGCTTTACCGTCCCGTCCGGGTAACCCGCGATTATGCCACGTTCGGCAAGCTCCTGAATGATGTCCTCCGCCCAATGTCCGGCACTGTCCGAAAACATGCGGTTGGCGGCGTAGGCGCTGCCCAAACACAAGGATAACGTCAGGCAGAGCGTAAGCAGCAAGCTCGAAAGCCTTTTCATTTTTCTTTTCACCAGCTTCCTCACATTCCGCCCATGGTCTGTGTCTGCTGGGTGGTGGGTGCATCGCTCTGCGCCTGAGACTGTTTCTGATTGAGCGCCTGCTCATAAGCTTTCATGACGGCGGCATTAAACTGTTCACGGGATTCCTTGGTACAGGGAAAGCAGATGTCCTTATACTCGGAGCCTACCTTATACTGGGGCATGGCTACAAAAAGGCCCTTGCTACTCTCAAGCACCTTCACGCCGCGGATGGCAAAGGCACCGTTGATGTTGACGCTGGCTGTTGCTCTCTGCGTGCCGCTGCTTTTTGCACCGAAGATTCGGACGTCATAGTTGACGGAGTTCTGCTCTGCGGTTTTCTCCTGGGCGGCCTGCTCCGCCGCTTGAGTCTGTGTTTTTGCCATTGAAAATGTCCTCCTTCTTAATTTTGGATAACAAAAATGCGCCCCGTCCGGGCGCTGGGTCACAAGGTCATCTTCATCCCGCAATCCTGCTCCAGGCCGGGAAACTTAACAGGCCTAAAGCAGGTGCGGTCGAGATAATATAAATTGCCGCCGCTGCCGTCGTAGAGCTCCACGAGGTCGGAGACCGACATCGGACGGCCTGAAAAGCCAGGCGGCCTTCGTTCGGTGAACTTGTCATAGATCGCCTCCAGATCGTTGGTGTCGAGCTGCCCGTCGTAGACAACGGCGTAATCCTCCATCTTCGGCTCCGGCAGGGGCCTTCCGAAGGTGACGATGTCTTTCCATGCTGCCGCGCCGGGCTTCAATTGCCAGATGCGACAGTTTTTTAAGACAGGCATGGCCTTATCCGAGTAAGTTGGGACATTTCCGTCGGCAATGCGCTCATAGACGCCGTTGGTCCATTGGGCCTTCAGTTGATTTCTCGTCAGCCATCGCTCCAGCTCATCATTTTGGAACATGGCGTCCATAACGGCGACATCCCGGTCGATGTATCCGGCAGGGTTTCCATAGTAAAAAACACAGCCGTTTCGCTGCTCAATGCCCCGCATGGCGCATCCCTCCTTTAAGTCATGTTCATACCTCCCGTCTGAGACGCTTCGCTCTGCTCCTGTCGGGGCGCGGTCAGCTCCGCCAGCTTTTCCTGCGCCCAGTCCGGTAGAAACTCGTCCTTCAGCACGCCGACGAAGTCATGGCGGTTCCAGCGAGTTTCCTCGCCGTCCGAAAGGCAGGTGCAGCGCACTGAGCGCCCGTTGGCGTTGGGACTGCATCCAAAACCGTCGTGGGCGTACCACAGCTGATCCGCCTGTCGCCAACATTCCTCTTTCAGAATGTTGGGCGAAAGAACCAGCACTTTACCGGTGAAGTCCAGAGAATTGGTATCTGCTTCGCATTGGGCGTGGTCGAACAGGCCCAGTGCCTGATACGCCTCGCGGTATTCGTCCACGAACCCGTCCAGCACGGCGGGGTGGCTGTCTACCGCGAAAGTATAGTTGTGCTCCTTGTCAGGCGGGATGGAGGTCATTTTCGCCCATGCCTTATTTTTACCGGAGAAGCGACCGTCATTGGCTTTTTCCTGTATCGTATTCGCCAGCACAAAGTTCATCCGTTTAAAACCGTATTCCGCGATGACACCGTCAGCGCAGTCAGGATTCAAATGCATTCCGTCAAAGTCACGGCGGATGGCTTCCTCAATGGCTTTTTTGCAGGCAATATTTGCTTTCCAGCTCTCCCGCCAAAGGGCAATCTCATTACGCTGCCTGGCGTATTCGATGGAGCCGGGATAGAGGTAGACGTCATTTTCCATAGACGACCCTTTCATCCATCAGGCGATCCTCCAGTGCTTCAAGGCACACGCCGCAGCTGCGGAGGAAATCCAGAATGGGAAGCGGCACATCGGATAAATCAAAATCGTAATCCGCCTGACGGACACAGATTTCACCGCTGTCTTCGTTTACTTCGCAGGTGAGTTTGGCGTCTCTGGGGATATCCGCTTCCTCCAGCGCCCAGACGGGGACAAGAATGTCCGGTGTTTCAGGATCGCGGAGCAGTTCGCAAGCCTCACCGGGATCGCCGCAGCAGTCGCAGTGGCCGCAGTCACGGGCAAGCTGCAGCAGAAGTTTGCTGGCCACGTCATTCAGAGAATCCGCCGTGCGGATAAGCTCCATGGCATCCATCTCGCCGGAGATGACCACCGCCGCATTGGTCAAGGTGTGCAATTCCAGAGGAACACCGTCCAGCTCGCTGAGCCTGAGGGCTGCATTAGGGATGACGACGCCGTTCCTGCCGGGTTCTTTGATAAATTTCATAAGCATTTTTTCCTTTCCTCATTCGTCATGTTTGGTGAACATATTCAGTTGCAGGGGTTCGTGGTGTTGCCGCTCGGTCATATCGTAATTGGCGATCAGCACCTCCGGGAACTGACTGGCCGCTTCATACCGCTGTTTAATGCTGTTGAGCCGGGTGACCGATTCGATTTGTATGCCTGGCCGGTCATACAGATCCCGGACAAATTCATCGTCGTTGTAGGAAAGCATGAATTTCCCCTGAAAGGCGCCGTCCTCCGGAACCAGCGTATCCCGAAGCCGGATGTGGTCTTTCTCGGTGAAACCGTCCTCGCCGACGTTTTTGTAGTAGCCCTCGGTGCCATGGTAGGGCGGGTCAATATAGAAAAAGCTCACCGGCGAATCAAAATGCCGAATGAGCCTTTCACAGTCCTGATTTTCGATGACCACCTTTGCCAGGCGCCGGTGAGCCTGCTCGATCAGCGGAAAGTTTGACCACATATCATGGCTGCGGCTTCCATAGCTGGTGAGACCGGAGGCATAGGAATAGCGGATGATCTGATAAAACCACACCGCTTTCTGAATTTCGGTTGCAGGACTGTCTCGCGCGAGGGCCGCTTTTATAAGATCAAAATCCTCACGGGAATTGAGTCCATATTTGAGTGCCGTTATCAACGCCTGGGGCTGATCCCTTACGCAGCGGTAAAGATTGGTCAAAAGACCGTTGAAGTCATTGTAGACCTCAAAATCATTGCCGGGCGGCTTATGAAACAACACCCAGCCTCCGCCGCCGAACACCTCGATATATTTCTCGTAATACAGCGGAAAGCGCTGGAGGATCACATCCCGCAGCGCTTTCTTCCCACCGATCCAGCTCATAAAACTGTTCAGAGCCCATCACCTCCGTTCAGTGGGAGACGGGTCTGGGCCGTATCGAAATGCTCCAGCGATTTTTCCAGACCGCAGATGGCGGCGCTGATACCGGAAATACGGCGTTTCATGTGAGCGATGGTGCAGCGAATCTCCTGTTCCGTCTCGGCATAGTAGTAGCCGTTTTCACCGCTGGCGATGGGAACTCCCTCCCGTCGCAGGGCGTTGATCTGTTTACGCAGTGCCGCGCCTTTGACGTCGAAGGCAGATTCCAACTCCCGACTTGTCGCGGCATATTGCTCTCCGGAATGAAAGATTTCCAGGTATCCGATGAGCCTATCTTTCTGCATTGCTCCTCCTTTCCGGGGGTGTTTTCCCGAAAAAGAGCGTAAAAAAAGAAGGGCCGTCGTCCTTTTCGGAAAAACGGCCCCTACTATGTAATTAAACTATTTACTTCTGCGTTTTCTGATATGGTGAATCTGGGTCTTCATAGAATTGGCGAGCCTCCTCAATGGTGACCCGCTGCGTATTTTGCTTATTACACCAGAGAAGCAGGTCAAGGATGCCCCCGTTTCTGCCGTAACGGTCCCCACGCTTGGAAATGGCGTTAAGATATTCATTCAACGTTTTCATGGTTCAATTACTCTTCCTTCGGATTGGCGCTGTCTATGGAGATGGCAGCAGTCATTATTTTTTCAGGTTTATATCTGTTTCAATGGCGCTCTCGCTGATGTCCTTTTTGTGTACGATCTGAAATATCTTTTGCGGCTGGGGCGGATTGCCGCCTGCCGCTTTCCACCCGGCAAGGAAGGCGATGCGCACCATGGCGAACAGCGCGTTTTCCGCCTGATCGTATTCCCGACGGTCAATGAAATCACTGAACGCCTTTTCAAAATCGTTATTCATTATTGGATACACCTCTGTCGTTAATACGGAATACCGTATTAACGACATGCTACCACACTTTTCTTGCAATGTCTACGGAATTCCGAATGTAATTTTTGCGCGTATAGCAGATAATAAATTCGGAATACCGTAGGTGGAGGTGAAAACATGGATAACAGCACACTGATCTCGCAGCGCATCTTGGAACTGTGCCGCGAGAGGAATATAACGGTTGGAAAGTTGTGCAGCACAGCGGGGACCACGGCGTCGACTGTCCATGATATTGTGGCCGGGGTAACGAAGAATCCGCGTGTTTTCACACTTAAAAAGCTATGCGATGCACTCGGCATTACACTTTCTGAGTTTTTTGATACGCCCGAATTTAATAGCATGGATGTTGAACTGGACTAAAGAGCTTGCCGTCAGGCGGCTCTTTTCTTATGTCATAGTCATTCCGAAAAAAGTCTGTCCCACCTTTCCAACATAGGCGCTGTCATCGCGGGTCAGCAGGAAACCGCGCCGCTCCAGCAGAGCTGCGGCATATTCCTCATAGTGAAAGCTGGCCGCAACGGATTCAGGCAGGGCAACGCCCTGCTTTTTTAGCTCCTGCTCCGCATATTCCCGCAGGGAAACGTCGGGGATGATCTCATAGCGATTTAGGCTTTCGGCGATGTCCAGCGCCTCCGCCAGCGTGCGGCAATCCTCGTACTCCAGCGCGCCGGCGTACAGCTCCATAAAATTCTGCATGCCCTGGCCACGCTCGTCCAAGACAAAGCCCAGATTTTGCCCGTCGTAGACGAGGTCGGAAGCGCGGTCATACTGCTCCGTCAGGTCGCCGGCATCCGGCAAAATACACCGTGCCTCCAGCAGCGTGCATTCGTCCACGCCCTTGACACCCAACTCGTCCAGCGTTATTCGCATTTCGTCCGGCCTGCCATCGTTTGCGTCCTCATAGTCCGGCAGCCGGAGCCACACGCCGTCGGGACAGCGTTCCGACGCCAGTTTCACCTTTACACTCCAGCCGTCGTCCACGCAAGCGGCAAGATTTGTGCCGTCGTAGCGGGTTGCGGGTCCCTGATAGGAATACTCTACATAGCAGTTGCCGATAAAAACGCCGGGATGCTCGTCCTCATAATTCTTGCCCAGCTGTTCCAGATCAATGTAATCGCCAAGCTCCTGCGGGAGCTGCGCGTCATAATGGAGACAGAACCGTCCCAAGGCCTCATAACTTCCGGCCGGGTAGCATACCTCGTAATCGGACATGGTCTGAAAAATGTTGATGACATCTCTGGCGTCGCAAGCGGGTTTACCCATCAGAGCCGCGCTGAGAATGAGCGATTCCTTGACCGATAGCGTTTCCATCCGCTCCCGCAGCCACATCATTTCCTGCGGCGTAGAGGGAAGCCGGTTCAACGCTTCAAATGTTTTCATTTACAGCATCTCCATTCCGTCCAGAGTTGGTTCTTCAAAGGGTGCCAGTATGGGCCAAATCGTCACGTGCCATGTGCCCGTAGGGCGTAATGACGGCGTTGTCACGCTCCAACAGATCCCGACCGTATGCGGGCAGGTTCACATACTGCTGAAGCCGTTCCATATCGTTGTCACCGGCGATAAAGTTCAGTTCTGAAAGTGCGGCATCCTCCGGGCTGGAGATTTTGGCGTCCAGCATGTAATGATCCAGATTGTCCAGCAGAGCGACAGAGCTTTGTAGGCTATTGCATTTCGTTGCGGCCAGCACCGCCTTATAGCGGAGCATCTCTCTGTCCGTCATGCCGGACAGCCGCCCGGCGAATTCATTGACGACTGCAATGCTGCCGGATGCCTCGATTGACCCCATCAGCTGCGGAATCCGGCAGTCCAGACAGCGGCACAGCGTCGTATCGGGCAGCTTTGCCTGCGGCAATTTGAGCATACTGCCATCCTCCGACTCCAGCAGGATCTGATAGTCCGGCTGGTTGGGCGTGAGGTCAAGCGCGAAAAACGCCTCGTTCAGCTCTGTGTGCTGCACCACATAGCCCTTTTCCGTGAAAACGCCGCCCTCACCAATGCGGGCCTCCCGTCCAATCTTTTCAAAATCCAGCAGCTCGAACACCTTGTCCGGGAGCTGCTCCACCTCCGGCACAAAGCCGTTCTCTGCATAGAATCTGCCAAGCTGGGCATCGTTCAGCGCATCCGCCACATGACAGCAGTCCACGCTGTAAGCAAGGTCGATGAGCCGCGACGTGGGAATGAGCCCCTGCTTTTTATTGACCTCCATCTGAATAAGGCCCTTGAAGGATATTTGCTGCTGCTCGTCCAGCTCCGCAAGCTGATGGGTCAGGGCGTTGAGCTCATAGAGACCGGCGTCCCCGGAGAGCAGCGGTGCCAATTCCTCAAAATAATAGTATTCATTGATCTGCAGATAGGGCGCTTCGCCCTCGTCCAGCCGCAGCTTGTCCAGCGCGTCCAGCAGCTCATAGGGCGAAGCGGGCAGATCCAGATCCGCATACGCCTCGCTATACGGCGTGTTGGCTCTGGCAAGGTACACATTAAGAATCTTACGCAAGGGTCATTTCTCCCATCTTCGGTCCTTCCGGTTCATAGGCTTTCGGGTCCGCGCCGGGGACGTTCCACCCGTGCATGCTGCCGCACTCCATAGCCTGCCGCTGGGCCGTCGTTACGCCGAGGCGTTCGTTGTTGTAGTCGGCCAGTTCCTGATTTTCCTCTCTGCTGTCAGTGCTCCAGTCGCTTTTGTAGTAGCCGCTCTCGCCGCGCTTGATGCAGATGAGAGCGCCGGTGTCGGGCAGCGTGGAGAAGCACAGCTCCGGCAGCCCATCCGCCAGCTTTGGGACGAAGCATTCCTGCTCGGTTCGGATGTTCCAGCTGTCCTCGCTGCTCCAGAGATGGGCGTAGAGCTCGCGGTCACCGACCTTGATTTCTCTTTGCTCAAAGCCCTCGCCGAAGCCATCGCTGGCCTGCCCGGAGATGTACTCCTTTAGCGTGTACAGTTCCTTCGGCGTCAGCTCGCCCGTCACCTGACATTCCGCCACGCCCCAGAGCCTGCCGTTCCGCACCTCGGCGGTGAAATCACAGGACGTGGAC
>Ga0183099_1001394_pt1 | contig 14101 bp, 9 predicted proteins | sample Biomet1_FD_127788 | JGI IMG/M metagenome (GOLD analysis project Ga0183099, IMG submission 127788) | Microbial communities from bioreactor (seeded with anoxic lake sediment) at LBNL, California, USA - Biofuel metagenome 1 | ecosystem: Engineered > Bioreactor > Anaerobic > Unclassified ... | reverse complement strand
GCCCTTGCGGAATTTGTCCATCACCTGCTCCCGCTTTTTCTGGGGAATATCACCGTGGATACACTCGGCGTCCATACCCCGCATCTGACAAAAAATTTGGCGATGCGCTCTGTGGACCCCTTTGTGTTGCAGAAGACCATGGCCCGGTCGAAGTTCCCTCGGTACACTTGGCGATGTTGTCAATCCGCATTTTCGCCGGATAGTCCGCAATCAGGCTCACCGCGATTCCGTGACGCTTCGCCGGCCGGTACGGCCGATGCGGTGGACATAGTCCTGATTCTCATCGGGCACATCGCAGTTGAATACCACGTCCACATCGTCCACATCAATGCCCCGGGCCGCCACGTCGGTTGCCACGAACACCTGCAGCTGGCCCTTGCGGAATTTGTCCATCACCTGCTCCCGCTTTTTCTGGGGAATATCACCGTGGATACACTCGGCGTCCATACCCCGCATCTGCAAAAATTTGGCGATGCGCTCTGTGGACCCCTTTGTGTTGCAGAAGACCATGGCCCGGTCGAAGTTCCCGCCGTTCATAATTCCGGCGATGGCCTCCGCCTTGCCGTCGTAGCTGACCTCCAGTCGGTACTGAAGGATGTCCGGCTTGTTCTGCTCGTCCGCCCGGACGGTGATCTCCTCCGCGTCCCGCTGATACACCCAGGCAATGTCCAACACCTCCCGGGAGATCGTAGCAGAGAACATGCCCAGATTCTTCCGCTGGTTCATCCGGTCCAGCAGACGGGTCACATCATGGATGAAGCCCATGTCCAGCATCCGGTCCGCCTCATCCAGCACCACGGTCTGGGCGGTGTCCACCCGAACTGTGCGGCGCTTCATGTGGTCCGCCAGTCGGCCCGGGGTGGCAACGACAATCTGGGGCTTCCTCTTCAGAATGTCAATCTGCTTGCCGATGGGCTGTCCACCGTAAAGGCACACCATCCGCACGCCCGGACGGAACTCCGCGATGTCCCTCAGCTCGTCGGTGATCTGGATGGCCAGCTCCCGGGTGGGCGCCAGAATGACCGCCTGAACGGTCTCGTCCTCCGGGGCAATGTGTTCCACGATGGGAATGCCGTATGCAAAGGTCTTACCGGTGCCGGTGGGAGCCTTTGCAATCACGTCCTTCCACGCCAGCATGGGAGGGATACACCCGGCCTGCACCGGGGTGGATAGCTCGATATTGCGTTTTTCAATGGCGCGCATGATCTCCGGTGACAGTCCAAGACTCTCGAACCGGACGCCTTGTGTCAATTCCATAAGCTGTTTCTTCCCTTTTCCGATTTGGTTTTTCAGCGTCTCCGAGCCTGACCGGGACGCGGTTCTTCATATTTGTTACAAATCTCTGTTATTATATCCGCTTTGGCGGAATTTGTAAAGTCTGGTGCCTAAAAGGCTGTTTTGAACAAAGTATTTAAAAAAATGAAGCGCAGTCTCATTTCTAAGACTGCACCTCGAATTATAATTTGTGTTGTCTTTATCCGCTCGTAAAACAGAAATGTATAAGAGCTAAGTGTCAAAATGCTTTTCTTACCTGTGCGCATCTGTTTCCGCTGCTTCTCCGGTCTGTGGGAAACCAAAAATCCAAAGCAGCCCGCCAAACAAGGCATATGCAGCCGGGCATCGAATGTCGACTTTCATAATAAAAGAAACAATTTCCTGATACACGGGAGCATATGGGAAACTCATTTGAACACTGCCAGCGGTAACAGATTCAATCAACACAATCACCGACCATATCGCATAAGGCAGTTCCAAGACAAAACAGAGCAACAGAATGACCATGACAGTCCGCCTTGCTTTTTTCGTCCACGGTCTATTCAAACTCTTTGGCTGCATTACAATGCCAATTCCCTGCATAATCCACCATCCAAGCACAAGCATCAAAATCGGATCGTAGAACATGCTCATAAGGAAGGACGGAGTTGTTATGTATTTTTCCGCTTGCAAGGAAAGACACAGAGGATGCAGAATAATTGCTCCAACCACCATCATTAGGAGAACGATAGAAGAAACCATCATCCTTCGGAACGCTGTTTTCCTGCTTTCAGGAACAGGAATCCCATAAAAGACAGCGTTTGCATCTACGTTCAATACATCTGCAATCCTCATAATCATATCCACATCAGGTCTTGTTTTGCCGTGTTCATAATTCGATACGGTCTGCCGCGTCACAAACAATTTATCAGCCAATTCCTCTTGGGTCAGTTTATTTTGTTCCCGCAAATTGAAAATGGTCTTTCCAATATCACGCATAGCAAATCACCTCACCCACACCATAGCATCAAACCTGATTTATGTCACGCAAGGCCACTTTTACATGGTCAGTTTGGCCTGCCGCAAGAACAGTTGCCTCTCCCGATCAACCCCAAAAAGTGGCCGGTATCAAGGATACCGGCCACTTTTTATAGTTTACGGATACTGCCTTTGGCCTCTCTTTACCGGTGGGGAACATGCCAGTTTTGTCCGCATACTCCGTCACGGCCCGATCCGCCGCAAACACGCCGCTACGGGCAATGTTGTGCAGACTCATCGTATTCCACTTCGCCGCGTCGGCGTAAGTCGCGGCCATCCGCTTTTCCGCATCGCAGTAGGCGGCAAAGTCCGCCAGCAGCAGATACTCGTCCGCCGGAGCACCCCGGTCGCCGAACAGCAGCCTTCTGTACAGGTCCTCGTAGTCCACGCCATCCCGGAAGCCGGACTTCAGTGCGTTCAGCACCTGCTGGAGCACCATGTCCCGGGCATAAAGCCGCTGAGGAAGATACCCTCCCCGCTGCAAAGCCGCCGCCTCGTCGGAGTGAAGTCCGAAAAGGAACATGTTTTCATCTCCCAGAACGTCGTGCATCTCCACGTTGGCCCCGTCCAGAGTCCCCACAGTCAGCGCACCGTTCATCATGAATTTCATATTGCCGGTGCCGCTGGCCTCCTTTCCGGCGGTGGAAATCTGCTGGGAGACCTCGCTGGCGGGCATCAGCCGCTCCGCCAGCGACACCCGGTAGTTTTCCAGAAACACCACCTGCAGTTTATCCTTGCACACAGGATCGTGGTCAATCTGGTCCGCCAGCGAGTTGATGAGGCGGATAATCCGCTTTGCCACCGCATACCCCGGCGCGGCCTTTGCGCCGAAGATGAAGGTGCGGGGCAGGGAAATGGCGTTAGGGTCTTCCTGCAACCGCTGATAGAGGGCGATGATGTGCAGGACGTTCAATAGCTGCCGCTTGTACTCGTGCAGCCGTTTCACCTGTACGTCGAAAATGGCGTTCGGGTTCAGAAGGACTCCCTGCACCTGTTTCGCATAGGCGGCAAAGTCCTCCTTGTTCTTCCGCTTGATTTCCGCCAGACGAAGCTGGACCTCCCGATCATCGGCGTAATTGTCCAACTTTTTCAGCGCCTGGGGGCGCATCAAATAGGTCTCTCCCCCCGCAAGATCGCACACAAGGCTGTGGAGCCTCGGGTTAATCTCAGCCAGCCAGCGGCGGTGGTCGATGCCGTTGGTGACGTTGGTGAACTTATTCGGATCCATGGCGCAGGCGTTTTTGAACACGTCGTTTTTTAAAATCTCCGTGTGAAGCCCGCTGACGCCGTTGACACTCATTCCCCCCGCGATGCACAGGTTCGCCATACGGATCACTCCGTCCCAGATCACCGCGGTGTCCCGCACCTTCTCAGAGTCGTGGAAAAAGTGCTCGCACTTCTCCTGCCAGCGGTGGGCGATCTCCGCCGTGATCTGCCAAATACGGGGCAGAATGCGCTGAAACAGATCCTGGGGCCACTTCTCCAAAGCCTCGGCCAGCACCGTATGGTTCGTGTAGGCGACGGAGTGGGTGGTGATCTCCCACGCCTGGTCCCACTCCATACCCGCGTCGTCGATCAATACCCGCATCAGCTCCGGAATCACCAGAGCCGGATGGGTATCGTTGATCTGGAGGACATTCTTCTCATGGAAGTTGGCCAGAGTCCCGAACTCCGCCATATGCTTCTCCGCAATGCTCTGCACCGTGGCGGATACAAAAAAGTACTGCTGTTTGAGCCGCAGGGACTTGCCCTCGATATGGTTATCGTCGGGGTAGAGGACCTTGGCGATCACCTCTGCCATGGCCTCGTCCTCCGTGGCCTTGAAATACTCCCCCCGTGAATAGAGGCTCATATCCACCGGCTTGGGGGACTTGGCGTCCCACAGACGCAGGGTATTGGTATGGCGTGTGTCGTACCCGGCGATCTCCATATCGCAGGGAACGGCCAGCACTGTTGTGCCGCCCTCCTGAACGATGTGGAGGTGCCCGTCGTCCCAAAACTCCCGCAGGGTACCGCCGAAGCGGACCTGCTTGGCCTCCTCGGGCTTGGGAAGGAGCCAGGCGGAGCCGATGCCCTTCCAGTTGTCAGGCAGTTCCACCTGCTGACCCTCCACAATCTTCTGCTTGAAAATACCCAGATCATAGCAGATGGAATACCCCGCAGCGGGAATCTCCAGCGTGCTCATAGAGTCCAGATAGCATGCCGCAAGACGACCCAGTCCGCCATTGCCAAGACCCGCGTCCGGCTCCAGCTCAAATATGTCTCCCGCCTGAAAGCCAAAATGCTCCAGTGCTTCTTTCAGCTGGGGCAAAACCCCCAGATTGTAAGCGTTCTTTTGAAGGCTCCGGCCCATCAGAAATTCCATAGACAGATAGTGCACCTTCCGCTTTCCCTTTCGGTGCGTCTCCTTCCGGGTCTCCACGCTTCGCAGGGCCATGACATCCCGCAAAACCAGCGCACTGGCGCGGAGCATCTCCGTCTCGCCGGCCTCCTCCGCGGTCTTGCCGAAGTTGACCATCAGCTTCGCGGTCAGGGCATCTTCCAGTTCCTTTGTCGTAAATGCGGTCATTCTTTTTCCTTATCCGCGATTTCTTCTTTCTTATCCGCGGGTCCTTTCATTTGGGTCGCCTTCTTTGCGGCGGATTTTTCCGCCCCGGGCTTTTTAACAGCGGTTTTTTTCGCCGCCGCCTTCTTTTCCCCAGCCTCTTTGAACAATCTCTCCGCCGCGGGCTGCGCGGACTTCTCCGTCAGCCTGGGATGGTCAGGTTTTGCCATCAGCTTCGCCTGGCCGGGCTTTGCCGTCAGTTTCGCTTGGTCGGGTCTCGCCGTCAGTTTCGCTTGGTCGGGTCTCGCCGCCAGTTTCGCTTGGTCGGGTCTCGCTGTCAGGCGGAGCGGGGCGGGCTTCTCCGCCGGTTTTTCCGTGGGCTCCTTGGGCTTCTCAGCGGGAGTCTCCGGCTCTTGGGCCTGTTCCTCCTCATTTAGGGCAGGGGACTCCTCTTCAGCGTGCCTTTCATCCGGTTCCTTCGGTGGGGCGTCTTTCTCTGGTTCCCCCCCCAGGACCGCAAGGCGGGGTTTTCCGGTGATATTGCAATAGATCCGCAGATATTCCCCCGCGCTGCGCCTCCAACTGAAGTCTACCGCCATGCAGCGCTGCTGCAAGCGGCGGAACTGATCGCCAAAGTCCCAGTAAAGGCCCACGGCCTGCCGGATCACAAACAGCATATCCCCTGAGTTATAGGCCGCAAAGGTAAAACCGTTGCCCGCATCACGCCATGCCTCATAGGGGTGAACCGTATCCTTCAGTCCGCCGGTCTCCCGGACGATGGGTACTGTACCATACCGCATGGCAATCATTTGGCTAAGGCCGCAGGGCTCACTCTTGGAGGGCATTAAAAACAGATCCGCACCGGCGTAAATTGCCATGGACAAAGCCTCGTCATAGTCCAGCCGCGCAGCCATCCGCCCGGGATACTGAGTCTGCGCCCAGGCAAAGAAATCCTGATACTGCTCATCGCCCTTGCCCAGCACCACCATCTGCACCGGCAGCTCCATGATATCGTGGAAGACCTCTTTGATGAGGTCCAGTCCCTTGTGGGACACCAGCCGGCTCACCACCGCAAGAATTGGCGTGTCCGGCTCCTGGCGCAGTTCCATCATCCGCTGCAGCTCCGCCTTGTCCTTCACCTTCCCGCTCAAGTCTCCGGCAGTGTAGTTCGCCGCGATCAGAGCGTCCGTCTGCGGGTTGTAACGCTCCATGTCGATGCCGTTGAGCACACCGGAGAGCTTGTAGCCGCACTGGCGCATGACGCTCTCCATCCCGTGGGCAAAGAAAGCGTATTTCAGCTCCTCGGCGTAGGACGGGGACACGGCGGTGACGGCGTCGGCGCAGAGAATGGCGGCCTTCAGCAGATTCACGTCGCCGTCCATGATAATGGTCCCGTCGTCCACCCAGCCGTGGTCCAGCCCGAACAGGTCGCCCATGACCTCCGGCCCATACCGGCCCTGATACTCGATATTGTGAATGGTCATCACCGTCCGAATGGAGCGGAAGCGTTCCTCCCTCACACCGTCGTCCTTCAAATAGATGGGAATGAGCGCGGTCTGCCAGTCGTTGCAGTGAATCACATCCGGCCAGAAGGCCATGTGGGGCAGCATCCGCACCACGGCCCGGGAGAAAAAGCCGAACCGCTCCCCGTCGTCCACATAGCCGTAAAGGTTCCGGCGGTTGAAATACTGCTCATTGTCCAGGAAATAATACGTCACCCCGTCCCGGAGAAGGCGGAACAGCCCGCAGTAGCAGCGCCGCCACGCCAGATTCACATAGTCGTAGCACAGGTACTCCAGCTCCGGGCCGAACTGCTCTCGTACCCGCTGGTACAGCGGCAGTACCACGGCCATCTGGACGCCCTCCGCCGCGATGGCGGCGGGAAGAGAACCGGACACGTCGGCCAGTCCCCCCGTTTTGCAGAAGGGCACGGCCTCGCTGGCCGCATATAAAATTTTCATGGCAGTTTCCCCTTTCCGTTCTCATTTTACCCGGTCCGAAGAGGCGGACCGCCCGGGCTGCCTTACACGCAGGCCCCCTTGCTCAGCACCAGCGGGTAGGATGAGTGGCCGATCAGCGTCCGATCCGCCAGCACCTCTACCTGCTTATCCGCAATGATATGCGCCAGATCCGCGTTGCGGCGGATCACGGTGTCCGGAAACAGCACGCAGTTGCGCACCCGCGCACCCTCTTCCACCACCACGCCGGGAAAGAGAATGGAGTTTTCCACAACCCCCTCCACATTGCAGCCGTCTCCCACCAGAGAGTTGACGCAGTGACCCGTCGGACCCGCATAGCTGGAGGATTTGTCGGCATTTTTCGCCCGGATAGGCCGTTCGGGGGTGAACAGGTCCGCCCGGATGGCGGGGTCCAGCAGCTGCATACTCCGGTCATAATACTCCTGCACGGAGCGAATCTGGGCGGCGAAACCAGTCCATATGAAGGAACGGATATTCAGTTCCCCCACCTTGGCCTGAAGTATATCGTGCCTCCAGCTGTACTGATCGCGGCTGATGCACTCGTCTACCAGATCCTTCAAAAGCCGGGTGGAGATGATATAGACCTCCAGCCCCCGATAACCCCGGGGCGTGTGCATATGATAAAGAACCTCGCGCACCCGCCCCTCTCCGTCGGGTTCAAAATAGGTGCCGTTGTCCACGGCGAAGCTGTCGTTTCCGCACACGGCGGTGATGTCCGCACCGGAGTGGAGATGTTTTTCCAGAATCTCGGACAGGGGCAGGTTCACCACAAGGTCGCCGTCCATCAGCGCCACATAGTCCTGACGGATGGTGTCCAGATAGCTGCGGACCCCTGAAAGCGCCTCCATCTTTCCCCGGAACTCCCCGGTTCCGCCGCGCTGCCGTTCATAAGCGAAGGGAGGCAACAGCTTCAGCCCTCCGCGCTTTCGGCTCAGGTCCCAGTTCTTGCCGCTGCCCAGATGGTCGATCAGGCTCTGATACCGCCCGTGCAGCACGATGCCCACGTCGGTGACCCCGGCGTTCACCAGATTGGAAAGGCCGAAATCAATGGCCCTATACCGCCCTCCAAAGGGCATGGAAGCTGCGGAACGGGTATCCGCCAGCTCTCTCAGGTCATTTCGCTTCTCATAGCAGAAGATGATGCCGTGCAGTCCATTCATCTTGCCACCTCCTCGCCGTTTTTACTCAGCATGGTCTTGGGCGGGACGGCGGTCCCCGCCTCCAGCGCGCAGCCCGGGGCCAGCACTGTAAGGCCCCAAGCCAGCGGGTCCACGCCCTCCGGCGACGCGCCTACCCGGCAGTTTTCTCCGATCAGGGCGTCCTGCCCGACGATGGCGTATTCCACTGTGGCTCCCGCTTTCACGGTAACGCCGGGCATCAGCACGGAATAGCTGACTCTGGCTCCCTCCTCCACATTGACTCCGGCGGAGAGGACGGAATTTTCAACGGTCCCCTCCAGATCGTCGCCGCGGTTAAAGGCACTGTGGCTCACCTGCGCGTGCCTGCCCAGATAGGCCGTGGGTATGGAGACGGATTTGGCATAGATGGGCCAGGACTCGTCCAGCAGGTCCAGCCCGGATTCCGGGGACAGCATATCCATGTTGGCGTCCCACAGGGACTCCAGCGTCCCAACGTCCTTCCAATAGCCCTCAAAGCGATAGGCTGCCATCTTTTCTCCGCTGCCCAGCATGGCGGGAATAACGTTTTTACCAAAGTCATTCTCCGAGCCAAGGTCCGCTTCGTCTGCCTCAAGATAAGCCCGCAGGGTCTTCCACGTGAATACGTAAATTCCCATGGAGGCTAAATTGCTTTTGGGCTGTTTGGGCTTTTCCTCGAACTCCTCCACCATGTCGTGTTCGTCCACATTCATGATGCCGAAGCGGGATGCCTCGGCCCAGGGGACTTCCATGACAGAGATCGTGCAGGCGGCGCCGGACTCCCTGTGCCGCTTCACCATCCGGGAGTAATCCATCTTATAAATATGATCGCCGGAGAGAATCACCACATATTCCGGGTCGTACCGGTCCACAAACGCGATGTTCTGAAAGATGGCGTTGGCCGTACCCTTATACCAGGTTCCGCCCGCGGCGGATTGATAGGGCGGCAAAATATGGACGCCGCCGGTGCTGCTGTCCAGATCCCAGGTCTGTCCGTTGTCCACATACGCGTTCAGCTCCAGCGGGCGATACTGGGTCAGCACACCCACGGTATCGATGCCGGAGTTAGCGCAGTTGGACAGAGGGAAATCGATGATGCGGTACTTTCCGCCAAAGGGGACTGCGGGCTTTGCCATCTCGCCGGTCAGCACGTACAGCCGGCTACCCTGACCGCCGGCCAGCAGCATGGCGATGCATTCTTTTCTCATGCCTCTGCCTCCTTATTTCTTGGGCTTCGCCGCCGGTTTTTTCGCGGCTTTCTTCCCTGTTTCTCTCTCTTTTTTCGCCGTCGGACTCGCTTTGGAGGATCTTGGAGCTTTTGCCGGTTTTTCTGCTGCGGGCCTCGACGCCTCTGCCGGCGCGGGCTTTTCGCCCTTTGCCGCCGCCTTTTTCGCTGGAGTCTTTCTCTCGCCCCGGAGGAACACGCCGCCAAACGGCGGGATGCGCAGGGATACCGAGTAGTCCCGCCCATGGGAGGGAACGGTCTCCACTTCCACCGGCTCTGCATTTCCGTATCCGCCGCCGCCGAATTCCCTGGCGTCCGTGTTAAATACCTCCACAAACCGCCGGTGATCCGGCACCCCCACCCGGTAGTCGGGATAGGCGTTGGGCGAGAAGTTCACCGCGCACAGAAGATCGCTGCCCTCGGCGTCCCTGCGGAGAAAGACAGCCACGTTGTTGTGGTTGTCGTCCGGCACCAGCCACTCAAATCCCTGCTGCCGGAAGTCCATTTCCCACAGCTCCGGCGTCTTTTGATAAAATCGGTTGGCGGCCCTGAAAAACGCCTGGGTCTTGCGGTTGATCTCCGCGTCCAGCAGATACCAATCCAGCTGACCGTTTGCGTCCCACTCGTGCCACTGGCCGATCTCCGGGCCCATAAACAGCAGTTTCTTTCCCGGATGTGCCAGAAGGTATGCGTAAAATCCCCGGAGGGAGCGGAGCTGATTTTCATAGTCGCCGGGCATTTTGCCCACCAGCGACCCCTTCATATGTACCACCTCGTCATGGGACAGGGGGAGCACATAGTTCTCGGAAAACGCGTACATCAAAGAAAAAGTGATATCCCTGTGATTAAACTGCCGGAAATAGGGGTCCAGCTTCAGATAGTGGCACATGTCGTTCATCCATCCCATGTTCCACTTCAGATTAAAGCCCAGACCGCCCGCCTCCGGCGGGCTGGTCACCAGCGGCCAGGAGGTGGATTCTTCCGCCACCATCAGCACGCTGGGGTCCACGGAAAAGGCCATCCGGTTCAGGTTCCGCAGAAATTCGACGGCCTCCAGATTTTCTTTTCCCCCGTTTTTGTTGGGGGTCCACTGGCCGTCCGGCCGGTCATAGTCCAAATAGAGCATGGACGCCACCGCGTCCACCCGCAGCCCGTCGATGTGGTACATCTCCAACCAGAACCGGGCGGAGGAGAGCAGGAAACTAACCACCTCCGGCCGTCCGTAGTCAAAAATGCGGGTCCCCCAGCCGGCGTGCTCCCGCTTTTTCGGGTCCGAATACTCATAGCAAAAAGAGCCGTCAAACTCGTACAGGCCCTGCTCATCCTTGCAGAAGTGTGCGGGAACCCAGTCCAAAATCACGGAGATTCCGTTTTTGTGCATATGGTCCACAAACCACATGAAATCAAATGGTGTGCCATACCGGGACGTAGGTGCGAAGTACCCGGTACACTGATAGCCCCAGGAGTCGTCCAGCGGGTGCTCCGTCACCGGCAGCAGCTCGACAGCGTTGTACCCCATGTCCTTCACATAGGCTGCAAGGTCTCTGGCAATGGTACGGTAATCGTAAAAGCCCTCATTCTCCGGTCTTCGCCAGGAGCCCAGATGAACCTCGTAGATGTTCAGAGGCGAGGTATAGACGGGGCGGTCTCCCTTTTTCTCCCGGAATTTCGCATCGGTCCAGGGGAAGCCCTCGATGTCTATGAGCTTGCTGGCCGTGGCGGGGCGGGTCTCCGTGTGGAATCCGTATGGGTCCGCCTTGTACCGCACGGCGCCGTCCGCTCCGGTCACGGCATATTTATAGGAGGTATACCGGGGCAAGTCCGGCAAAAATCCGGTCCAGGTCTCCCCCTCTCGCTTCAGCGGCGCGGCGGAGGCATCCCATTGGTTGAAATCTCCCACCACGCTCACCGCCGCGGCGTGGGGCGCCCAGACCCGGAATGACCAGCCCTCCCGTTTCCGGCTGAGCGCGGGATGCGCGCCGAACCATGTCCAGCCCTCCGTCAGCGTTCCTGCGTGGAATCTGGAAGCCTGTCCGTTCTCCCCCATGACCTCACTCCTCTCCCACCAAGACAATCCATTCGCCGGTGGTCATTCATTTTCGTATGCCCTCCGGCCCTTTGTCTTTCTTAATGATTCAATTATACCCCACGGCAAAATTAGCGTCAAGAATGCGGCCTGTCGAAATATGGGTTGTGCTTTCGTGGATTTAACGTCTTTTCACTAAAAGTACAGCGATTTTTTAACTTCGTTTTTCCCCCTCCGGCGGAGCGTTTCGGCGGATTAAAGCCAGAGGGCGGCCGTCAAAGACGGCCGCCCCAGTAAAAATCAAGTCTTTCCGCGAATCTTTGCCCCGCACTTGGGGCAGGTGATCTCCACGTTTCCCTTGCCCACCGGCACCCGGCAGATGGTCTTGCAGCTCTTGCAGGTGAAATACTTGTGCTCCTTGTCGGCATGGCGCTCCTTCGCATTCTGACGACCGCTTAGAAGCCTCCAGCGCAGCTGCATCCATCGGCTGTTTTCCTCTCTGCGCTTATAGAGATTCTTTGAAAACATCCGAAAAATCGCCAAAGCCCACAGAGCCATGGCTGCCCAATACAGCACCGCGCCCGCAGCCGGTACGCGCCGCTGAAGGAACATGGAGATAATATCGAGAACCAGACAGGTCCAGACCGTTGCCATTCCCAGCTGGTCTGCGCCGTTGCGTCCGTACATCAGGCGGACAAATCCTTTTTTCAGCCCTTGCATAAATCCCATAGAGGAAGGCTCCTTTTCCAAAAACATATCCCAGCTGGGATTTAGAGTATATTTTACTCGCAATTTTCTTTTCCCACAACTATTTCCGATTGAAATTTACAAATTGGTCATTTCTTTCCGGATCCGCCGAGCCGTGCGGGCGAATTCCGGGCATCTTTAAGCTTTCGCAAAGGCAAAAATTTGTAATTTGATATTTATTTCTTTTTTTCAAAATGTTATAATAGGGCTGTTTTGAAAAAACATAAAAAAGGAGTGTATCATCCATGGCAAAGAAACAGTTCAAGGCAGAATCCAAGCGGCTGCTGGATCTGATGGTGAACTCCATCTACACCCATCATGAGATCTTTCTCCGGGAGATCGTCTCCAACGCCAGCGACGCATGCGACAAGCTGTGCTACAAGGCGCTGACCGACGACAGCGTGGGCCTTGGCCGCAAGGATTTCAAAATTGAGATCAAGGCGGATAAGGACTCCCGCCTCCTCACCGTCTCCGACAACGGGATCGGTATGGACAAGGAGGACCTTGAAGCCAACCTGGGCGTCATCGCCTCCTCCGGGTCCTTCCAGTTTAAGCAGGAGGTCGGGGACGACGCGAAGGACACCGACGTCATCGGTCAGTTCGGCGTCGGATTCTACTCCGCGTTTATGGTCTCCGACCACATCACGGTGGTGACGAAGAAGTACGGCTCCGACACCGCCTATATGTGGCAGTCCTCCGGCGCGGACGGCTACACCGTCACGGAATGCGAGAAAGAGAGCGTCGGCACCGACGTCATCATGCACATCCGTCCCGACACCGACGATGAGAAATTCAGCGAATTTCTGGAGGGCTGGCGCGTTCAGGAGCTGGTGCGCAAATACTCCGACTACATTCGCTTCCCCATCCGCATGGAGGTCAGCAAGACCCGCAAAAAGGAAGGCTCCCCCGAGGGCAACCCGGAATACGAGACTTACAGCGAGGTGGAGACGCTGAATTCCATGATCCCCATCTGGCAGCGGCAGAAGTCCAAGGTGAAAAAAGAGGAGTACGATAAATTTTATCGGGACAAGTTCAGCGATTATGCAGAGCCCCAGCGGGTGATTGCAGTATCCGCCGAGGGTTCGGTAACCTATAAAGCCCTGCTGTTCATTCCCTCCCAACAGCCCTTTAATTACTATTCCAAGGACTTTGAGGCGGGCTTGCAGCTCTATTCCAACGGCGTGCTCATCATGGACAAGTGCGCGGACCTCCTGCCGGAGCACTTCCGGTTCGTCCGGGGCGTGGTGGATTCCCCCGACCTGAGTCTGAACATCTCCCGCGAGCTTTTACAGCATGACCGGCAGTTAAAGGTCATCGCCGCCAATCTGGACAAGAAAATCCGCGCCGACCTGACCAAGATGATGAAGGACGAACCGGAGGAGTACGCGAAGTTCTGGAAGAATTTCGGCCGTCAACTGAAATACGGCGTAGTGGCCGAATTCGGCGCCCACAAGGAAGACCTTCAGGACCTGCTGCTGTTTTATTCCTCCACGGAGAAAAAGCCGGTATCCCTGGCGGATTACGTCTCCCGCATGAAAGAGGGACAGGAGAGCATCTACTACGCCGCCGGCGAAACCGCGGATGCCATTGACCGTCTGCCTCAGCTGGAGACTATGAAGGACGCCGGTACGGAGGTGCTTTATTTTACGGAGGATGTGGACGAATTTACCGCCCAGGCCCTCATGACCTATCGGGAGAAAAAGTTCCAGTCCGCCCTGTCCGGCGACGCCGCCCCCGCCGACGAAAGTGAGAAGAAGCCAGAGGAAAGCGGAGAAAGCGATCACAAGGCCGTTTTTGATTTCGTCAAGGAGGCTTTGGGCGAGCAGGTGAGGGAGGTCAAGGCATCCAAAATTCTGAAATCCCATCCCGTCTGCCTCACCGCCGGACCGGGGCTGAGCTTTGAGATGGAGAAGTATTTTGCCGCCGTTCAGCCGGACCAGAAGCTGAAGGCCGACCGCATTCTGGAGCTGAATACCTCCCACCCCGTCTTCGCCGCGCTGGAAAAGGCCGTGTCGGATGACCCGGAGAAGGCGAAAAAGTACGTCCAAAATTCTGAAATCCCATCCCGTCTGCCTCACCGCCGGACCGGGGCTGAGCTTTGAGATGGAGAAGTATTTTGCCGCCGTTCAG
>Ga0183099_1001392_pt1 | contig 14107 bp, 9 predicted proteins | sample Biomet1_FD_127788 | JGI IMG/M metagenome (GOLD analysis project Ga0183099, IMG submission 127788) | Microbial communities from bioreactor (seeded with anoxic lake sediment) at LBNL, California, USA - Biofuel metagenome 1 | ecosystem: Engineered > Bioreactor > Anaerobic > Unclassified ... | reverse complement strand
TGCCCTCCGTCGATATAAAAACCCACATTTATTCTTCCCAACTTTGCGTCTATTACGATTACTACGAGGGCGGGCCGGATGTGCAGCCGATCTATTCCCCTGTTTCCAATGTGGTGACAATCGGTTCCGGCAGCTTTTATTCAGACGCAAGCTCCTGGGCAAAACCTGAATTGCAGAAAGCATCCGATCTTGGCCTTATTCCGGATATCCTGAAGGGCACCGACATGACAAAGCCGATCACCAGAGAAGAATTTTGCGAACTTTCCGTACTTTTATATGAAAAAACAACCGCAAAGACTGCAGAGGCCGCTTCGACAAATCCGTTTACCGACACAGCCAATCCTCAAATTCTTAAGGCATATCAGCTGGGGATTACGACGGGTACATCGGCCACAGCTTTTTCACCTAAAACGCTGATCAACCGCGAACAGTGCGCTGCAATGCTGTTTCGTGCCATCAAAGCCATTGTGCCGGACGGCAGCTACAGTACTGCAGGTGTAAAGGACTTCCCGGACCAGAAATATATATCCTCTTATGCAGTAGAAGCTACGAAATATATGTCTAATATCGGAATCATCAAAGGAGATACAGCGGGCAATTTCATGCCTAAAGCTACTACTTCAGCACAGTTAGCGCAAGGATACGGCATGGCTACCAGAGAGGCTGCCATTCTGATGTCGGTAAGAACATACGAGACAATGAAGTAATAAAAATCCAACCCTTTATTTATAATGGAGCATTGGAAACAATGCTCCATTATAATACTTTGCAGAGGAGTTATGAAATGAAAATCAAAAAATTCTTATGCTTTTTTTTAATAGTAACAATATTATTGGGACTCTGTTCCTGCGGCAAATCATCAAATAAAGGCGATTCAATAGACGATATCGATAAGCAGGAAGTTTTGCTTGAAAAAGAAAATATGCAGCGCGAAGACGCATCATATTATTCACTCGGAAGCGCAAGAATGACACCAGACAAAAACAAAGTCTCGTCCGTCACCTACTCCCCGATGGGAGGCGACGTTTTTCTAGAACTTAAAGACAGCGCGGGAAATCTATGGCACCTGGACATTCCCGAAAACGCACTTCCATACGGCGAGACCATTTCCATGCAGCTTAGCGAAGATATCTCCACAGATATCGTTACAGGCAAATTAAATGCCGGTGTCATATTGCAGCCAGAAGGTTTGCAATTTACTTTGCCGGCAACGCTCACGGTTACCGGACCGATTGTATCCGATCATACCTGCGTTTTTTTCGGCAATCATTCGGGTGAAAATCTGAATTTTGCTTCAATGGACAGTGAAGCAGACAGCCTGAAGGTAAACGTAGAGCACTTTTCCTCTTATATCGTTTATGAGCCGATCGGAGATGCCCAGATTCAGGAAGCTGCCGATATGGCATCTCAATCCTATACTGCAGTTTTAGAAGAAGTAAAGGTCTTTCTGAAAACGCCGATTACTGCTCCGCCGATCCCCGCTGATTATTCCTTCGAGTGCAAGGAAGAAGACGGGGAAAATGCCACCGAATACCGGAACAGGGCTTTGGACATGTATATCTCAAGTGCGATGCGCCCCGAAAGCGACCTTGCGAAAAAGCTGCTTGGCGCCGGACGTGAAGTTGCGGTTTTAGGCGGTGATACGGATGCATTTTACTACGCCGGGCTTCTTTTGAAACGGGACCTGAAAAAAGCCGACAAGCTGATCGGTACATACAAAAATGATGTTGACAAGCTGATTCCTGTCATGAATCTGACATTTAAGATAATTAAGGAAATGCAGGCATTAGGCATAGATGTGTCGCCGGGCTACTTGGATACATTCTCGGATTGGATGAAGCGTGCTGCTGACGAGCAGATCCGGAAAATCAAAGAGGAACACGACTATCGGGCGCTTGGTCCTTGCGTTGCATTGGTGAAGGGTGCGGCGATTATGGAATCCGATTTTTCGGTATCCAATGAATTCACACAGAAATTTTTAAAAAAAATTAAAAAAGCAATGACTTTTAAAGTAAAATATGAAGTTTCTCTGGTCTCTGGGATCGCAAATCAAAAGATGAATTTATCAGGAGAAGCGGAGCTTTCATGGCTGGATGATAACAATGAAAAATATTATACAGGAACAGGGAAAGGCAAGTATTTAAGCTACACACACAGCGGACCGTGGACTACGACCATTGATTTTCCGAATGAATACCCTGTTAAAATAAAGTTTATTGACTTTTCTCCTTGCAAGAGCGAGAAGATCAAAGTGCAGGTAGACACCATCGGCGCTAAAAATGAGGTCTGGTACAATCCAGAATTGGATGAACGGTCTTCGAACGAATACAGCTTTGTCAATTTTATAGCGGAGGAATTATTCAAGGATTACAAGACTGATTCGGGTGAATATGTTTTTGAGGTTCCGTTTCACAATAAGAACGTTATCATGGGCGACGGAAGCTTTGCGAAAACCGATACAATAAATTATCCGGAGGAAGGCGGCGCCATGGGTTCTATCAGCTATAAAATTGAGATAAAACATACGCCGAAATAACGGCCGACATTTTCAAATCTGTTTTTGCAAAATTGAGAGGTAAATTTTATGTATAAAAAAACGGTTTCTATTATTGTTATGATACTTTGCTTTTCATTGATATTCTCAGCTTGCGGCAGCATAGGATCGGTTAATAATACATCGATTGCCGGAGGGACATCAACATCATCCGAAAACTTCTCTGTACCCGAAATTGTCTTTAGCGACACCATAGATGACCCGCAGGTGGAATATCTAAATACGCTTGGAAGCACAAATGCCACAGGAACGGTTAAACTTGACCTGATACTTTACGAAACAGAACCCAATGTGTTTGAGGGTCATGGCATTATGACCCGTTCCTTGAATATGCCCGATAAGGAGTTGAGTTCGAAGCAGGAATATGTCTACCGCACCGGGCTGATTCACGCTGAGGCGGGCAAGAAGGGGAGTCTTACTCTTGCCGGTGGATTTACTGAGGATAGGGATGCCGATACTTTCATGGGAGAAGACGCGCCTTTCCGTTTTTATACCCATAAAGATGGTACTGTACTGCAAAAGAACTTACCGTTTTTATTAAAATTGAAGGGTAAAAAGGCTTTACTTTCAGTAAAAATACATGATCATGCATATTTTGTTTTTCATGGAAATTTAACGACAGATTCTGTAAAGGAGGCTTCTGAGAGCGATTTTTCCAAGACGAATAGTCTCTTTTATATAAACAGCCTATGGTCCGGTTCTATGACGGGCAGCAGCGGGGACTATACCGCAATTCTTTTGGCTGCGCCTACTGACGACAAAAACGGCTATTCCGGGCAGCTTTCTATCAATGGAAATGGCAGTGCTCTGAAGAATATGAATGAAAAGATGACATTTTCACTGGCCTCGTTTGACAATGCGTTATATCAAAAGTCAGGCGGAAAACTCATTGACAGATTTGCTCAAATGGGAATCCTGCATACTGCCGGAGGAGATTATATATTGCTCTTGGACGGGAAACAAGTCATTCTGGAAGCTGCAGGGAAAGGTATGTTTTTTTATGGAAAGCTGCGTTCCGATTCGGATTTGACATTCCTGCAAAATGAGGCAAATAAGACAAAAAAGATGCTCTCTTATCTGTACCGTCAAAAGAGCAGTACGTCTTCCGCGGACTACTCTGAATTGAAAGGGCTGGATCCCAATAATCCTGAAGATATGAAAAACTAATGAAGATGTCCGAGGAACTGGAGGACACACTGAATTCGGAAAACAAAAAACCGGCATGGTATCCTGACGGGCTGATCCACACGGTGAATTTTTCCGAAGACGACGGCTATCTTACCAATCCGGCTACGGAAGAACAGTTTTTCAAAATATGCAACACGCAATATTACGAGAATGAAGATTTTGCCGACCTGGTATCACCTTACCGTGCTATGTTGTCCGGTAATGATGGTTACAAGGAGTACATGGATTATGAAAGCGGGGAAGGAGTTTTTCTTTTCACTATGGGTAAATATTCTGTGCAGGTATTTTTAATGCAATCAAGTTTGAAATTAACCAGCGTGTCCGTACAAATCTACTAAAGACCAACTTCCCCGCGGGTTATCAATTTCCTAAGGCAGACAGCAAGATTTGCTGACCTGCCTCTCTTAAAACACCACAGTTCCGTTTGTGTCCCTATGATATGCGACTAAATGGAGCAGTCATTTTCTATAATCGTATCATTGTCGGGGTTCGTTTCTCAAATGTCGTCAGATATTTTATGCCAACCGATGAAATCATTTGATGTGCGTAGCTGAAATTAAAACCGATATCTTTTGGAAAATGGGCATCGGAGCCTACTGTGATCATTTCTCCTCCCAAATCTGCATATAGCTGCAGGATTTCCTGAGCAGGGGTCGTTCTGTCTCCCATGCCGTAACGGAAGCTTGAGGTATTGATTTCAATTCCCTTGCCGTCTTCAATAATCAGCTTCAGGATCTCTTCAACGATGCCCATATAAACAGACGAATCAGGGATTTTGCTGGTATATCGGTCTATGATGTTGAAATGTCCTAAAATATCATAATCCTTATAAAGCTTCAGGCAATCGTACATGTAAGTATAGAAGGCGATATAGGATTCTTCTGCGGTCCTGCCCTTGTAAAAACCGCTCCCGTCTAATTCGGAGCCTTCCGCACAGTGAAATGACCCAAGGATAAAATCATAGGGAAAGCAATTTGCCGCTGCTGAGCATTTTTTTAATGTCTCGCCGTGCTGGATGCCGATTTCTATGCCTTTAATTATTTTGAGCTTATTAATATATTGCGCTTCTACCAGAAGCAGCTCCTTATGATAATTTTCCATATCAAGGTCAAAGGGAAATTCTATATCCGGGTAATCCGGATCATAATGATCTGTGATCGCGATTTCTTTCAGGCCGATTTGGTATGCCATATTCAGCATATCCGTCATCTTTGTGCTGCAGTCATCGGAAAATGAAGAATGCGTATGGTAATCGTACATTTTTGTTTTTGTCTCCTTGTTAAATTATGTTATAATAACTATATCAAAAAAAACCAGATTTGAAAAGGGATAGTCAATGTCTGTTGATTTAAGGGAAAAGAGATTAATTGAGAGAGCAAAGGCAGGGGATGAGAGTTGTTTCGAATCCCTTATTTTAGGTTGTCAGAACAAAGCATATAATATTGCGCTCCGCTATCTAAAAAATGAAGAAGATGCTATGGATGCGCTGCAGGAAAGTTTTATAAAAATTTACCGGCATTTAAACAATTTTAAAGAAGACAGCAGATTCGATACATGGGTATATAGAATCATAGTAAACACCTGTAACGATTTTCTGAGAAAAAACAGCAACCGGAAAAACACAGACAGCATTTATAAAACGGAAAATGAAAAGGAAACGGTGATCGAAATTCCGGATTCCTCAGGCTCACCGGAGCATGTGTATGAAAACAAGGAAAAAACTGATTACATACTATCGTGTCTGGATAAGATGACACTGGAACAGAAAGAAATCATCCTGCTGAGGGATGTCCACGGATTCTCCTACGAAGAGATCAGCGAGATTCTGGATTGCTCGATTGGAACGGTTAAATCCAGAATCAACAGATCACGTCTCAAACTGAGGGAACTTTACTTGGAACAAAATTGAAAACATTACGTCTAACAGATATGAGGGTTCGAATACATGATGCAATCAAAATATAAAGGAGGGAGAGCGTTATGAAATGTGATGAAATAAGAGAGTTGCTCTCACTTTATATTGACAGGGAATTAGATGAGAGTCAGATGAAGATCGTTGCAGATCATCTGGCTGCTTGTGATTCTTGTAAAAACGAGTATACTGGAATCATGGAGATGGTATCTCTTTTGGGAGAAATAGAAGAGGCACCTGTTCCTGATTTATTTGAAAATAGATGGAAAAGCGTATTAAAGAATAAGAAGAAAAAAGTGAATTGGCGTATCTTTACATCTATTGCTGCTATTTTTGCAGTCTGTGTCATTTCGATTGCACTTTTCAATAATACAGCCGGGAATCTTCCTGACCAAATGAAAGGCACTGAGCAGTCCGGCATCGCTTCTCAGTCCAAAACTCCAACATCGGAAGGAATCGATGCAACACAGAAAAAGGAAAATCCTCCAAACCAAAACCTTGCGGATAATCAGGTAATTATAGATAATGATGATTCTTACAGCAAAACAGTAAACGAGAAGAATTCAGTATTATCCGCTTCATCTGATTCAGTTGCTCAGGATAACAAAAAAGATGATTCGGATTCAAATCAAGAAATGAAAGTATATGGTTCCGCAGACATTTCTTCTGGTGAATCCGGTAACGAAGATGAAAATATGGCGGCAGCTTCAGAAGCGGTAACGGAAGCCACTAGAAGAAGTTTTTCCGCAATGTCGCCTAAATCCTACAGCGACAACACAGAAGCCGTTCCATCACAGGGACTTGAAAGAAATTCTGCCGCAGTCCAGTATTACACCAATCTGATGAAAGAAAAACTGGAAGGTTTTGATTATCAGGTAATAGAGTCAAAATACATCAATGGCGAATGGCATTTTAAAGTGTTTATATTCCATGGAAAAGATGGAAATACTTATAATGAGGATATTTTGATCGTTGGAAAGGATGGCGCGATCGAAGTTTGCTATGCGAATGAGTTTATGGGGATACAGTAAATGAAGATTATTATTATCGACGGAAATAGTTTAATTAATCGCGCATATTATGCATTACAAAGACCAATGATTACTAAAACAGGGCTGTACACTCATGGAGTGTACGGTTTTCTTAATATGCTGAATAAAATCAACTCTGATTACCAACCTGATTATATGGCAGTGGCCTTTGACAGAAAAGCGCCCACCTTCCGCCATTTAGAGTTTCAGGATTATAAAGCGGGAAGAAAAAAGATGCCGCCTGAATTGGCAATGCAGCTTCCGTTACTGAAGGAAGTTCTTGATGCAATGAGGGTAAAGATGCTTGAAATTGATGGCTTTGAGGCAGATGATATCATTGGAACCGTTGCACGCAAAGCGGAAGCGGAAGGAATGGAGTCTTTGATCATATCGGGGGACAAGGATGAACTTCAGCTTGCCACCAATGTTACAAAGGTTCTGATTACTAAGAAAGGCATTTCGGAGTTTGAACTTTACGATCACGACGCAATGGTCGAAAAATATGGTTTTACTCCGGAACAATTTATTGATTATAAGGGACTAATGGGGGATCAGTCGGATAATATCCCTGGAATCCCGGGAGTCGGTGAAAAGACAGCTCAGAAACTGATCCTGGAATACGGCAGTATTACGGAACTGATCGCAAATACAGACAAGATCACGAATAAATCACTCAAAGAAAAGATAGAGGAACATGCACAGCTTGCGATCATGAGCAAAAGGCTTGCCACCATCAATACGGAAGTCCCGATTGAAATCAATTTTGAAGAATTCAAAATGGAAGAACCGGACTACGATGCACTGATCGAGCTTTACATCAAGCTGGAATTCAACAGTTTCCTCAAAAAGCTTCAGCTATCCGGTGACCAGAGAAGGACATCCATATCGGGTCAAAATATAAATCCGGTGAATAACAACTCAAACAATGCATCCATTAAGGCAAAAGACAGAACCGGAATGCAGCAGATCCTGATCACGGGGGAAAATGAGCTACAGAAACTGGAAAATGATTTGGACGAAGAAAATTCCATTATACTGAAGGTCTTTCATGATCAAAACCATAAAGATATTCCGGTTATTTACGGTATAAATATTCTGTCAACCAATGCAAATTATTATATCAGCGGAGAATGTAAGAAACTGATCAACGACCTTTATGAAATGCTTCAGGATAAAGAAGTGAAAATCACAGGTCATAATTTGAAATCGGATTATTATGCTATACTTGCATATCAGATGAAGCTGTCAAACCAAAGCGGGATGCTGTTTCATACTACCTTTGATACCGCGCTTGCCCAGTATCTGATCGAGCCGTCCAGAAGCAATTATGATCTAAAAACCATGATGCTGGAATATTTTCATGAGGAACTTCCGGACGAATCACAGTTTTTACAGTCAAACGGACAAATCGGCTTTCTAAACGATATGGATTCCAAATACATGGAATACGGCGGAAAATGGTGTGCTTCGGTTGAAAAATTAATTGGCTTGTTAAGTGAAAAATTAACAGATGATGGATTAGATAAAGTATTCTATGAAATTGAGCTTCCACTGATCGAGGTGCTTGCTTCTATGGAATGCCAGGGGTTCGCTGTCGACCGGAAAGAACTGACAGATGCAGGGATTGTGATATCGGAAAAAATCAATGAGCTGACCGCTAAGATCTATGAACTGGCCGGGGAAGAATTCAATATCAATTCACCGATCCAACTTGGTACGATTCTATTTGAAAAGCTAGGTCTTCCGGCTGGAAAAAAGACAAAGCGGGGTTATGCGACAGGCATCGAGGTATTGGAAAAACTTCGTGATAAATACGAGATCGTCGATCTGATTCTGGAATACAGGATGTATTCCAAACTGAAAAGCACTTACATCGAAGGTCTACTTCTGATGATCCATAAGGACAGTAAGATCCACGCCCATTTTCAACAGACGGTGGCAGCGACGGGCAGAATCAGCTGCACAGAACCAAATTTGCAGAACATACCGATCAAACAGGAGCTGGGAAGAAAACTGAGAAAGGCATTTATCCCGGAAAATGAGGATTACACCTTTGTGGGTGCGGATTATTCCCAGATAGAGCTCAGGATCCTGGCACACATGTCTCAGGACCAGTATCTGATCAACGCGTTCAATGAAGGCGACGATATCCACAGGATAACTGCATCAAAGGTATTTGGCGTACCAGAGGATCAGGTAACATCCTTGCAGAGAAGCAATGCAAAAGCGGTCAACTTTGGTGTAATTTACGGAATGAGTGGATTCGGACTGTCGACAGAGCTTAACATTACGCGCAAAGAAGCTGAAAAATATATCGAAGAATACTTTAAAAAATATACAAAGGTCAAGGAATTTCTGGATGGTTTGGTTGCAGAATGCAAGAGAAACGGTTATGTAACAACGATCATGAACAGAAAAAGAACCGTTCCGGAAATCAACGCAAGTAATTATATGGTAAGACAGGCAGGAGAAAGATTAGCGATGAACAGTCCGATCCAGGGAAGCGCAGCGGATATTATCAAGATTGCTATGATCAGAGTTTATCGGGAATTAACGCGGATGGGAACAAAATCAAAACTTGTATTACAGGTGCATGACGAGTTGATCATACAGACTCATAAAGATGAACTGGAACAGATCAAGATACTGCTTGTCGAAAGTATGGAACATGCGGTAAAATTGGATGTACACTTATCAGTCGGCCTGACGACAGGAAATAATTGGTATGAATTGAAGTAGAGATCGTATTTGGCAGAGAGGTATGATGCAAATGAAGATTATTGGACTGACAGGAGGGATCGGCACAGGAAAATCAACAGTGTCGGATTATTTGATCGAAAATGGTTTTGAAGTATTGGATGCCGATAAGATTTCCCGGGAAATCGTTATGCCGGGCTCGGATACACTGATCGAACTTACCTCTGCTTTAGGCAGCGATATTCTGGAAGAGGATGGTAATCTGAACCGGAAAAAGCTTGGCAGCATCGTTTTCTCCGATCCCGAAAAAAAAGCGGTCCTTGATAAGATCATGCATTCGAGAATACTGGAGATAATATATGAAAAAGTTGCAGAATTTCGTGAGTCGTCTATCAATCATAAGGTTATATTCATTGATGCCGCATTATTATTTGAGACGGGACTTGACAGGTTTGTAAACGAAATCTGGGTTGTGGATGCAGATGAAGAAACCAGAATCAAACGGGTCATGGAGCGAGATTGCTTGACGAGAGACGATATTATAAATAGAATATCCTCACAAATGGACCGCTGTGAAAAAAATAAAATGGCAAACGAGATCCTGAACAATTCTGGAAACAGAGAGGAACTCTATACTCAGATCGAAAAGTTATTATTAAAAATATAACCATGTTGGAGAAAATAGATTATGTGGAAAAAACTCATAGCAATCATCTTGATAATATTGATTACCGTATCCGGTTTTTACGGCTGCGGCAGCGGCAATAGCTTTCTTGGAGGCAGTACCAAAGAAAAAAAGGATATGGTCCACTCTGATGAAATCTATATTCCTATTGAAAAGATCAGGACCTTGAATCCGGTCATTACAAAAGACGAGGACGCATATTACATTGATCATCTGATTTATGAAGGATTATTTGGATTTGATCAAAATCTCACACTGATTCCGGTTCTTGCAGACAGCTATAGCTATGGAGACGCTGGTTATTCCGTTACGATCCAACTGAAAAGCGGAATAAAATGGCAGGATGGAGAAAGTTTCACTGCTGAGGATGTTAAATTCAGCATTGAGGCTTATCAAAGCGCATCTTATGCCAACCTTTCACTTTACAGCAGCAATATAAAGAACATTAAAAGTGTCAGACTTGACAAAGCGGACCCTTATCGCATTACGATTTATTTTACAGCAAACAATGATGTATCCATGGAAAAACTTACATTTCCTATCATTCCGGAACATAAATTTAAAAATATAGACCAAGTTAAAAGAGACAGTGAAGGATTTATTCCAATGGGTACCGGATCATATAAGGTTGTCGATTACAATGAACTGACGCATCTTACGTTAAAAGGAAATGAAGATTACCATGGAACTGTTCCCGGCAATACGATGAATTTTCAAATCATGCCAGACAAACTTGACGCGATCAAACTGATAGAAGTCAACAATATTTCTCTGACTTTTTCCAAAGAAATAGACAGGAATACGATTTTTTCCAACAAGGATGTAAAAGTAATCCCTTTTAATTCAAATGAAGTGGAGCTTGTCGGATTCAATTTCAGGAACCCTGTGATGAAGAATAAAAATGTCAGAAAAGCGATTGCATGTGCTATAGATATTCAGGATATCCTTGAAGGGAGCTATTATAACAACGGCATACTGAATGACAATATCTATTATCCGAATTATCTGGGCGTTGCAAAGAAAAAAAGCAAATACAGTTTTAATATAGAAAAATCAAAGGCTTATTTGACGAAAGCCGGATATATTGACAGAAATGGAGACGGCCTTGTTGAAAATGCGAATAATGAGATTATCACGGTCAATATTCTGGTAAATTCGGAAGACCAATCGAGAACGGCTGCGGCACAGATCATTAAAAGCAGTCTGGATAAATTGCCGATCCAATCTTCTATTAAAAGCGTCGATTGGAATACGTATCAGTCGGATCTTTCCTCGGGAGCATTTGATATTTTCGTAGGCGGATTTCAGATCGATGAACACTATGATTTAAGATTCCTGCTTCACACGAATTTTGCAAATCCGATCGGATATTCTAATCCTGCTTTAGATGTCCTTCTTGACAAAATGCAGTCAGGTGTGACGGCAGATGAACGAAAAAATACTTATGTCAAAATCCGAGATATTCTAGATGACGATCTGCCTTATTTCTGTCTGCTTTACAAAACCTATGGAGCCATCGTATCTCCGGCATTGAAAGGCGAGGTCAAACCTAATTTTATCAATCTGTACAACGGCTGCGAAAACTGGAGTTGTGAATATGAAAAACAGGCCGTGGATACAGAAGACAAGCAAGAAAATACAAATTGAAGTGTAAATATAAGGAATATTGCCCGAAGCCTTATTTTTGGTTGACAATCAATAGGGTACAGGGTATTATATTTAAGGATGCAATCGCAAAGCGATGAAATTCAAATTGAATATGCGGTCGTGGCGGAATAGGCAGACGCGCACGGTTGAGGGCCGTGTCCGCAAGGGTATGGGCTCAAGTCCCTTCGACCGCACCAAAAGAAAAGAGATATGACGAACGTTATATCTCTCAGATTGCTGACAAAGGCAGTGAAAAAATTTCGCTGCCTTTTCAAATATCCTGTTTTTTTGATTACTGAATTTAAGCAACCGAAAATCTAGGAAAAATAGTAAATTGAAGGACTGAAAGGAGACTCTTAAACGGTGTTTCCCTCCTGCTGAGCAGGAGGGCGATCTTTTTCATGTTCTGCACCGCTGCTGTTAGCAGGCATTGTTCACGAACTCCATCGATTCCGCGCAATCGACAATAACGAAGTCCATGCAGTTCTTTTGCGTCTGCAAAACTTCGTTCGATGTGTTCTTTTCTCTGTTTGTAAATCTCTTTTCCTGTATCGCTTAACGTGTAAAGATACTGCCATTCTTTGTAGTCTTCCCAGATGTGCCGCTGGAGACTTTTACATGGCTGTTTTTCCGTCAGGCACTCCTTCTGCCTTGAGCAGAGGCTGCAGTAATCTTCTCTCGTTTTATATTCCCGATAACCATCTCTGTTTGTGGTTCGATATTCCAGATACTTTCTCTCTGGACAAATGTACGTATCCCATTCCGGGATATATCGAAACATTGATTTTCCATAGCTGCCTTTTTGCCGATTGCTCCTTTTATATCCAACTGCTGCGTTGATTCCCATATCCCATAATGCCTTACAGATAGATGCGGTATTGTACCCCGCATCTATGCCGACACTTTTCGTTTGAAATCCAAATTTCTCAATCTGTTCTTTGATTCGCTCTATGTATGGATCTGCATCATTGATATTTCCAGCCGTTACGTAGGTGTCTGTGATAATATTCGCTCTCTTATCTACTGTCCGATGGTCCAGATAAAAGAATCCCTGCGGCTTTCCATCGCGGTGCATGAAGCCGCTCTCAGGATCAGTTTTGCTTTGCTTAATGTCTTTCGTTTCTTTTTCTTCTGTACCTGATCCGCCAGAGCTGCCGCCGTCATCCTTTTTCTTCAGCGGCTTCTTGCCATGCTTTTTCCTGTCTTCCGCGACTGCTTTGTCCAGTTCTTTGAGATATGACTTCGGAGTTACCTCTACCGTTATTTTTACATGTTTATTTTTGTTTGCATTTGCCTTTAAATGAGTGCTGTCGGTGTAAAGCACTTTTCCACCCACAAGCCCGGCATCCATGGCCTGTCTTACAATTTCATCAAAGATCTGCTGCGGAATATCTGTGTTGCGATATCTCCTTCGGCGGTTTTGCCAGATTACGCTTGCATCAGGTATTTTATCTTTCAAGGTATACCCAAGAAACCAGCGGTATGCGATATTGTATTTGACTTCTTCCACCAGACGCCTTTCACTTCGAATCCCATAAAGGTAGCCAAGAAACAGCATTTTAAAAAGGATTTCCGGTTCCACGGCAGGTCTGCCTGTATCCTTGCTGTAATATGGCGCACAGATATCATTGATGAAAGAAAAGTCTATATATCGATCTATTTTTCTAAGAAGATGATCCTCTGGTACCAATTCCTCGATCATGATAATTTCTAATTCCGATTGTTTCTTAGATCCTTCTGTAATCATGGCAAACTCCTTGAAATATCAATGTTTTATTAACATAATTATATCATAGAAGTGACCATATTTGTTGACTTTTACTGCTTTTTTCCCATTTGAAAACCCTGCTTCAAAAAATTGATGCAGGGTTTGTCAGCAATCTGAGGTAACTCTCCATGTGAGAGTTACCTTTTTATTTGCATTCAAGAAGGAGGATCGAACTCGAAAGAGCGCGAGCGTCGTGAGAAAGTCCGGTGGACTTTCGAACAGTGAGTGGTCCAAGCCGACCGAAAGAGGAGGCGCAGGACGGCAGATGCGACGAAGGAGCAGATGCAAATCCTCCTTAGGTCCACCAAAAAATATCCTTACCATTGGGTAGGAATATTTTTTGGTTAATTTAATGTGGTGAGAACTCCTGACCAAAGAGGGTATCGGGAGATGTAACTCTCCATGCGAGAGCTACTTTTGTAATTGTTTGATCTGCGTCAAAGTAAAAGGAAAATAGAGGATCAGGCAGATGACGAGAAAAACTCCTTCCAGAGAAAGAATATACCATGGCCACGATCCAAGAAAAACGATGATGGACGGATTCTCCGGCTTTTCACACAAAAACATGTAATTCCCGTCTGTTGCCACGTTTACGATTGCCACCAGTCCCGCGTATAAGTTTGTA
>Ga0183099_1001391_pt1 | contig 14108 bp, 10 predicted proteins | sample Biomet1_FD_127788 | JGI IMG/M metagenome (GOLD analysis project Ga0183099, IMG submission 127788) | Microbial communities from bioreactor (seeded with anoxic lake sediment) at LBNL, California, USA - Biofuel metagenome 1 | ecosystem: Engineered > Bioreactor > Anaerobic > Unclassified ... | reverse complement strand
GCCCTTGTATTCCAGGAAGGAGCGGATTTGCAGGGCGGTCTTGGAACTGTCGATTTTGACCGGGCACACGCCCGCGCATTTGCCGCATCCCTCGGGATCATCGGCCAAGTTGGTTAAAATGGCGCTCTTGATGGGGTGGCCGCCCTTGCCCTTGTATTCCAGGAAGGAGCGGATTTGCAGGGCGGTCTTGGAACTGTCGATTTTGACCGGGCACACGCCCGCGCATTTGCCGCAGGCCGTGCAGTGCTCCATGATGCGTTTGAGCTCGTCCAGCAGCGCTGGCGAGGGCTCGCCCGCCTGCACTTGGGAGTAGTAGATGGCCTCAGTGAGCGCGCCCAGGCTGATGTTTTTGTTGCGCGGGTGGAACAAAAGGCCGCGCGCCGGGCTGTACATGGGGCACACCTGCTTGCACTTGCCGCAGCGCGTGCAGGTCTGCACGTGCGTCAACAGCTCTATGAGCGTTTCCTTGTCCTTCAGCGCCGTCTTTTTCAGGTCGTTGATGAGCCGATTGAAGGAGAAGGTGTAGGGCTCCGCAGGCAGGTCGCGTTTGGTCAGCTTGCCGGGATTCAGCACATTGCCGGGGTCCACAATCTTTTTATAGGCCGCCAGTGCGTCGATTTTGGACTGGGCCAAAAAGCCGATTTTGGTGATGCCGATGCCGTGTTCGCCGGAAATCTCGCCGCCAAGCTTCAGCACCTCGGCAAAGAGTTCGTCCACAGCCTCGTAGGCCTGGGCCATCATTTCGGGGTCGTTGGAGTTTACGGGCACGTTGACGTGGCAGTTGCCATCGCCCGCGTGCATGTGGTTGGCAATGACGATGCGCTTGGCCTGGGCCTCTTGGTACAGCGCCTCTATGTCCCGGTCGAGCTTGGGGAATTTGTCCTTCAGCTCATGGAACAACATACGCATCTGGCTGGCCAATTCCTCGTCGGAAAGCTCTGCCGCGGTGGTGCGACGCTTCAAAATAAAATGCGCGCGCTCCAGGCCGAACTCGATGTCCGCGTCGTCGAAGGGTACGCCCGGCAGCTCGCGCACCTTGAGCAGGGCCTTGCGCGAGACCTTGGCCATGTAAATGAGGTTCAGCGTTTCCAAAAAGTCGGCAAAGGCCGGAATGGCCCGCATGGGAATAACCACGTCCTCGTTGACCTTAAAGCCCGAGGTGCGCTTGGAGATGGCCGAAAGCTTGTGCCGGTCTTCCCAGAACAGCTCGGCCTCTTTTTCATCGCGCGCGGCAAAAATATCCACGGACGGGTACGGCTGGGCAATGGCCAGCACGGCGTCCACGGCATCGGAAAGGGCAGTCTCGTCGTCGCTGTCCAGTTGCAGAATCAGCACGCTGATGGGGTCGCCCTCGTACTGCGTGGACTTCTTTTTGTACTCGATGGCCTGGACGTACTTGGTGCCGAACTCTTCCAGGGCGCTGATCTTGACCATGTCGCCCTGGGTGCGGATGGTGTCGCGCAGACCCACAACATCGCCAATGACGAGCATGGCGTTTTTCATGCTGCGACCGAAAAATTCCAGGCACAGCACGCGGGAGTAAGCGGGCTGGTGGTGCAGGGTAAAGGTGCAGGTGGTGATGATGCCGTCCACGCCCTCCTTTTGCACACCAGGCAGGCCGCCCAGGTATTTGTTGGAAACGTCTTTACCCAGGCCGGCGCCGCGCACGTCCGTTCCGGCCAGGGTCACGCTGTCGATGACCGCGCCCTTTTCGTCCAGAACCTCAAAGGTGGCGCTTTCGCCCTCAAAAATTTTGTGGCCGGGGTGGTCTTTGCGGCGCACCGTAATGACCTCGCCCTTCGGCGTTACCATCTCGAAAGAGTGGATGTTGTCGATGGTGGTGCCGTATTCAAAGGCAAAGGGACCGCCGGAGTTCTCGGCAATGTTGCCGCCCAGGGTCGATCCTGCCTTGGAGGCTGGGTCGACGGTGAACAGCAAATTTTGCTCTGCCGCTGCCTTGATGGCATCCAGCGTAATGACGCCAGCCTGAGCGGTGAGCAGTTTGGTGTCGGGATTGATGTCCGTAATTTTTTTAAACCGCGCCAGGGAGAGAACCACGTTGCGCGCGAACATGGGAATAGCGCCGCCTGTCAGGCCGGTTCCGCCGCCACGTGGAATAACGCCGAAGGCCAGTTCATTGGCCAACTGCACGATTTTTTGCACCTGCTCGGTGTTCTCTGGGAACAGCACAAACAGTGGAAGCTCAATGCGCAGGTCGGTTGCGTCAGTGGCGCATTCAATGCGCGTGTTGGCATGATCGCCTATGCACTCGCGCGGCATGAAGTTGAGCAGGCGGGCCTTCAGCTCATGGGCAAAGGCGCGGTCGGCGTCGTAGCGCTCCCAAAAGCCCGCCACGGCGGCGGTGAGCACGCGCGGAAATTCGCCGGAAAGCCCTGGCCGGGCGATGGAAAGCTTGCGGTCTACACTTTCGCGTACCAGCTCGGCATCCACAAAGGGATTGTAACGCACAAGAAAAAGCTCCGCGGCAAGGCTGGCGGCAAGCTCGCGCACGCCATCAGGCCATTGGGCAAAGCCACCTTCCTCGTCGCTGGCCTCCAGGCCAAGAACACGGGTCAAAATACGCTCGTCGGATATGGAAATGTGCGGGCCAATCAGCGGCATAGTGCGGCTTCTCCGGGCGGGGCGGGGTTGTTGTGTGGGTTTGTTGTGTCGTCTTGTGAGCCAGTGACTATAGGTACGAGCCAGCCGCTTGGCAAGCCCGGCAGGGCCGGGGGTGTCCGCCGCCCTTTGTCGGACCCTCCGCGCTGGACAGCGGCGGGCTGTGCAGATAAGAACTCGGTTTGTTTTTTTGTTCCGGTTACAGTGCCGCCGAACTCTTCCACTTAGCGAGGGAACCCCCATGAGCATTCAGGATTTCGCCGAACTTCAGCTGTTTATCACCGGCCCGACGTTCATCCGTCCCGAAATCCGCAAGGCGGGTATGCTGCCTGAATTTGGCCACCGCGACGCCGAAAACCTCAAGCGCTTTGTGCCGATCATGACCGGACTGAAGCAACTTGCCGGAGCGGGTGAGGACTGGCATGTCCTTATTTTCAACGGCTCCGGCTCCAACGTCATGGAATCTACCGTGCGCTCCCTGGTGGCCGATGACGAATTGGTGCTGAACGTGAGCGTGGGCGCCTTTGGCGACCTGTACCACAAAATGGCCGTGCTGAACGGCAAAAAAGCCGCGCAGCTCAAGTTTGCCCCGGGCGAGGCCATCGACCTGGTCAAGCTGGAGGCCGCCCTCATTCAGCACAAGCCGGTCTGCGTTACCTTTACCCACAACGAAACCAGCACCGGTGTGGTGAACGACATGAAGGCCGTGTGCGCCCTGGTGCGCAAGCACGGAGCCTTGCCGCTGGTTGATGGCGTGAGTATTTTTGGCGGCGCGCCGCTGGACCTGGATCACTCCGGCGCGTGCACGTACGCCACCAGTACCCAAAAGGCTCTGGCCCTGCCCGGCGGCTTTGGTATTCTGTTTGCCAACCAAGAAGCCATTGCCAAGGCGGAAAAGGTCAAGAACCGGGGATTTACCACGGACATTGTTGCCCAGCTGGAACGCGCGCGCAAACAGCAGACGCTGACCACGCCCAACACTACGCTGGCGAACCAAATGGCCGTTCAAATCGATTACATCGTGAACACCGAGGGCATTGAGAATCGCTTTGCCCGCCACCGCGTGTTGCAAGGCATGGTGCACGAATTTGTGCAGAATCTGCCTGGCTTTGATCTGCTGGCCCCGGAGGGCTACCGCTCGCCCACGGCTACCGGCGTGCGCGTGCCCGTGGGTATGAGCATGGCGCGGTTGAAGGAGATTAAGGAAGCCATGCGCGCCAAGGGGTATCTGTTCGACCCCGGCTACGGCAAGCTGAATAGCGACCTGGAGGCGGCGGGCGAGCGCGTGTTGCTGCGCCTGGGCCATATGGGCGATATTACCCCGGACATGCTGGCGGCCTATCTTGAGGCGCTGAAGCCTGAATTGTTGAAATAGCGGCACCTTCGCGGGCCTGCACCGCAAAAAAACGAGCCCCCGACCGGTCAATGTGCCGATTGGGGGCTTTTTCGCGGCCCTGCCTGGAGGAACGGGGCCGCAGTGAACTTTTGGCTGATTTACATCGCTCCAACCAAGTTTAATCCTTGGGCCAGAGCAATTTCAAAGGCTTCTTCCTTGTTCATGCAGGTCTTGTCCAAAGCGTATGTTTGACCAGGGCTGCCGGGGGCGTGCTTCCGGGCCGAAAGGCACGGCGAAAACTCCCCACTCTCCATTTTGATGGCAAACGGCCGAATTTCCCAGCCTTCAATAACCCGCATTCTGCCGGTAAATATCCGCTTTCCATTCAGGTTCATCTTCTTCCCCTCCTGCACTGTGGCGATCTTGGCCTTTGGCACCATCGCCCGTTTCTTCCGGCCCGCCAGCCGGAGTCTAACGCTCTGCAATTCCAGACGCTATAGGGGGAGCGTTACTATCAACATACAACATCGTTGGTGGTTAGCAAGAGGAAATATTGCTCAGTAAGGCTGCTGAAATGGTATCCGCCCGATCCACCGTCATTTTTTTTTTGCGGATAAATGCGGCAGGGGCAGTCCAGTATATGGGCACTGTGCCGGTATTTGCACAACCCCTGCACATAATCCCGACAAAAAAGATCTAGTATGTGCATCAGATTGCATGCCTGTGAGGCGAGAGAAATTATAATATAATGATATTGTTTGGTAAAAGTATTGGCACGGTGGCTGCAAAGAGGACGGCATGCGGGAGATGACCACCCGCAGGCAATGGGCAAGCGCCCGCATAAGGAGTTGAGTATGAAGCGTTTCCCCAAGATTTTCGCGGCCACTTGCGCCGCTCTTGCGTTGACTTCTTCCTTGGCCCTGGCCGCTGATGCCGTTTCCGCCAAGCCTGCTGCAGCCACTGGTGCGCAAAACAGCGTGTTGCAGAACTGCCCCGCAGCTACTGGCCAGATAGGCATGAACGGCGGTCGCATGGGGGGCATGATGGCGAATGGCCAGATGGGTATGCGCGGCCAGATGGGTATGCGCGGCCAGATGAGTATGCGCGGTAAGATGGGCGCGGGCTATATGAATGGTCGCCACATGCTGGGTGCGAACGGGCAGTCCGGCCACATGCGCGGCGCTGGCTACCACATGGCCCAGCTCGACAACAAATAATCCTCCTGAGGAAGGCTCCGGCGCGGGGAGCGCGGCCGGCCCATCGCTGCCTTTCCGTTTCCTCCCCCGGCGGAACAGGCAGCGCGGCCCCAGAAAATACCGCGCCGGAGCCGTATCCCGATCACAGTAGACTGCGTCAAAAGCAAAGAACACCAGCCCGCCACTTCTCGGGCACAACCTTCAACTCAAAGTGAGCATTCGATGAAGCGCTTTCCCAAAATCCTCGTGGCAACCTGCGCCGCTGTTGTCCTTTCTTCTTCCCTCGCCCTCGCCGCAGAGGGAACGGCCAAAACCGCCCCGGTTCCCGCTGGGGCTCCTATGGCCGGGCACTTCGGCCACCCGGGTAAAATGGCGCCAATGGGGCCAATGGCCCTGGGGGCGCTGAGCCCGGAAAAGCAGGAAGTTGCTCGCAAACTGATGTTCGAGCACGGCCAAGCCCAGTTCCCGCTGCACCAAAGCCTGTACGCCAAAGGCGCGGAACTGGAGGCGCTGAACGCCGCTGGTGATGGCGAGTCGGCCAAGGCTCGGTCCGTTATTCGCGAGATTGCGGACCTGAATGCCAAGATGCTGACCGAGAATGCCCGTTTTCGCACCCGTATGATAAAGGAAACGGGGCTGCGCGTTCCTCTTATGGGGCACGGCCTGATGGGCGGAATGATGATGGGCGGTGGCATGATGGGCGGCCAAGGCGGCTGTGGCATGATGCCCAAAATGATGGGCAACATGGATCACGCCGGTCCCGGTCCCAAGGGCGCTCTGCCCCCGGTCAGCCACCAGCCCGATGCGCACCTGGAAACAGAGCACGGCAACTAGGCTTTTGTAAGGGCGCTCCAGGCGCAAGGCGGTCTTCCCATATTCCGGGGAGGCCGCCTTTTTTTGTGTGCCGAAGCAGGCTTGGGCCTATGACGTTTGCCGCTCCCGCACGTTCTCAATGCTGGTGTCCTCCTCCAAATCATCGGAGTGCACAACCCTGTTGCGTCCGCTTTGTTTGGCTGCGTACATGGCGCGGTCTGCGTCCACGAACAACCGGTCGCGCTGGTCTTGGTCCGTACCCTGTGAGCAGGTGCAGCCGATGCTGACCGTGTAGTGGATGGTTTGGGTGCCGTAGCGGACGGAGCCTGATTCGATGGTGCGGCGAATACGCTCAGCAATAGCCAGGGAATCCAAACGATTGGAGCGTGGCAGCAGGAAGCAGAATTCCTCGCCACCGTAGCGGAAAACAAAGTCTTGGTTGCGCAGCACATGCCCGGCCTTGTGTACGAGATCAATCAGCACAGCATCGCCAGCCGCATGTCCGTAGGTGTCGTTCACATTTTTAAAGTGGTCGATATCCGCCAGGAGCAGGCTGAGCTGCGCACCGCCACGGCCCAGGCGCGCCACCTCCTTCTCCATGATGAACTGGAAGCTGCGACGGTTCAAACAACCGGTGAGCGGATCGTGCAGGGCCAGGGTCTTGATGTCGTTTTCCGTGCGCTCCCGGTGCATAAGCACGAAGCCGAAGGAAGCTGCAAGCTGTGAGATGATCAGGGCCAGGAGGGTGGCCGTTTGGCCAAGGCTGGAGGCAAGCAGCTGGTAGCCGGGGTCGGCGTCGAGGATGATGGCGCTGGCGCGAGCAAACAGGCTTATGGCGGTAATGGCGAAGGGGACGGCCACCAGCAGGCTGGTGTAGTCGTCCTTGTTGCGGCTGCGTACAATAATGATCGCCACCAACGCGCTGAGGACGGCGTACAATATGGTGATCAAAGGCACACGGATGAGCGGATTATCCATGAAAACCGTGGTGATCAGGCCAGCCACCACAACAGGCACCATGAGCAGCCTGGGGCGAGGCAGACGCTGGAAAAACACCTGGAACGCCGCCAGAGCGCAGGCATTTGCCGCGGAGAGGAAGATATTGGCCGCAACGATGGACAACCAGGGCGAAACTTGCCCCCGCAAGCCGTACAGGATGAACCCGGCGGCCTGGAAACCCAGCCAGCACATCCAAAGGCTGATGCTGGGCGGGCGCTCGTTGCGGTATGAGCCCGGAGCATGCCAAGCATGGTCAGGGCGGTGAGGGTATAGCAGGCGAAGAGTGTAGGGGTATGTAAGGCCATGGGCGAATCACCTCTCCGCTTGGTCAGTCCGCATGTTGAAGCGCAAAGCTCTTGTGCATAAAGTCACCCCTCTGCCGTGTAGGGTGGACGCTGTCAAGTGCGGTGAAAAAAATGAGAGGCTACTCGCCCCGGTTTGGCCTGCGCACTCGACAGAGGAAACCCTTGAGGTATTCCGTTTCCGGCATGCTGGGGTGGATGGGGTGGTCCGCCGCCTGATGGCACTGGCGTAGAATTTGGAGCCGAACCCCGGCATCGCGTGCGGCGCCGCACAGTACCTTGCGCAGGTCGTCGCGCCCCACATGCTGCGAGCAGGAGCAGGCCACGAGAAAGCCACCATCCTCCACCAGCTCCAGGGCCAGTTTATTGGCGGTGCGGTAGGCTGTCAGCCCCTTTTCCATGTCCTTCTTGCGCTTGACGAAGGCGGGCGGGTCTACGCTGACGAGTCCGAAGCGTCTGCCCTCGGCCTTGAGACCACGCATGGCGTCCAGGGCATCGCCGCGCAGGGTGGAAAAGTGTTCCGCCACGCCGGAGAGCTCCGCTGCTTGCTGGGCATAGTCCAGGGCGGTTTCGGAGGCATCCAGGCAGGTGACAGAGGCGGCTCCGGCCTTGGCGCAGGCAACGCCCAGACCCCCGGCGTAGGAGAAGACATCCAGCACATGGCGGCCCGCGGCAAGACTTGCGGCCTCGGCGCGGGTTTGGCGCATGTCATAAAACCAGCCGGTTTTTTGCCCCCCAGCAAGCGGGAAAATATAGCGGCAGCCGTTCTCTTCAATCTGCGCTTCGTCCGGCACTGTTCCGGCGGCAATTTCCACGGAGCGCGCCAATCCTTCCAACTCCCGGCCAGGCAGATCGTTTTTGAAAAGGATACCTGTGGGCTGGAGCAGCTCCGTCAGCGCCTCGACAATCTCGGCACGCACGCGCTCCATGCCCGCGGTGCCTATCTGCACAGCCAGCACATCGCCAAAACGGTCAATGACCAGGCCGGGCAGCATGTCGGATTCGCCGAAGGACAAGCGATAGTAGGGCGTTGGGTACAGAGCTTGGCGCAGGGCCAGGGCATCGGCCAGGCGCAGGCGCAGCAGCTCCGCATCCAGCGGACGGGTGGCGTTTTGGCAGTACACGCGCCCGGCGATGAGGGCACCCGGATTAACGTAGGCGCTGCCCAGTGGGCGGCCCTGGGCGGATTCCACACGCGCACACTCTCCTGGCGCAAAGCCGGTGAGCGGTGTTTTGGCCACATCTACTTCGTTGCTGAAAATCCACAAATGGCCTGCCAGCAGGCGGCGTTCCTCATTCTTACGCAATGTCAGGGTACGCAGACCCTCATTTTTCAGCACGAACGCTCCTTGCGCAGAGCCAGCAGCCGCTGGCCGTACACGGCTTGGCCCAGGGAGACGCAAGCGTCGTTGGGCGGCAGATTTTTATGGGTCAGGGGAATACACCCGCGCTCTTTGAGTGCGGCGGGCAGGCCCGCGGCAAAGGTCAAATTCTGCATCACGCCGCCGGAAAGGGCAACATGCTGCACATTGAGCCTTTTGGCAAAGCGGGCGGCCAGATCGGCCAAGCCGAAGATGAGGCTGGCGTGGAAGCGCCGCGCAATAACGGGCACCGGCACCTCGTTTTGGATGTCGGTTATGAGGGCGCGGAACATGGTGTACACGTCGAGTTGCCGGGGTTCCTCTTCTTCCTTGGGGCCTTTCACGCGTTGGGCCGCATCGGTTTTGATTACCGGGCAGGGGTACACGGCAGCCTCGGCCAAGGGGATGGTCGTATCCTGCGCGTGCTCCAGCAGAATGGCCGCTTGGCCCTCGAAGGTTGTGCGCAGGCACAGGCCCAGCATGGCGGAAACGGCATCGAACAACCGACCGCAACTGGAGGTGAGCGGGCAGTTGATGTTCTTGTTCAGAATTTGCGGCAAAAAGCGGCTGGCCTGTTCATATTCCGGCAGCCAAGGCCAGGGCGGGGTGCCCTCCTGGCCGCTCCATTCAATATCCAGCTCCCACAACAGCGCCTGGGCAAGACGCCAGGGCTCCTGCACGGCAGCCTCGCCGCCGGGCAGGCTGAATTCCGCCAAATGGGCCAGGCGAACGTGCCGCAGATTAGCGGTATCCACCAGCAGGCACTCGCCGCCCCAAATGGTCCAGCCGAGGGTGCCCATGCCGGGTTGGCTGGGGCCGTAGCCTGTGCCGTCCAGGGCTAGGCAGATGGCTTGGCCGTGGTGTTTGTTTTCCGCCAGCACGGCGTGGGCGTGGGCAAAATGGTGCTGAACCATGCTGGTTTGAATGCCGGTTTTTTTCGCCATTTCCTGGGCCACTGTGGTGGTCAGGTAATTGGGGTGCTGGTCGCGCACCACCAGCACAGGGTCGATCTGTAGAATATCTTGGAAATGCTCGGCTATTTCGTGGTGAAAGCCCAATGTGTCGATGTTTTCCATATCGCCCAGGTGCTGGCTGACAAAAGCCTGGTCGCCCTTGGTCAGGCACAGGGTGCACTTCAGCTCCGGCCCCAGGCCCATAACGCAGGGGCCCTCCTGCGCCAACTGCACAGGCTGCGGGGCAAAGCCGCGCGCCCGGCGCAGGAACATGGTCTCGCCTGTTTCCGGCACAACGCGCAACACGGAGTCGTCCGTACGGATGAGAATATCGCGGTTGTGGCACAAAAAGATGTCGGCGATTTCATTCAACCTGTCCAAAGCCTCGCGGTTGCCCAGGCAGATGGGCTCCTCGCTTAAGTTGCCGCTGGTCATGACCAACGCGGCGGGCATGTGCTGGCGCTCCTGATTGAGAAGCCGCTGATAGCGCCGAAAAATGACATAATGGAGCGGGGTGTAGGGCAGCATCAGGCCCACGTGGTCGCTCATGGGGGCTATGGACTGGGCCAAGGGGGCGCCGCGCTGGGCCCGGCACAGCACAATGGGCCGTTGCGGGCTGGTGAGCCAGCGCTCTTCCTCCGGGCTGATGTGCGCCAGTTGGCGCGCTGTTTCAATATCCGGCACCATAACGGCCAAGGGCTTGTGCGGCCGGCGTTTGCGCAGGCGCAGCTCTCGCACGGATTCCTGCCGGGTGGCGTCGCATACCAGGTGGAAGCCGCCCAAGCCTTTTATCGCGGCTATGCCGCCCTGGAACAGAATGGCCGCGAGGTTGCGGATGGCGTTGTCGCGCTTGGCCACTACGGTGGAGGAGCGGTCAGAGAGCCACACACGCGGGCCGCACACCGGGCAGGCGTTGGGCTGGGCGTGGAAGCGCCTGTCGCGCGGGTTGTCGTACTCGCGCTGGCAGTCCGCACACAGCGGAAAGCAGCCCATGGAGGTATTGGGGCGGTCGTAGGGAATGCTGCGGGTGATGGTGAAACGCGGCCCGCAGTTGGTGCAGTTGGTAAAGGGGTACAAAAAGCGGCGGTTGGTCTTGTCGAGCATTTCCGCCAGGCAATCCGGGCAGGTGGCGATATCTGGGCTGATGAGCACGTTGTGCCCGGCTCCGGCACTGCTCTTGAGGATTTCAAAGGTGCAGGTGGCTGGGTCGGTGTCGATACCTTGAGACACCACACGGGTGATGCGTGCAAGGGGGGGCTGGTCAGCCTCCAAGCGGTGCTGAAAACTGTTCAGGTGCCTGTTGGGACCTTGAATCTCGATGACCACGCCTTCCGGTGTGTTGCGCACAAAGCCGACAAGCTCCATTTCCGTGGCCAGACGGTAAACAAAGGGGCGAAAGCCCACACCCTGCACCTGTCCATTGACGGTGATGCGTCTGCGAGGCGGGTCATTGGACATTTTCGGGGCTCCTTGCCGGTCAGCGTAGTGGAAGTGATAGCCAAGCCGCGCCTTTGTGGCAAGGGGTCAGGCGAGACGCTGTAGCAGACTTTTTACCCTTCCGCGCAAAAAACGAAGCGGCTTGAAGCGCATAGGGTCCAATTGTGATTGGAGTTGAAAGCCGGTGGTGTTGAAACTGCCGGGATGTTCCAAAACGAACTGCGCCAGCTCTGGCTGCGCCGCGTGCATTTCTTGTCGCCGTGCCTCGGCCCACAGGGGAACCTCGCCAGGGGTGAGCCCCAGCAGACCATAGAGGGCCGTATCCAGCGCCAGGGTGTCCGGTGATGCACCCAGCAGCCCGAGCGGGAATGCCTGGCCGTGGATAGGCCCGCCACGGTGCATGGCCACAATGCCATCCACAACGCCCAAGGACGGGGGCAGGGCGGCGCGTACCGCCAGCACCATGCGCTCCATGTAGCCGGGGTGGTTGCCCAGGCGCACATGGGCCAGGGCCTTGCGCGCACCGCACACGCAGCCGAACAAATTTTTGGTGGCAGCGGTAACCCGGAATTGGCCGTGGCCTTTCAGCTTTCCTACGCTGACAATGCGCTCGGCTTCCAGAGCGTCCAGCGAAAGGCCAATGCTGCCGCCAAATGGCAAAGCCAGGGAAACCGGGCGCGTCAGGGTGTGCACGGCCAACCCCAGCGGGGCCAGCGCCACATCCAGCCCACAGGCCCGCGCCACACGCGCTGCACTGCCAAAGGCCGGGGAATCCGCAACCAGGGGCTTGGCCCCGGCATCCAGCAGGTGTGCGCACACTGCGGCCACCACGCCCGGATGGGTACAGCACAGGCCCGCATTGGTCGGGGAAACAAGGTTGGGCTTGACCAGCACACGCTCCCCGGCGGCAAAGGCGATGCCGCAGGCCGTAAACATGCGCTCCACGGCATTCCGCAAGTCTGCGGGGGTGTCGTCCTGCTGGTGGAGCAGAGCCACCGGAATGCCCCGTGCTTTATCGTGCGGAGTGCTGTCGCCCCGGCTGGTGTCCTTGCCCTTGTTATTCATTGCCCAGCCGCTAGCCGGATTCCTGCCCGCTGGCAAGGGACTCCTGGTGTGACCTTCATTCTGTGGCTCGAACAAGAACTTGCAGTTGGCAACGGGCAGGGGCATCATGCCCGCCGGAGGAACACATGCCGAAAGTCTTGGAACACAGCGCCTTGCCGCTGGTGCTGCTGCGTAGCGCGAGCGTGACACGCGCGGAGGCGCGGCTTCTGGTCGGGGTCGATTTTGCCTTGGAGCCGGGCGCGCGGTGGGCCGTGCTGGGGGAGAACGGCGCGGGCAAAACGACCTTTCTGCATCTGGTGCGTGGCGATATTCTGCCCGATGCCCTCTCTCCTTCCGATGCTGGGCCGGTGCGCCAATACACCTTGCCAAACGCGGACGGCTCGCCGGGAACGCCGCAGTCCACACCGCTGGGGTTGCGCCAGCGCCTAGCCCAGGTCAACGCGGACATGCAGGACGCCTACCTGAGCCACGAGTGGCCCACAACAGCCTTGGATGTGACGCTGACTGGTTTTGCCGATACGGCCCTATTGTATGGTGAGCCGGACCAGGAGCAGCGCCAGAGTGCTTTGGCTCTACTCGAGGAACTGGGGCTTGGCCCACTGGCCCACCGCCGTATGGCGACTCTTTCCACTGGCGAGGCCCGTAAAGTGTTGTTGGCCCGCGCCCTGGTGGCCCGGCCTGATGCCCTTATTCTGGACGAGTGTCTGGAAGGGCTGGATGTTCTGGCCCGGCAGGATTTTTTGGCGCTTCTGGACCGCGTGGCTGCGGCCCGTCCTGCCTTGGCGCTGCTGTTCTCCAGCCACCGGCAAACGGAAATGCCGAGTTGCCTGACCCACGGCGTTATGCTGCGAAGCGGACGCATTGTTGCCAGCGGCCCCCTTGCGCAGGTGCTGGCCCAACTGGAAACGCAGGTCCAGGCGGTTACCTCAATGCAGGTGGCAGACCATTCAATTCCTGCACTGGCGGCTTCCGCTCCCTCGAACCGGGACACTGCGTTCCTTGCCCGTCTGGAAAACGTCAGCTTAGAGATTGGCGGCGCGCGCCTGTTGCATCATATCGATTGGACCATCCGCCCTGGTGAACACTGGGCCGTGGCGGGTAAGAACGGCGCGGGCAAAAGCACGCTTCTTTCCGTGCTCACCGGTCAGGCGTGGCCCTCCGTGGTGGAGGGTGGGCTGGGTACGGTGGACTATGGCTTTGCACCGGGCCAGACAGTGGACGAGGCCAGGAAACGTATCGGCTTTGTGTCGGGAGCGTTGCAGGCGCTGTTCCCCTATGATTTGACCGTGGAACAGGCTGTGTGGACGGGGCTGGACGGCAGCCAGGATGTATTCACCCCGCCGACGGACGAAGCGAGACAGAGTGCGGAGGTCTGGGTCGACTTTTTCGGGCTTGCGGCCCTGCGTGGCCGGAATATTCGTAGCTTGTCCCGCGGGCAGTTACGCCGGGTACTGCTGGCTCGCGCCCTGGCAGGCAATCCGGCCCTGCTGGTGCTGGATGAACCCATGGCCGGGCTCGACGCTGCCTCACGCCGGGCCTTCCGGGCGCTTTTAGACCGCCTGGCAGAGCAGGGCACGCCGCTGGTCATGGTTACCCACCATGAGCGCGACTTCCCAGAGTGCATCAGCCATGTGCTGGCGTTGGCGGGCGGTAAGGTGATGTTCAGCGGTGGCCGGGTGGAATACTTGGCCGGAAAGGTTAAAAAATAGCTGCGGAAAGGAAAGAGGGCGCTGCCCTGTACTCTGCTGGGGGCGGATTTCGTCGGCTCAGTGTCGCTTTTTCCCCGAGGCTCCGCATATAGCCCCGGCCTTTTGGTTTGGAGCCCTTCTCAAGGTAAGTGGTTCTTCAACATCCGCGACATCGAGCGCAAACGCCATCTTCGGACACACCAACACACCAAACAAGCGAAGGGGCTGAGTCCGGTGGTTTTACACCGGGCCCAGCCCCTTCGCGCATATGGGATTCCAAAGGGACGAGTCCCTTTGGCGGGGGCAGGGGCAGCGCCCCTGTTTCCCTCTCTAGCCGTC
>Ga0183099_1001390_pt1 | contig 14110 bp, 14 predicted proteins | sample Biomet1_FD_127788 | JGI IMG/M metagenome (GOLD analysis project Ga0183099, IMG submission 127788) | Microbial communities from bioreactor (seeded with anoxic lake sediment) at LBNL, California, USA - Biofuel metagenome 1 | ecosystem: Engineered > Bioreactor > Anaerobic > Unclassified ... | reverse complement strand
CGTACGTGAGCCTTTTAACAGCCAGCGTTATGAGGGCATCATGCTGCCCAAAGAGCCTTGGATGGTGTTGATGCATGTGGATAATCCATTGGCGGCGGATGCGTCAGCGACAATTGAACTGTCAGCTCTGGCAAAGGCTCCGCTGATCATTCCCTCGCGAATCGTACACGGTATTGAGATCAATCAATGGTTTGGTTCCATTGGACTAAAGCCAAATATTTTTTGCGTGTACAATGCTTTAATGAGTGCCATTGTGCTCGTGAGGGAAAATACAGGCGTGGCGTTATGCCCGCTCAGCGCTCGAAATATACTGGCATCAGAAAATCTTGTTTACAAAGAAATCATCCATCCTCGCGTTGAATCAAGTCCGGTGATTATCTGGAAAAAATACAAATATTTATCAGGTGCAGTCAATAATTTTTTGGGCTTGGTAAAAAAACAATATAGACAAAAGAGAAGGGAAAGTGATAAAGATGACTTTGCAGCAGATGAAATACGCGATTGAAATAGCTAGGTGCGGCTCGATGAATATCGCGGCGCAAAAGCTCTTTATCACGCAGCCGAGTTTGTCAAAAGCGTTGCGGGAATTGGAAAATGAGCTGGGCATCAGTGTATTTGAACGGACGAATCGTGGCGTTAATGTGACGAGTGAAGGGTCAGAGTTCCTCGGCTATGCCCGCCAAGTCATCGAGCAAATGGAACTGGTCGAAAAACGTTACCAGAGTTCAGCTCCCTCAGCGCCGTATTTTTCCGTGTCGACGCAGCATTATGCATTTGCCGTCAATGCTTTTGTGGATTTGATCCATCAATACGATGTGTCCGCTTATAAATTCACGCTAAGAGAAACAAGAACACATGAAATCATCGAAGATGTCAGAAACCTGCGAAGTGAAATCGGGATTTTGTATCTGAACGCATTCAATCGCAAGGTGCTTCGTAAAATATTTCGGGAAAGCCAGGTCGCGTTCACCGAATTATTTACGGCAAAGCCTCATGTTTTTGTCAGTGCGGTAAATCCTTTGACTAAATTAGAGAAGGTGCGATTGGCTGACCTTGAACCATATCCTTGTCTGTCGTTTGAACAAGGCGAATACAATTCTTTTCATTTCTCGGAAGAAATCCTCAGCACGGTTTATCATGCAAAGACGATTCAGGTCAGCGACCGGGCGACCTTGTTCAATTTATTGATAGGGCTCAATGGGTATACGATTTCAACGGGCGTCCTCAGCGCGGACTTGAACGGCAACGACATCGTAGCAGTGCCGCTTGACGTCGATGAACGCATCACGGTTGGCTGGATTTCGCATAAGAACGTGCATCTGAGCCGTTTGGCAGAAGATTATCTGAAAGCTTTGCAGGCAAGTGTCGCCGATTACCGCAAAGTTTAGATATAACTTTTTTCTATATCCAATTCAAACAAATAGCAGTTAGGCTATAACAAAACCGCATGCTATAATTACTCATCAAATGAATTTACAGAGGGGCCTGATGAAGATGAGTACTAGATTTGAAAAGACAGAGAAAAGAGAAACATCACCTTTTCGTTACGATATCGTGGGGAGCTTTCTCCGTCCACAGCGATTGAAAGAAGCGAGAAAAGAAGTTGCAGAAAATAAAATAGATGCAGCCGCTCTAAAACGCATAGAAGATGAAGAAATAACGATTTTAGTCCAAAAACAAAAAGAGGCTGGGCTTCTTGCTGTTACGGATGGTGAATTTCGCCGTTCCTGGTGGCATCTGGACTTTATGTGGGGACTTGAAGGCGTAAAAAAAGCGTTGATCGGTGAAGGCTATCGCTTCAACGGACTCGAAACAAGAGCTGAAACGGCGCAGTTGACGGGGCGAATCAGTGGCCAAGGCCACCCGTTCGTCGAACATTTCCGTTTCTTAAAACGACTTGCCGGCGAAGCTGTGCTAGCGCGCCAGGCAATACCGGCACCGGCACAATTTTTGGCGGAATTGCAGCGGGCTGAAAACAAGAAAATCACCGAGTCGATATATCCAGATGTTGCCGATTTGGTTGAAGATATTGCTAAATCCTATCGCCAAGTCATTGCCGATCTCTATGCGGCTGGCTGCCGCAGCTTACAGCTTGATGACTGCACTTGGGGAATGTTTTGCGATGAAAAGTATTGGTCGAAACGGCAAGATGGACAAAACGATGCCCGCCAACTGGCTGAACTTTACCTTAAGGTGAATAATCTGGCAATCAGCGAGCGTCCTGCCGACTTGACCATTACTACGCATGTTTGCCGTGGCAATTATCACTCGACTTGGGCAGCTGCAGGTGGGTATGAACCGATCGCTGAAATATTATTTGGCGGAGAGCAAGTGGATGGGTTCTATCTCGAGTTTGATACGGACCGGGCCGGCGATTTTTCACCACTGCGCTTTGTAAAAGACAAATTGGTGGTCTTAGGAATCGTATCATCAAAAGAAGGTCAGCTTGAAGATAAGGCAGCGATGATCGATCGTGTAGAAGAAGCTTCTCGGTATGTTGATATCAATCATTTATGTGTAAGCCCGCAATGCGGCTTTGCCTCCACTGAAGAAGGCAATATTTTAAGTGAAGAGCAGCAATGGGATAAAATCAGATTGGTCAAGGAGATTGCAGCTTCTATTTGGGATGAGGAATAAAATAAAAGTGAGGGGAGCTCCATTTTTTTGGAGCTCCCCTCTTTTCATATATGTACGAAAAAATTAGATCTTATTCAGCGAGATCGTCGGCAAAGCTTTCACCGGTGAAATACCATGTATCGTCTGCTTTTTCCCATTGGGTCTGCAAAATTCCATTTTTTAATGAAATTTCATGGGAACCTTTCAGCATGATATTTGTCGGAATCGCAATTATGTAGTTTACGGTTGCGTGTTGCTTGTCATCGGCAATTTGTACGGACTCGAGTTCGGCGCTGACCTTTATGTTTTTTTGCACATCCTGCGCGATTGGTTGTGTCAGTGGCGTTTTTGCCGCGGAGTCAAGCAAGAGATCAAGATATTGTTTTTTGTAAGCGGGGTCGGTGTTCTGGCTGATTTTTCGCAAGGCTTCGGTATCTGTTGATCCCAATAAAATGATATTTCTTGAGGTGATTAAGTCTTGGGACTGTTTTTTTAAGGCATTTTCATCGGCGCCAATCATGATAAAGCCAATGACAAATGCCGCCAAAATTACGATAGAGGTGCCGATCCGCAAGGGCTTTGGGACACTTTCCAATTTTTGCAATGTTTTTTGAACTAAGGGACGGTTTGTTAGCGACGCCAAAGCTTTCTTTATGGGCTTTGGCAGTTTTTGCGAAATAATCTGCGTCAACGGGGTCGATTTTACAGGCTGTGGCTGGTCTTCTTTTGTTTGCACAAAAATATCATCGTGGGCACTCGGTTCACCGCAATTCGGGCAAGACCAAGCAGAAGCGGGAACATCATTTCCGCATTTCTTACAAACAGGCATGTCAGATTTCCTCCTAAAATAAAACAATCGAATGATAGCTTTGTCGAAACAGATAAAAATACACGGGACAATGTATGCGGTAGGGCAGCATGTTCTGTTTGCTGTAAAACACATTGTGCAGACTGTGGATCTTTGGAGCTTTTTCGCAAGTATATACATATTTTATGATAATTCATAAGATTTGTAAATGCTAATAAAGCCAAGCAATACAAGGAGTTCGGGTATATAATTTTTAAATATGGTCTATCCGGGGAAATTAGAGACATATGGTTGGCTGTAAATAAAAAGGCGTTTCATATAGACCTTCCTTTTATTTTGGGATATCATGTAATTATATGGGAGCTTTGAAAAAATAACTATAGAAAAAATTCTTGGATTTTGTTTTGGTGGAAAATATAAATACAGTATAGTTAAGAAGAATGGAGATGTTGGATTTGAGTGGGAGAACAGAAATGGCCTTGGAAATTTTTAGACGAGGTGGAAGTTGCAGCCAAGCAGTGTTGGCATCTTTTTCGCAAAAATATGGTCTTGCACAGCAGCAGGCGTTTTCTGTAGCCGCTGCACTTGGCGGCGGAGTGAAATCCGGTGAAATCTGCGGAGCTGTTTCAGCCGGTGCGATTGTTATTGGTTTGAAATATGGCAGTGAAACGGAATTCGACCCAGAGGCAAAACGCTTGTGTACGGAAAAAACCAAGGAATTTATCACGCGTTTCAAAGAAAAACATACGGATCTGGTGTGCCGCGTACTGATTGAAAAAGAACCGCAAGAACCCGTGAATGAAAAGACAGGACCTCATAAGCCTGTTTGTTTTTCATTAGTGAAGGATGCGGTGCTTTTATTGGAAGAACTGGGATATTGAAGATAAGCTAAGGGATAAAATCGTCCTCTTGGCTATTTTTCGATTGGTGAAGGAAAACGAAGATATTTCAAGATGAGCCTTGCCCTTTGGCAGGCTCATTTTTATGTGTTTGAAGAAGATGCCGGTGCGGAAAACTTGACAGCTGGACAGTATAGACTTATATTAGTTAGGTACCTAAATAGTTTGAGGGGGGTATTTTATGAAGCCATATGAAGACGAACTGGGGCATTACATTCAAAAATGTGCCCATTTGATCACGGTAATAGCGAATGAACGCTTGGATAAAATTGGGCTTACCCTAGCGCAGATGCGTTTGCTGCGTTGTTTGTGGAATGAAGATGGGCTGATGCAAAAAGAAATCCAGCAGCATCTGTTGATAAAGCCATCTTCGGTAAATGGGCTGGTTGAACAATTGCTAAAAAAAGAACTCGTACTAAAAAAAATAGATGAGCAAGATGCCAGAAGAGCCAGAATTTATCTGACGGAAACTGGAGCAAATCTACAGAGCTCTTGTGAAGATTTATTTGCACAGTTGGAAAAAAGTGTGAGCGGACACATGGATACCGTGCAGAAAAAAGAGACAATGAAGGCGCTCGAAGGTGTGTTCCAAAATCTTTTGGCAACGCGATTGGTCCAATAAAAGCATGATGCAATCAATATTTAAATTAGAGAAAATAAAATCGTAGGTGAATTTATTTTGAAAGATAATACAAAATTAACCGTGATTTTGTGCTTGTATATTTTTTTTGCAGTAATCAACAACACGATGTTCAATGTGGCAATTCCGTTCATACAATCATCGTATGATCTGTCCTCAGGTCAAGTCAGCTTGGTCAGTGTCATTTATCTAGCTATATTTTCAGTTGGCACCATGGTTTATGGGAAATTGGCGGATTTTTTTCCAATCAAGACCTTGTATATCCTTGGGGCTGGTTTATTGATCGGAGGCTCTGTGATCGGCTTTTTTTCGACATCCTATGAAGTCTTGTTGCTGGGCAGGATCGTTCAAGCAGCTGGAGGATCGGCGATACCGTCGCTTACGATGCTTGCCTTCAATGCTTTCTACAGCCAAGAAAAAAGAGCTGCTGGCATGACGCTGCTCGCTTCAATGGCTTCTTTAGGCGCTGGTGGTGGACCGGTTCTTGGCGGACTTATCACTTCTTTTTTTGGCTATAAGGGATTGTTTCTGGTTACGGCATCGATTGTCGTTTTATTGCCGTTTTTGGTGAAGCTTATGCCGATGTCTGTTTCTAAGAAAGGCTCATTTGACTTTAAAGGCTGTATTTTGCTCGTCGGCGCAATCTTGCTGTTCGTCGTTGGCCTTTCGACAGATTCGCGCCTTTGCCTTGCCGGGATTTTTTTCTTTGTCCTATTCGTATATGCCATAGCCAAGGCGAAAGTTCCATTCATCAATATTGCATTGCTGAAAAATAAATTGTTTACCACCGTTTTGTTTATCGGTTTTATTGCTTTTATGGTATCGATTGCTAATTTGTTTTTATTGCCGATGATGCTAAAGCAACTCAATGGAATGTCAGCTTTTGCAATCGGCTTGTCATTGCTGCCGGGCTCTGTCATTTCATTTCTTTCGGGCAATCCGGTAAAACGCTGTTATGATAAGGTCGGGGCAATAAAGACAATGCAAGGGATTTTGCTGCTTTTAGGCATTGCTTTTTTTTCAATATCGACATTTTCCGGGCAGTCCTATATTGTATTAGCAGCACTATCTGTTTTTAGCTATATTGGTTTTGCGGCAATTCAAGTTGTCATCGGTAACTATATGTTCGTCTTGCTGCCGCGAGAAGAAGTCAATACCGGAATGGGGATTTATAATTTGGTCTCTTTTGTCGGCGGAGCGGTAGGCCCGGCTCTTTCCGGCAAATACTTGGATTTGAAGCTCTTGCCATTTTTAAATATATGGAATCATGGCAACGTGTTTGCCGATGCTTTTATGTTGTTGGCAATAGCGTCGGCAGGGGGAATGGTTTTCTTGACAGTTGTGTCATCATATCATGCTTTTCCCGAAAAACAGACAGCTGGAACTATGGCGGAAGGCGAGAAGAGTTTTTCTTAGCATTTTAAGTGTCTGCCTCCTTGTTATATGCGGCTTTGGCAGCAACATGTGCAAAATAGAGGTAATGAAACCTTTTATATAGAAGTTAGAATTTAAAAGTTGTATTAAATTTCTATTTTAGACAAGTATTTGCTATATAAAGGGGCTAATGCCATGCGTTTATTGAAAGCTATGCGTGAAACAAAGAATTTTTCGTTGACGGAGCAAGCTATCATTCAATATATTTTTGAGAATCCAAGGTCGGTCGTCGATTTATCGATTCGTGAGTTGGCGGAAAAAACATTTACAAGTCCGGCGGCGATCTTTCGATTTTGTCAGAAGCTTGAGCTTAAAGGCTATACAGAATTTAAGATAAAATTCACCAGCGAAGCCAATCGGACTTTGGAGTTTGAAAAAACACAAGGGGAACGGCCGATTACGAATCAAGACACAGCTCGTTCCATCGTCAAGAAAATGGCAGCTCTGGAAATTGAAGCGATTGAAGAGACGAAAAACGAGATGGATATGGCGCAGCTTGTACGGGTTTCCTTATGGCTCGATCAAGCGCGGCAGATTGATTTATACGCTTTTGATGAAAATCTCTATATTGCGCAAATGACCAGCTATAATTTTTTGCAGATCGGGAAAACCGTGGTCGTCAATCCAGCGGCGAATAGCCAGTATATGCAGGCTTTGACTTCAGAGCCGAAAAATCACGTCGCGATGCTCTTGAGCCGTACGGGTGAAAACAAACGACTGATCGATATCGCAAAGATCTTGCAAGAGAAGAAGGTCAAAATGATCTTATTGACGCCGGCGAAGGATTCGACCTTGGTAAAATTATGCGATGAGTTTTTGTATGTGGCAAATACCGAAGAATTTCTCGACATGGGTGGGCTCATCTTCAGTGCGGGTGTCCGCTATTATCAAGATGTCCTCTTTGGTTTGCTTCTATCCAAGCACTATGAAGAGGTTGAAAACATCTATGACTGTTTCGAAAATATTTTTGGCCGCCTAAACGATAAATGGCGGCTTTGGTAAGTGGCTGGCGGATAAAAAAGCGGAATGTTGTTCCGCTTTTTTTATCATTTTTCGAATATTTGTGAAACGTTATTCCGAAGCGTTGTTTATGTATTGATTGAGATTTTTTTCCATGTTATAGTAAAAAAGCAGCAAGTTTGTTATTCTATCGACAAAGCTAGTGCATTTGCCGGATCTGCTGTATTTATGGAAAAGGAGGCGGGGCCGCAACTGTTTTTTGCTCTTGCACGACGAGAAATTTTAATTTTAAGAAAATTTTATGAAAAATGAATTTTGTAAGGACGTTAAAATTCTTTATGGCAGGTCAAGGCGAAGTCCTTATCTGCAGACAAAGGGGCGAAAAAAATGGACAGACAGGCGATTTTTGATAAGTTTCTTGAATATATGGTGCGTTTCGCTGAAATTAGAGCGGTAACAGCGCTTAAGGATGGCTTTATCCTCACTTTGCCGTTGACGCTGGTCGGTTCCGTGTTTTTGCTGGTGGCAAATCTGCCAATAGCAGGTTACAGTGATTTCATGGCGGCGCAGCTTGGCACAAACTGGGCGGCTCCACTCAATCAGGTGGCAGGTTCTACTTTTGATATTTTAGCTATTTTATCTGTTTTAGGCATTACATATAAGTACTGCGAGGCTGAGAATTGTGATGCGATCACCGCGGCGTTACTGTCTTTGTCGGCATTTTTAATCGTGACGAAAGGGTCGGTAGTTGCTAAGAGCGGTGAAATTGTCACTGGTGTGATTCCTAAGTCTTGGGCTGGCGGCAATGGAGTAATCACCGCTATTTTGATGAGCCTTTTGGTTTCCTGGATTTTTTGTTATTGTGAAAAAAATAAGATTGGCATAAAAATGCCGGCAGGCGTGCCGGAAGGTGTAGCCAAAGCTTTTGCGGCATTGGTTCCGGGCTTTATCATCTTTATTTTTGCCGCAGCGGTTTATTTGCTCTGCGATGTTTTTGCCCAACTGACATTTCCTGAAATTATTTTTAAGATTCTCCAAACGCCGCTGCAAAATCTTTCGGATACATTGGTTGGCGGTATCATTATTGCGGGCATCCAAAGCGTTTTGTTTTGGGCTGGAATCCATGGACCGAATATTGTCGGTGGTGTAATGAATCCGATTTTGACGGCAAATGCACTCGATAACCAACATTTGCTCGATGCAGGGGTACAGCTTTTGGGCAATTCACAAGCCAAAATCATAACGGTGCAGGTCACGGATGTCTTTATCAAGAGCGGTGGCTGTGGCGCGACATTGGGATTTTTGATCGCGGCTTTTTTTGCAGCGAGATCTGCGCAGCTCAAATCGATTTCAAAGCTGGCATTCATTCCGGGTTTGTTCAACATCAATGAACCGATTATATTTGGACTGCCGATTGTGTTCAATCCATACTTCATCGTGCCGTTCATCGGCGTACCGATTCTGGCTTTGATTATGACATATACAGCGATTTCTATAGGGTTTATGGCGCCTTTTAGCGCCGTGCAGGTTCCTTGGACGACACCGGCCATCATCGCAGGTTTCTTACTGGCAGGTTGGCAAGGAGCGGTTGTACAGGTTGTGATTGTGGCAATGTCGGCTGTTGTTTATTATCCGTTTATGAAACTTCAGGATAATATTTATTATAAAGAAGAAGTCTCTGCTGCCGTGGAACAGGAAAAAATTGAAAATCAGCAGCATAACGGGACAACAGTAAAGGTTTAAAGCAAGTGAGCAATAAAATTTGAGAACTTTATCGTAAAGGGGATAAGTATCATGAGGAAAATTGTATTGTTGTGTGCAGCGGGAATGTCTACAAGCATGTTGGTCAAAAAAATGCAGGAAGAAGCAGGGAAAATGGAATACGCCTGTGATATAGAAGCTTTTCCAACTTCAGAAGCAACTAAGCAGGGGGCTGGTGCCGATATTATTTTATTGGGGCCACAAGTGCGTTTTGCCCAAAACAAAATCAAACAGCAATGTCCGGGAATCCCGGTTGAGCCGATTGATATGAAGCTTTATGGCAGAATGGATGGCAAGGGCGTATTAGAATTTGCGAAAGCTCATATGGGCGATTGATAAGAAGGGTGGACATTTAAATGGAAGGTCTCGAATTAGCAGCATTTCAAATTATATCAGCAGTGGGGTCTGCCCGCAGTTGTTATATTGAAGCGATACAAAAAGCCAAGTTAGGTGAATTTGAGGAAGCGGATAAACTCATTGAAGAAGGCGATGAAGTTTTTTGTGAAGGACATCATGCCCATACGGATCTTTTGCAAAAAGAAGCTTCAGGCGAAAGCGAAGGCTTGAACCTATTGATTCTTCACGCGGAAGACCAGCTCATGAGTGCAGAAGCATTTAAAATCATTGCCTTGGAATTCATCGATGTATATAAAAATTTTAAAAGCTTAAAGGCAGCTATACAATAAACGAGGGGCGAGCATATGGGATTTCCTAAGAATTTTCTATGGGGCGGCGCGGTGGCGGCGCACCAACTTGAAGGCGGCTGGCAAGAAGGCGGCAAAGGCGTAAGTGTAGCCGATGTCATGACGGCAGGCCGCCATGGGGTAGCGCGGCAAATTACCGAGGGGGTAAGGCCGGGACTCAATTATCCCAATCATGAGGGCATTGATTTTTATCATCGTTATAAAGAGGATTTGGCGTTATTTGGTGAAATGGGATTTAAGTGCTTCCGCACAAGCATTGCATGGACACGAATTTTCCCCAATGGCGATGAGGCAGAGCCAAATGAAGCCGGGTTGCAGTTTTATGATGATCTTTTTGATGAGATGCATAAAAATGGTATGGAACCAGTGGTTACCTTATCACATTTTGAGCTGCCGTATCATTTGGTTACCGAGTATGGCGCTTGGCGTAACCGCAAAATGATCGAGTTTTTTGTTCACTTTGCGCAAACGGTATTTGAACGCTATAAGGACAAAGTAAAATATTGGATGACTTTCAATGAGATCAATAATCAAAGTGAGCTCGATGTGCCGTTTACGGCGTTTACGAATTCCGGTATTTTGTATGAACCAGGTGAAGATAAGCTGGCAGTGCTCTATCAAGTAGCCCATCATCAGTTTGTTGCTTCGGCACTGGCTGTCCAAAAAGGTCATGAAATCAATCCCGCTTTCAAGATTGGGGCGATGCTGTCGTTTCAGCCGGTATATCCTTTCAGTTGTGATCCGAAAGATCAATTAAAGCAGATTGAAGAAATGCATAAACGTTACTTTTTTGGCGATGTACAATGCCGTGGGCATTATCCGTCGTACGCGCTTAAAGAATGGGAAAATAAAGGGTACAAAATAGAGATGGAAGATGAAGATCTTTCTATTATTGCCAAGGGGAAAGTGGATTATCTCGCTTTTAGCTACTATATGAGTTATGCCGTTTCCGCCGATGAAAGCAAAATGGTTTCGGTTGGCGGCGGTTTTGCGACAGCAGTGGAAAATCCATATCTTGAGCAATCCGAATGGGGTTGGCAGATTGATCCAGTTGGACTTCGCTATGCACTTTCGACGTTAAGTGAACGCTATGAATTGCCATTGATGGTCGTAGAAAACGGGATTGGCCTCAATGAAAAGAAGGATAGCGATGGTGTCATCTGTGACGATGCACGCATTTCTTATTTTGCGGCACATATCGAGCAAATGAAAAAAGCCATCGATATCGATGGCGTGGATCTATGGGGGTACTGCCCGTGGGGACCAATCGATCTTGTCTCAGCTGGGACGGGCGAAATGGAAAAACGCTATGGCTTTATTTATGTCGACAAGGACAATGAGGGCAAAGGAACGCTTAATCGGGAGAAGAAAAAGTCATTTGCCTGGTATAAGCGAGTTATTGACAGTAATGGAGAAACTTTAACTAATTTATAAAGTTTGACATAATTTTGAGGTTGGCAAAAGAAATGGGGTACAGATTTTTACATCTGTACCCCATTTCTTTATTAATAGGCGGAAAATCAGTCTTCTCTAAGTTTTCTGAGCAAGTCAAGGATTTCAATGTACATCCAGACTAACGTGACCAGTAAAGAAAAGGCACAGAACCATTCGTATTCAGCCGGCATGCCGCGTCGTACGCTCTGGTTGATCTGCTCATAGTCAATGAATAAATTGAAGGTTGCAACGCCGACAATGACTAAGCTGAAGATAATCCCAAGCAGACCACCTTGATGGATCATTGGAATCCGTATGCCGAAAAAGCTCAAGATGAATTCCAAGAGGTAGGTCAGGAAAATTCCGAGTGTAGCCATGGAGACCGCGCGGATGAATCCATCGTCGACTTTTACATAGCCTTTAGCATAAATCAAAGCGGTGCCGATTGCCAAACTGAAGGTCAAAAGCATTGCATTGATGACGATTCCCGGATATGCATGGTTGAACATAACGGAGATGGAGGCAAGGCACATTCCTTCCAAAATCGCATATAATGGTGCCAGGAAAGCTGCCCAGCCAGGTCTAAAACTTATTGCCATGGCGGCAATCAAAGCCATGATGGCAGTTACGCCTGTAGTTACCGGGCTGGCGTAGCCGCCTACCCAAGTGGCTATCGCTGACAAAGTCACGATGCCAACCAAAATTACGCTCTTGCTGGCGACGCCTGCATAGGTCGCCGTGCCGCTGCCATAAGCAGCCATATCTTTAACTCTTGAAATAATAGGATTTGCCATAATAAAATCACTCCTTTAAGGTGCTTGATGTAATATGCCATATTATATCATACCGGGAAGTTTTATCAACTGGTTTAATATATTGAGATATCATTTTCTCGAAGAATAGAAGGATATCCCTTCATTTGTAAATTATGATATAATATAGTGTTCTCTAGGACATTCATAAGAAAAAATAACCCGGGGATTTTTGGTTCAGTCTCAATATGAAGCAGTGGAAAAGGAGAAATGGATTTTGAATTTTTTGAGTGATTTAAAGGTAAGTTGTAAATTGGCAGTTTTGCTAGTCATTGCGTTGGTTTCACTAGGTGTAGTGGGTTTTACAGGTTATGTATACTTTCAAAAAGCCAACGATCAGATGGACACGATGTATGCAGATCGTTTAGTGCCAGCACGCCTCCTATCGGAAACCCGTTCCTTAGTAAGGACGATGAATGGCTCCACGTTGGAAATTATGCTCACAACAGATGGTGCGGGCAAGAAGGAACTGAAAGATGAAGTTGAAAAATGCACACGTGAAGCCGACGAGAATTTCACGGTAATTGCCAACACGCATATTGATCCCAAAGCCAGTGAAATGCTTACTAAGGTCAAAGATGCGCAAAAAAAATATCTTGATGCCAGAACCGCTGTTATGGATTTGGCGATGCAAAATAAAAATACAGAAGCGCATGCTTTGTATGTGACTAGTTTAAAACCTTTGGTCAAAGCGTATTTGGATAATCTACGAGATTTGGCGACCTATTATGGTGACTTGTCAAAGACGACCAACGAAAATACAAAAGCCGATTCGGCTAGTGCGACAAAAATCATCATCGGGATTATTTTTATCGCATTCTTGATCTTAGGGTTCAGTGGTTGGATCATTGCGAAAATGATAACTGCACCATTGCAATCGACTTTGCATAGCTGCGAAGAACTGGCAGCTGGTGATTTTAGAAAGAAGCAAAATATTGTTTTTGCTAAAGATGAAACGGGAAAAGTCATGGAGTCTTTAAACTCTATGCGAGATCGTCTCAATCATATTTTGCGCCAGGTCAACGAATCGGCGCAGACCGTAGCAGCATCTTCAGAAGAATTGACAGCGAATGCAGAGCAATCGGCGCAGGCATCGTTGCAGGTTGCGGATTCCGTCAACGCAGTGGCGGAAGGGACAGAAAATCAGCTGCGTTTAGCCGACAAAGCGAGTAATGTCGTAAAGCAAATATCGACAGCAATCAATCAAGTTGCCGCAAATACAGAAAATGTATCGATTTCAGCTGAAAAGACCGCTTCAACCGCAAATGACGGCGAAGCGGCGATTAAACAGGCTGTAAATCAGATGAAGATCATTGAAGAAAAAACCAATGCCACTTCAGGTGTGATTGCTGAATTAGAAGACAAGTCCAAGCAAATCGGCCAGATTGTCGACGTTATTTCCAGTATAGCGGGGCAGACAAATCTTTTGGCTTTAAATGCTGCCATCGAAGCAGCCAGAGCCGGAGAAGCAGGCCGTGGCTTTGCCGTTGTTGCGGAAGAAGTTCGGAAACTAGCCGAGCAATCACAAAACGCAGCCAAAGAAATAACCGATTTAATCGGTGAGGTTCAGGCAAAAACAAATAGTGCGGTTGTCTTTATGAACGACGGTAAAGCCGAAGTCAATAATGGAACGGCAGTTGTCGCGAGTGCCGGCGAAAGTTTTGAAACCATCTTGAAAATGGTGCAGGAGATGTCACAGGAAATCCATGAAATATCCGCCTCCATAGAAGAGATTGCCAGCGGCACGCAAAATGTCGTCAAATCTGTACAAGATATAGATGACGAAAGCAAAAAATCAGCTGAGAAAACCCAGGCGATTTCAGGTGCTACAGAGGAACAATCCGCATCTGTCGGTGAGATCGCTTCGGCTAGTGAACACTTGGCAAAAATGGCAGAATCTTTACAACAGGCAGTGCAGCAGTTTAAAGTTTAAAATTAGTCAGAGAAGTAAGAAACCAGCAAGCTTTCTTGGAAACAAGAGAGCTTGCTGGTTTTTAGTTATAAGAATAAAAGCATAAGGTCCATCGGAATTCGCTGATATT
>Ga0183099_1001389_pt1 | contig 14114 bp, 15 predicted proteins | sample Biomet1_FD_127788 | JGI IMG/M metagenome (GOLD analysis project Ga0183099, IMG submission 127788) | Microbial communities from bioreactor (seeded with anoxic lake sediment) at LBNL, California, USA - Biofuel metagenome 1 | ecosystem: Engineered > Bioreactor > Anaerobic > Unclassified ... | reverse complement strand
AAGAACCCTTCGAAACCTTGACGAAGTAATCCTCAAATGGACAATCCATTACGGAGCCATTGACGGAATCAGCAACGTCTCCACCAAGCGGATCGCTAAAGATCTGCGGATCACGGAACCCACGATTTACGTCCACTTCAAGACCAAAGGCAACCTTCTCTACGAGGCCTACAAACGCGTTGTGGACACCGTCTACGATTTCAAAGACGTTCCACAAAAAGACCCCAAACAATTCACCAACGATTTGGAGCATGAGCTCCTTCGTCTACTCGAGAAGGCCGCCCTCAAAAAGGAAGAAGTCGTCTTCGCTTTTAACTACAGGAACAGCCCCAACTACAAGACCTACAACACCCCCGGAAGCGAGTTGTATTTACAGCATTTCTCCGAAGTGCTTGTTTCGGCAATCCACGATCCGGAAATGACCGAAGCCATTAAGAAAACCCTGATTCCGGTCGCCCTCGAGATTTTCAACCTCTTCACCTTCAAAGTCGCCAAAGGCGAGATGGACGCGACGTTGCTGCGCGCCAAAATCCTCGTGGCCCTCGTCATGGGCGGCCTCATGAACGCCCATGAAGTCTTCTACTCTCATCTGTCGCCAGAAGAATTGGCCGCCTTGAAGTAAACGACAAAGGTTCCCGAGCATGGCAGAGGAACCTTTTTTCATGGGTGGTACACTAATAAAGGAGGAAATGAAGATGGAAACGAAAATCAAGGTTCAAGGTATGATGTGCCAGCATTGCGCCATGCACGTAAGCGAAGCCCTCAAAGGTCTTAAGGATGTGAAAAAGGTCTCAGTGGATCTAGGCAAGGGCGAAGTTGTGATCGAAAGCAAGGCCGCCCTGACCGAACCTGAGCTGAAAAAGGCCATCGATGAGGCCGGATACGACTTTGGCGGGATTATCTAAGGAACAACGAAAAAACCTTCAGGCGAACCTGAAGGTTTTCTTTTTTCTCTGGGGCGGAATACGGGGCTCGAACCCGTGCATGGCCGGTTCACAGCCGGTTGTGTTAAACCACTTCACCAATTCCGCCAGCGCGTATTAGTTTAGGCATTCGCGGGCGCTTAGGCAAGTAATTCCGTTCATTTCCCCTTCGTTACACGAAGAGCGGCTTCCCAGATGGGCACCTCGCGTTGTTTTACGAGAGCCGATACTCCTTCATTAGGCATCTTTTCGTAGAGGGCAAGGACCTCCGGAATCGGTAACCACAGGGTCTTGGCGATGATGAGGTCGCCTTCGCTCACGTAATCGACCCCGAGATAATCCCCTTCCCGCTGGCAAAGGTAATAATGGTTGTGGTTCTGCCGCTTAATGAGGTTATAGAAATCGTCGACCTCGCCTAGAGGAGCGAGAACCTTCACATGGTAGCCAAGCTCTTCCCGGCACTCGCGCACCACTGCCTCTTCAGGCGTCTCACCCGCATCGATTCCTCCGCCTGGGGTTTCGTAATAATCGCTTTTTCCGAAGATGTCATCCCGTTTGAGAAAATGGACAGCGTAATGGCCGTGACCATCCCCCACGATGGCCCGAGAGATCTCGCGGGTGTGATCAATTCCCGTGAAGGGGTATTGATTATCGGAGAAGGAAGCGATAATTTTCATGACCCCGTAATCATATAGCATTGAAAATCTCGGGGAAAGGTAGAAAATATCGCGTATGGTAATACGCAATCGCTTGGCCTCTCTCCTCTATCGCGCTTTGGAGGTCGCCATCGCTATCTACACCCTCGTCGCGACTTTTGCGAGCCCCTTAAAAGACATTCGTCCCATCGCTTATTTTTCGACCGAAGCCGATCTTTTCGTCTGTATCATTGTCGTTTTGGCCTTTATCTTCAACCTCATCGACCTCATACGACACGGGACCAAAGGCATCGCCGCTTACGTCTACATGCCCTTTACTTTCGGGAGTGTCGTCTACCTCGTCGGTGAAGCCGTCGGGTACTGGACCCTCTACCCTCTCGTCCATGGCGTCCCTTGGGCCGACGGAATGGCGTTAGCCAGCATCCTGTCCCACCTTGTCTTACCGCTCGTCATCTTCTTGGGCTGGCTCCTCTTCGACGAAAAGGGCACCATCCGCTGGAAGCACAATCTCTACATATTTGTGTTCCCTCTCTTTTATGTCGTCTATAGCGAACTAGCCCACTACATCTTCCAGGACAACTTCTTCCCCTACGAGATCATGAAACCCAGTTTCTACTCGGGATTTTCTTCGTTCCTGAGCGGCAACGGAGGCTGGAATGGCTCCATCACGGTCATGACCGGTGTTCTTTTGGCCTTCTTGCTCATCTCCGCAGGCTTAACGCTTCTAAGCAACGTTTTGGCTGGCAAATACCGGCGTAACCACTAATTCACCCTTTTGATGGGGCTTTCTTGGTCGATCTTTTGGCAAGCGGCCTCTGTGAGGTTGCTTAAACTCCGCAGAAACAGCGGCCCTTTTTCCTCGATTTCCATGACCACTTGGCAAAAGCGGCCCGCCCGCAGATATTCCTTGATGAGATAAAGCCGTTTGCCCTCAGAAGAATAGGAAGCGTAATCCGGAGAGGCCACGATCCTCCCCATTTCCTCGACCCGACCTAGGTACGTGGTTGGCCATTTAGCGGCCAATTCGTCAAGGGTGGCGTTCGATAGGTAAACGGCGACATCGGTGTCAAATTCGTGCCCAATGGCTTTCTCGATTCTTCGATTGATGCGGCCGATTTTAAGAGTGACTTCTTCCATAAGGCCTCCACTTACTGTAGGAAGGAATTCACGAATCGCACCTTTGAGTTATAATCTTTCCATGAACAAATACGACAAAAACGGCACCACCAGCTACTGCTTCGGAACGACCCTCTGCTTCGAACTTCTGTTACGAGCTCCCGAAGAGGCCTTAAACCTTTATATTTCGAGCAAACAAAAACGCGATGAGACCTATGACAAATTGGTTACTCTTGCCCATCTCAACCACATCCCGGTCATCGAGAATAACGAAAAGATTTTCCGCCTGGCCGACAAAGACAACGTCATGTGCATCGGCGAGTTCAAGAAATTCAACAAGCCTTTGGACCCCACGAAAAACCACGTGGTGTTGGTAAATCCTTCGAATATGGGTAACCTCGGAACAATTCTCCGTTCCTGCGCGGCCTTCTCGGTCGGGGGCTTAGCCATCATCAAACCGGCGGCCGATGCCTTCGATCCCAAATGCGTCCGTAGTTCCATGGGAGCCATCTTTTCCGTGCCTTTCCACTACTACGACTCCTTCGAGGAATACGAGAAAGAGGCCCTTTCGCGTTCCTATTACCCCTTTATGCTGAAAGCCAAGGCCTCACTTAAAGACGCCAAGAAAAAAGAGCCCTACAGCCTCGTTTTTGGTAACGAAGCCACCGGACTCGACGATTCTTTCTTAGCCGTTGGAAAGCCGCTTATCATCCCACAATCAAGCCAAGTCGATTCACTTAACCTCGATAATGCCGTTTCAATTGCTCTCTACGGTTTTCTCGACTAACGGCGTTTGGCCATCTTCTCGTTGAGACGGTGGTTTAGGACCGCTAAGGAAGAAGCTAGGTTGACGTTTTCAATGACGACCGAATCAAGGACGTTGATATGGGTCGGGGCAAAGTTCCAAATGCCAAGAGCCCCACTACCGATCGCGAAGTCGGCAACCTCTTGGGCCACCGCCACCGGCACGGCGAGAATCACGATCCGGCAATGCCGGCGGGCCATTTCGGTGGGAAGGTCCTTCATCGATAAGACGGGCTTGCCCCCGATGGACTTGCCGATTTTGTCGGGATCAACGTCAAAACCTTCGGTGATGGAGAAACCCATCTCCTGAAAATTCGGATAATTCATGAGGGCGCCGCCGAGGTGGCCCGTCCCTAAAAGGAAGGCTTCAGCTTCCCCGCGATAGCCTAGAAACTCTCAATGTCTCGATCAGCTTTTTGACGCTGCGACCTTTTTTCGGGTCGGCCGGCGTCGTCGCTTACGGCTTGGAGGTCCTTCCGGATCTGCTCTTCGCTATAACCTAAAGCCCGCGCGATCTTGGGCGAGGAAATGTCGCTGAGGCCGTCCGCTTGCAGCTCTTTGAAGTATTTCAAATATATCGGATAGCGTTGCAATTGGTTTTTGCTGAAGGTTCTCATAATCAATAAACTACCCTCAAATGTCGACTTTTTCAAAGTGTTTCGAGGCTAACTTGGCGGCCAAGAAGGTCAAAAGGCCACCGATAAGGAGACCGCCGACAAGAATCCCTAGCTGGATTCCTAGGTATAAAGGAGTCTGAAGAGCTTCGAAATTGAGAGCCGGAATCGCCATGGAGACGGCCATGAAAACAATACTGATGACCATCGTGATGAGGGTGGACACAAGTTGGGGGGCATTGATCTTCGAGGGATTCTTGTAGAACCACGGGAAGAAGAGGATGTTGTAAATACCAAAGATCAGGAAGGCGAAGCCAAAGGTTGACAAGGACGGCTCCATCGAAATCATCGAAGCCAATTCATCGCCCTGAGCGGCGGCGAAAAGCTGGGGATCAAACACTAAGACACGTAAGACGGCGAAAGGCACCGTGAAAAGCACGGTCCCGAGCTCGAGGGCGATGAAGAGCAGCAGTTTCGAAACCACCACTTGGTGCTTCGGGATCGGCAGCATAGCCGTGTATTCGAGGTCTTTGTCGGCCGCCGCACGCGGCATGATGGAGCAAAGGCCGCCCAGAATGTAAAAGAAGCCCACGAAAGCCGGATAGGACGGGATGGCAATCGTAATGCCAAGCAACCCCATGATGATGACGTTAGGATTGAGCGAAAGGAGGAATTCCTTCTTGAGCAGTTTCCACATACTATTTGCCCTCCCCTCTCTCGAGGAACACCATGATTTCTTCAAGTGTCGCCTGACGTTTCGTCGCCCCTTCGATGACGATGTTTTCTTTCACGGGGACCACAAATTCGAACTTGCCCGCGTGCGTTCTGATATAGCCGAGTTTCGATAAGTCTTGGCCCTTCAGCATCTCTTCTTCGCCGAGGATCATCTCGTACTTTTTCTCGAAGGAGGAGATCGTTTCGTTAGCGATGATCTTGCCGCCTTTGATATAGACGATGTCGTCGGCACTCTTCTCGAGGTCGCTGATGACGTGGGTGGAGAAGAGGATGGCGTGCTCGCCATCCGAGACGATGCGAAGGAAGATATCCATCAACTCGTCACGGGACACCGGGTCGAGGCCGCTCGTCGGTTCGTCGAGGAGCAAGGCTTTCGCCCCGTGCGACAAAGCGAGAGCAAGGCCGTATTTGACCTTCATGCCGTTCGAGAGCTCTTTGATTTTCTTGCTTTCGTCGAGGCCAAAATCCTTCACAAAGGATTCGTAAAGCGCCTGGTCCCATTTGGGATAAAAAGAAGAGGTGATCTTCGTCATGGCCTTCAGTTTTTTGTTGGGGTAATACTCGATTCCGCCGAAGAGTAGGCCGATTTCGCTCTTGGCAAAAGCTTCCGTTGAGCGGATTTCCTTATCGAGGTACTTGATGGAGCCGCCATCGGGGCTCACGAGGTTATAGATACATTTAAGCGTGGTGGTTTTGCCAGCGCCGTTCCGGCCAATGAAGCCGACGATGTGCCCCGCTTCCAAAGAAAAAGACACATCCTGCAGTTCAAAGGCGGGATAGTGTTTGCGGACGTTTTCTAGAGTGAGAATTTTCATGCTTGGGGTCTCCTAACGTATGAGAGGACAATCCCTCTCTTGGCCGCGGTGAGTAGAGCATCTTGGCATTTTAATCCTGACCAAGAATGGCACCGCTCTCCTTTTTCTTCGAAAGGCTTTCCGGCTCTAGTGGGCGGCGGCGAGGGGTGATTTAGTCAATTTCCCGCGTTCGCGCCTAAGAAAAGCCTTCTTGCTTCTCGAACTTTCCAATTATACCTTCAAAGCTTCGAGAAAAAAATAGCGGTTGAAGGGTATCTATAAGAAACCTTCCTACCATGGATCTGATAGCCGAAAGTGATGGGCTTTGTTTAATTCATCCCTGCCCCTTAAGGCTAGAGAAAAAAACAAAGCGTTATTCTTAAAGAGATTATTTAAGGATTGAATCGAAAAAAGTACAGGACGAGATCGCGGATTCGTCGGTTTCTATTGTGATGAGCCAACCAGCCATGTCGGTTGTGATACCGGTGGCGGTCTTGGCTACAGAAACGAGATAAACCCCATCTTTAACTGTGATATTGTCGATGGCGTAACGATTCCCACCGCTGGTGGCCTCAAGATAAACCACCATGAGATCATGATGATCGAAGAACGGAGATCCATATTTACTCACGACTTCAATAAAGGATGATTCATCAGAGTAACTAGTGTTCAAACCAGCTTCTTCTGAATTCTTGGTTTTGAAGGCAGAAAGTTCCGTTTCGTCGTCGATTTTATAAAGAGGTAAATGTTGAGCGCTGCTGATGACCATCATGTTAACGTTGTCACATTCTTCGTAAAAGGAGGAACAAAGACCAATGCGAGTGAAGGAGACGGGGGACTCCGAAAGGTCTCCCGACCCACTGCCGACATAATCCGTCGCTTGAACACAACTCGCCAACGAAACAAGAGATAGAAGGACACCGACCAAAGCATTCTTTCTTCTCATGCTTAATCCTCTTTGTGGCAAAAAACCAATCGCCTTTCTTTCTTAATACTAACGTAAACTAAAGTGAGTTCAATCTCGGCGTTTTTGCTAGGACCGGTGCAAAGGCGGGGCCACTTAGGGGTGGCTAACTATCATCGTTCGGCTTCCACAAACCCCTCTATCGTCAGAAGGAGGCGGCGAGAAGCCAAAGCGTTAACAAATCTCTCGTCATGGCTCACAAAAAGAATGGGGCCTTTGAAGGCTGAAAAGAAGGTGATGAGCTGGCTTTGACTGAGGGGAGAGAAATTTCGGGTTGGTTCATCGAGGAGCAGCACGTTGGCCCCTTCTGCCACGAGGCGGGCCAAGAGGATCTTCCCTTTCTCCCCTTCGGAAAGCTTGCCGACCGGATAAAGCATTTCCTCCGAGGTGAAGAGCAAAGAACCTAGCAAGAGTCGGAAGCGAGTGACGGTCTCCTTATCCACGTTTTCCGAAAGGTTTTCTAGAGGCGTCTTCATATAATCCAAGGCCTCGGAATAATCCTGCGGAAAATAAGCGACCTTAAGCCCTTCTTGGTTTTCAAGAAAATTCTTCGAGCAACGAAGGAAGGTCGTTTTTCCGACCCCGTTTCTTCCTAAGATGGCGATTCTCTCCGCTCCTTTGATGGTCAAAGTGAGGTTATGGGAGAGAAGGCGTTCTCCCGTCTTCAGTTCCCTAATCGCAATAGTAATGATTTTTTGGGGATTGTAATCCTTTTGGGCACGAAAGAAGACGTTTATCGTTTCGTCAAGATCCGGAATCTCGGTGAGGTCTTCCCTTTCGCGGTCCAGCCTTTTCCCTTGGCTTTTGAGGGAATGCATATGCTTCTTGAGAAGACGGCCTACTTCGGGTTGGTTGCTTTTCGTTGCCAGAAGCTGGTTCTCGACGTTTTGGTAGACCCGGCGGTACCGTTTCTCCTTTTGCTCCAAGCGTTCCCGTTCCTTTAAGGCCAAAGCGGTCTGGCGTTCACGAGAGGAGGACCTCTCTTCCTTGTAGCGTTCGTAGGAAAGGGGCGAAAAAGTGGAGAGGGCCTCTTTCTTCCGCTGGGTCCTTTCGAGATGAATAACGCCGGTTGAAACCTCCGAAAGGAGCGACTCATCGTGTGAGACAAAGATGAGGCCCTTCGGAGTGTCCTTCATGAAAGAAGCCAAAAAGGCCACGCTTTCGGAATCCAAATCGTTGCTGGGTTCGTCGAAGAGATAGATATCCGGATCCCTTAGCAACATTTTAACCAAAGATAACTTGATGGCTTCGCCCCCGGAATAGGACCCAAACGTCTTATCGAAGGAAAAGGCTTCTTTCGGAAAATCAACCCGACTAAGAAGCTTATCCACCTGCCCAAGAAGGGCGAAATCTTCGGGGTCGATTTCATCTTCAGGGTTTTTCTTGAGGAAAAAGGAAACCGTATCCTCCTCCCCGTAGCGGCGTTTGGGGTCTTGTTCCATGTAGGCAACTGGGCCCTCCGCCACCACAGCCCCCGTGACTTTCAAATAGCCCATATCAAAACCCGCAAGAAACCGGAGAAGCGTTGATTTGCCGTTTCCCTCTTCACCGATAAGGGCGACCTTGTCCCCGGATTTGACGATGAAAGACAAATCGGAAATGAGTGTCCTTTCTTCTTGTTCGTTATAAATCGTTATGCCATCGGCCTTAAGCATCTTTATTCCTCCCTGGACAAAAGAAAACCGGAAAAGACAAAGAGAAAGGGTCGCTTTCTCGTTTATCTTTTTTCGGTCTTAGATGCGCATGGCTAAATCATCATAACACAAGGAGGGACGCGAGGGGCCAAGGCCTTTTAGTTCCTAATGGAGTTGAAAAGAAAAATTATCATGCTGAAAATCGAGAGGTCTAAAGGGAGAGCGAGCCTAAGCATCATAACGACTCAATGACGTAAACGGAAAGTCCGTGGCGGTGTTTACTTTAAATTGACAGGTGTAATTCTGCGATGAAATATCAAGATAGTTCGAGCGTTAAAAGAAACAAACAAAAAGTAAATAATGGCTTAACATCGAAGCATTTTTAGTGTTTGCTTTGTTTTTCCCTGTCCATTTTGGATCATTTCTTGTGATATTATTTCCTAGAGGTTTTGACGATGAAAAACATAAGGGAAAAGCTGAAATACCATTTTGATCGCTTTTTGTCGAAGGGTTCAATCGCCCTAATTGTTTCGCTCTTTATCGTTCTTTTCGTAATCGTTCTGTTGATATCCCTCATCGTGTATATTGTCAATCCGGACATTGCCTTCGGTTCCTTGATCTGGAAAAGTCTCATGATGACCCTCGACGCCGGAAATTTGGACGGCGTGAGCGGCTCCACTTTCTACATGATCATGATGACCCTCGCCACGATTGTCGGCATCTTCATCACCAGCGTTTTTATCGGCCTCATTCTCAACGGTTTCCAAACGAAGCTCGAAAGCCTAAGCAAAGGCCGGTCCAAAGTTATTGAGTGCAACCACACCCTGATTTTGGGCTATAACGGCAGTATCTTCGTGATCATCAAGGAACTAATTGAGGCCAACCGCAGCCTCAGAAGGGCTGCCATCGTGGTTTTGTGTGAGAAAGACCCTGTGGAGATGAACCAAGAAATAAAGGATAACGTTCGCAATTTCTATACCACGAGAGTCATCTGCCGCACCGGATCGATCTATAACCAAAACGATCTAGACATGTGCAGCATCGATAAAGCCCGCTCGGTCATCTTATTGGAGAACGACATGAACTCCATTAAAGCCCTCCTCGCCATATCGGATACGGATTTCATGAATAAGGAGGCCGGACACGTTTCCCTGCTGATGAATGATGCCGATAACATCTCGGTGGCCAAAAGCATTGGCAAAAACAAAGTTGAGGCGATTAACCTCGATTCGGCCATCACCAGGATCATTGCCCAATCGTCTTTGCAAAAAGGCTTGTCGCAAGTCTATAACGATCTTCTCGATTTTGAGGGCGACGAAATCTATTTTTATAAGAACAAGAGCCTGGAAGGCAAGACGTTCGCGCAGACTTTTACGTTCTTTCCAAAGTCTTCCGTCATCGGCTTGGTGAAAAATGGCCAACCGCTTGTTAAGCCTCCGTTTGATACGCTTATCGGTGAGAACGATGAACTGATTCTCATCGCGGAAGACGAGGATAAAATCCAGTATGAAGAAAGGGCTGTTGAGATTAATTCCGATATCATCAGGATGACCAACCATGTCTCCAATACGAAAATCGAGGACATTTCCGTAATAGGGTTCAATGAGAAAACTCCAGAGGCCATCCGGGAATACGACAACTACCTCGAGAAAGGGTCAAAGATTAGGATTCTCGTGAATTCGGAAAGCTATCTTAAGGAGATCGGCCAATTAAACAGCACTTTAAAGAACGTCGAGGTCGAGGCCTCCGTGGGAGCGACTTATCTCCGACCCTCCCTCGAGAAGTTCCTTCGGGCCGAGTGTCGGAAGGTCATCATCTTCGCCAACGACAACGTCCCTCACGAGGACAAGGATTCCCAAACCCTCCTTACCCTGTTGCATCTTCGCGAGATGGAGGAGAAGCGCGGCACGAGCTTAGAGATCATCTCCGAGATCGCCGACGTCCGGAACGTCGAAGTCATCGACCTCGCGAAGTCCGACGACTTCATCATCAGCGAGTTGCTCGCGAGCAAGATGCTGACCCAAATCTCCGAGAACCGACATCTCGTGCCGGTCTTCGAGGACCTGATGGACGCGGACGGCTCCGAGATCTACATCAAGAGCGCCGAGAACTACCTCAAAGCCCCGGGAACGGTCAACTTCTACACCATCTGCCAAGCGGCCGCGGAAAAGAACGAGCTCGCCATCGGCTACATTTGCTGCCGCGGAGAGCATTGCCAGGACGTGACCCTCAATCCATTAAAGCGGGACACAATAGATTTTACCTTTGAGGACAAGGTCATCGTCGTCGCGGAGAATTAAGTCAATGTCTCCTTTTCCATACAAATCTGGTTGTTGTCATGTCCAAAAACGTATTTACTCTTTTGGAGTGCTCGCGCATCGATAAACCCTCTTTTTTCGTTGTACGAATAGTTTTGTTGAGAAAGTCCAAAACAAACGAGAAAATTTTTAACGACCATCACTACCGTTGAATCATCAACGATTTGTCTTACTTACGTTTCAGCTTTGTCCGTGAGGGCATGTCTAGGCGTTTTCAAAAGGGAATTCGATTCTTTTGCTATTAACCATTTGATGCTTGAAACCTTTTTTCATCCAACGATAATTGAACCTCATACGGCCAGGGATTTGCCGGCCAATGGACAGAGTTTGGTTTTTGGAACAAGGATAAGAAGTAAAAGAGCAATGGGAACGTTGTATGTCTAAACGATACAAGCGATTTGGAAATATGTAGGATAAAAAGAGAGCATTCAGAGTTGTTTCCCCAACATTCTCTGAACGAAGTTGGATAAGGGTGTTCAGGCGCTTAATAACATTTCAGAAAAGTCTCAAGATTTCGGAGCCCACTTGGCGTAATGCATAGCGATTTCATCTTTTACCAGAACAAAGGCGGAGACGACCTTCGGATCAAAATGCGTTCCTGATTCTTCAACAATAATCGACTCTGCAGAATCAATCGAAAAAGACTCCTTATAGCATCTTGGGGAGACCAAAGCATCGAAGGCATCGGCGACCGCTGTGATTCGCCCACCCAAGGGGATTTCATCACCTTTTTGCCCTTTTGGATAACCTTTACCATCCCAACGCTCGTGATGAGAGCGGGCAATATCGGCCGCAAGAGACAGAAGGCTGTCGGAATGACCTTCTTCTTTAATGACCTTTTCAATTATTTCGGCGCCTTTTTCCGTATGGGTTTTAACGATTTCAAATTCTTTGGCGGATAAGCCTTTCGGTTTTGACAAGACGTCGGGTGGCAAGAAGAGCTTTCCGATGTCATGGAGGGCTGAAGCCCCGGAAAGAACCATAAGATACGAAAGAGACAAATCATTAGGAAATTGTCCTTCACGAAATAGTTCCAGGGCAATCTCATTGACACAAAAAGCCGTTCTTTGAAGATGCCCCTGCATGAAATGATTCCCTCGATTAAGAAGGTAATTTATTTTCTCTTTTGTTGTCCAATGAACCCATTTATCTGGAGGCTGATCGGACGGTTTCCGCTCAGAGGAACGACCTTGAATCATTTGTTTTTGCTTTGCTTTCTCTTTATGGCGAAAAGCGGAACGAAACCGAAGAAAAGCATCAGAAAAATGGCAACGATTGAGGAAACTTGGCTTATGTCTTTTTCTCTCATTGCCATTTCTTCGCTTAGATTTGGATGGGCAGATGAATAAAGGGCGCAAATGCCGGCCCATTTATCAGAAGCGGTCACAGTCGTTCCCTTCGTTCCCGAAGCGTAATCAGATTTTGCCGCATAATCATCTAAAATAATCGAAGACAGATTCGCCTTCTGTTCAGCCGTCAGGGCCGCATAGTCATCGGACAGGGCCAGGAAAGCGGACTCGTATTCAGAGCAAGTTTTATAACCTGAAAGGTTTGCCGCAAACAGGCCATCCGGAGATGCTCCGACGACCCTGTCGGGCAGCGAATGGGACCTGTCAACCAACGTTCCATCTCCAAGTTCGCCCCTGAAGTTGCTTCCACAAGCGTAAACGTTCCCAGAGGAAGTAAGAGCAAGCGTATACATTGATCCGAGCGCGATAGACGAGACAGACTCGCCACCAAAACTTGATGTCTGGACGAGAGTTGGTGTCGAACGATTTGTGGTCGTTCCGTCACAAAGTTGCCCATAGGTATTAAATCCCCAGGAATAAACGCTTCCCGAGGCTGTTAAAACAAAGCCATGAGCGTAATGAGCAAAAAGTGACGAGACAGATTCGCCACCGAAACTGGAAGATGGAATTAGGGTGGGGGCCGAACGATTGGTGGTCGTTCCGTCACCCAGTTGACCAATATCATTTTCTCCCCATGAATAAACCTTTCCCGAAGAGGTCAGGGCCAAGGAAAAGTCACTCGAAGCTGCTAAGCGAATAATGGTCTCCCCACCGAAGTTCGATGTCGGTATGAGGGTGGGGGCCGAGACAATTCCCCCGCTTCTGCCAATGCCAATTTGACCATAGTAATTGTCGCCCCAGGAATAAACCTTTCCCGAAGAGGTCATGGCGAGCGAATTGGAACCAGCGCAAGCCAATGAAGAAACGGTTTCCCCACCGAAGTTTGAGGTCGGAACAGGTGTTGGAACATAACGATGGACACTCGTCCCATCACCAAGTTGACCAGAACTGTTTGCACCCCAGGAATAAACGCTCCCCGAAGAGGTCAGGGCGAGAGAGAAGGAGGCTCCACAACAAAGGGACGTGATGGATTGACCGCCGAAACAAGAAGGTGAAATTTGCACTGGCGTCACATGATTTGTCTTCGTCCCATCACCAAGTTGACCATAGGAATTGAGGCCCCAAGTGAAGACGTTACCCGAAGAAGTCAGAGCGACAGAAAAATCTTGTCCCGAAGATAAAGAAACAACTTTTTCGCTACCAAAACATGACTCAGGTATGCGAACCGGTAACGGCTGGTTAGTTGTCGTCCCATCACCAAGTTGACCCGACGAATTAGAACCCCACGCAAAGAGGCTACCAGACGAGGTCAAAGCAAAGGAATGAGAATACCCGACGTTAAGAAAAACCGTTGTGTCAACCGTGGAAGAGGAAGCGTTTGCCTCGGCCACTGGACCGAAAAAACAAAAACTTACCATTCCAAAAGCGACAAGCAGACTGGGTGCCAATACGGCAAAGATTTTTTTCACCATTTTTTCCTTTCGTTTTTTAAGATTGTTTTCCTAAATTGAATGATTTATTGGATTAACAAAACTCAAAAAACTTTTATGTTCCAAAATGTATAATATTGCACACCCCCCCGTCTTGACATGGATTTCATAAGATGAAGAACGGATATACTTCATTTTGTTGCCGAGTTGTCACTATTTCTGATAATTTAAGTTTTAACGACACTCGTTTTAGACGCCATTATACTTGATTTGGCTCATTTTTTAGAAAACAGGCATTTTTAAACAAAATAAACACTTTATATTAAATATTCACAATTACCTATTAATATTCATATATTTTTAAGTTTCTGCAAAGGATAAAATATGGAGGTGTACATTATGAATATCAACAAAGTTAACAGCTGGAGAGGTTATATTAAATAATAGAACAAATCATACAAAAAGATAATAACCATTAATAAATGCTAAAGCATCACAATCTTCTGTTATTAAACGAGCTGCTTTACCGACATATTTAACTCCTTTTAATTTTTATAAATAGTTCGTTATATAACAATTCGACCTATAGTAATGTGAATTATACCGTATATATCCAGAATAGCAATGAGCTTAAATAATATAATCAAAAACATTAAAGCCTGTAACCCTTTGAGATTACAGGCTTTTTACTGGTCTGGGTAACAAGATTTGAACTTGCGACCTCTACAACCCCATTGTAGCGCGCTACCATCTGCGCCATACCCAGTCAACGGATAT
>Ga0183099_1001388_pt1 | contig 14117 bp, 9 predicted proteins | sample Biomet1_FD_127788 | JGI IMG/M metagenome (GOLD analysis project Ga0183099, IMG submission 127788) | Microbial communities from bioreactor (seeded with anoxic lake sediment) at LBNL, California, USA - Biofuel metagenome 1 | ecosystem: Engineered > Bioreactor > Anaerobic > Unclassified ... | reverse complement strand
GTATCCGGGCCGCAGGGACCGGTTTCGCCGGCGGGACCCCACCAGGTGTCCTCGCGGGGGAGGAAATGGATCCGTTCCGTCGGGATGCCGAGCCCGTTCCAGATGGAGGCCGACTCGTCGTCGCGGGGCACGTCGGCGTCACCGGCGAACACGGTGACCGAAAGCTTGTCTATCGGTATGTTGAGCCATTTCGGGTCGGTCAGGAACTCGAAGCTGAAGTTGATCGCTTCCTTCTTGAAATAGTCGCCGAGGGACCAGTTGCCGAGCATCTCGAAACAGGTCAGGTGGCTCGGATCTCCGACCGCGTCAATGTCGCCGGTGCGGACGCATTTCTGGTAGTCGGTAAGCCGCTTGCCGGCCGGATGGGGTTCGCCCATCAGGTAGGGAACGAGGGGATGCATGCCTGCCGTCGTGAACAGGACGGTGGGATCATTTTCGGGAAGAAGTGATTTGCCGGATATCTCGGCATGGCCTTTTGATTTAAAAAACTCGATGTATTTCGAGCGGAGTTCATTTGCTGTCATAGTCTCTTATAGTAGATAATGACGCCGAATTTGTCAACGATACCCCGGATGCAGTCCCGAAGGGGCGTCCTGCGGGCGTCCGGGCGTATAGGCATCAGGGCGTCTGTCCTCACCGTTTCCGCCGGGCAGATGCAGCGCGTCATGAAAAACGGCCACAAAAACGGTCATTTTCCCGGAAATACGCAATCCCGCCCGGGAAACGGCCTCATTACGGGAAGCTTGAGCGCGCCCGTGTGGATCGCCGCGAGAAAGTCATTCGGCCGACTCGATTCCTGATACGGGACACCTGGCCGCGGCCTCAACGGTTGGATACATCTCGAAGACCCTGTCAAGCATGGTCAGCTCAAAGACGCGCTTTACCGGGCTCTGAATGCGCGCGAGCCGCAGGTAGCCGCCTTTTTCACGGCAGCCTTTCAGGGCTGAGATCAGGGATGACAAGCCGGAGCTGTCGATGAAATTGACCCCGTCGAGGTCGATGACGATTTGCACCGAATTTTCCGCGACGCATTTTTTAAGAAGTTCCTTCAGCCCCGAAACGGTAACTGCGTTCATCGTCCCGCTCAGGGTGATGACCTCGACGTCGTTATTCAGAGTGCCGCGCGCTATTTTCAGTTCCATGTGCATTCCCCCGAAAGATTATTTTTTCGCCCCGCCCGTGTACAGGGCGGCTCTGACGATCACCGAAAGCGACAGTATGTTGTAGATTCCCCAAATGGAATTTATCGTAAAGCCCGTAATCGAAAGCGGCGCGCCGAGCGAAAGCCGGATGGCTTGATAGACGATTCCCGCGCCCGTTGCGGCAATGAACAGCATTTGCGGCCATACCAGCGGGAGGAAATTCCCTGACTGCCGCTGTTTCGGGGTCACCTTGAATGTTATCTTCGTATTGGCGTACACGCTGACGACCGCCCTGATCCAGACCGGAAACAGCGCAACGCTGTACTGCTCGCCCCTCCATAAAGGAATGCCACGATTGACCACCCGAAACATGATTTTGTTGGCGACAAAAAACGGGATGAACCGGATAAAAAAATCGAATGACCAGGCCGCAACCGGCGCGATATTGGTAAACAGATAGATTACTGGCGCGCTCAGGATGATCACGGTAAAGAACCCGGAAAAATAGGAATAAATGCTCGCGAAATACATAAGCCGTTGAGGGATCGTCAAGCCCTTCAGCGTAAGCGGATTTTCGCGGCGAAGTACCTGGATGGTCCCCTGGGCCCAACGCAGCCGCTGGGTCAGCATGGTTCCGAGATCCTCCGGCGAGAGTCCCTGAGCGAGTATTTCGGGATGATAGACGCTCTTCCACCCCCGGGAATGAAGATAGAGGGCGGACGCCATGTCCTCGGTAATGCTGAGAGTGGAAAGGGCCTGTACCGGAATCGCCTCCTCGCGGAGTGTGATGTTCAGGTCCTCCTTCATGTCGTCAGGAAGCCCGACGGTTTCACCGAGTGCGCTCCGTATATCGTCGCATACGGTCTCAAAGGCCTCACCCTTCGAGAGCTTGTGGAGCGCTTCTTTGATCTGCGCACGCAGCGGCAGAAAACGGTCCTTGTCAAGTCGACGCAGAAGGGATTTGAGGTTCGCCCTCAAGCGCATGCCCGTCGCCTCCACGTACCGGACGAGGCCGGCCTGCATGAGGGCCTCACGGCGCAGGATGCCGTTGGAACCGCAGAAGAAAGCCGCGTTCCAACCATCCTTGCCCTGCATGATCGGTCCGTAAAAGAGCGGCGCGTCTACCCCGAACGGATCGCCCGGGGGAATATTGTAAAAGTATTGCGGCGTCTGCACAAGAGCCACTTCCGGGTCGTTGAAATATCCGATGGTTCGGTTGAGGATTTCGGGATCCGGTATCTGGTCGGTATCGAGTATAAGGATGTATTCACCGGCAGTCTGCATCAGGGCATTGTTGACGTTGCCGGCCTTCGCGTGCCGAGGCTTTCCTGCCCATTCAGCTCCACGCGTCAAGTAGCGGCAGCCCGTTTCCTCGGCAAGCGCGCTGATGTCGCCCCGGTTACCGTCGTCCAGAATGTACACGGTCTTGTTCGCCCATCTGATATCCATCGCGGCCCGCGCTGTCGGCTCAAGGATTTCCCTGCCCTCATTGTACGTCGTGATGAATACATCGACGGTCGGCTCCCCTTCGGGCAGGGGCGGTACCCGTTTAACCGGCTTCCAGATCATCATGGAAAAAAACACCAGGTCAACGATTCCGTAGAGTTCCGCTGCGAGCAGGGGTATGGAAAACCACAGGGCTTTCGTATTGACGCTGGCCGTACAGCGCCAGTAAATGTATATAAGCGCGAGAATTCCGGTAATCACGGCGAGGAACCTGAAAAGGATCCGGCGGGAAACGAACCGCTGCGAGGTTTGCGCAATGTTCCAGTTGTTCATTCTGTAGCCATCCTTCGTTTTTCGAGATGCCAGTGATTACGGTTGTCGCTTTCGCGGGAATATGCGGCCGTCCCGGTCAGTTTCCGTATAAGCAAACAGCCATATCCACCGACCTGGAGGTTTAGCGGATCCGGTTCCGCGCAGGCAGACGGATCGAAGGCCTTGCCCCGATCATAGAGATCGATGGTAAGACAGTCCGCCCCTGCGAGAAACCGAATCTCTACGGTAGGAACCTCCGCCCCGGCCCGGCCCTGCGCGTCCAGTTCGGCAAAGTCGGTTCCATAGGCGTGGCGGATAATATTCGTAAGCAGTTCGGTCATCACGAGCTCGATTTCGGACACAAAGGTATCGCCGAAAACGAGGGACTCCCTCCGGGTAATCGAGATGATCTCCTCGAATGCGCGCGTTCCAAGCGTGAAAATTTGATTCCGGGATTTTATCAGCCTTTTGATGACGATGGCGGTGCGGTCATCGTCAGGAAGCGCGTGGCCCGAGAATGCATCGATGATTCCGAGGAGATCGTCGATTATCCGGGCAGAAGGCTGTTCCGCTGCAACGGCAACGGCTTCCGCCAGGGCATCCTCCCCGAAAAGATCCCCTGTCCGGGAAGCAGCCTCGGTGAGTCCGTCGCTGTACAGGAAAAGCAGGTCGCCGCTTTCGAGCTGAAGCAGACGTTCACCGGCTGAGAGGTCCGCGAAGACTCCTATGGGCAAGCTGGTCGGTCCCAACAGATCAGTCGCCCGCGATTCGGCGTGGCAATGCATGGTGCGGGTATGACCCGCATTCGAGTACGCGCATAATCCCGTTTCAGTATCGATCCGAGCGAGAATCATCGTGATGAACATCTCGGTCTTTTCCAGGTCGGCGTACAGTGTGCGATTGACGAGGTCAAGGATCTCCGCGGGGCTGTCAGTCAGCTGTATCTTTTCCCGGACGGTGATCCGGGCGGACGCGGCGAGCAGGGCTGCCGGGATTCCCTTTCCCGAAATGTCCGCCATAAGTATGAACAGGTTTTTCCCGTTCTTGACCACGAAGTCATAGAGGTCGCCGCTGATATAGTGAGCGGCAAAAGCCCTGCTTGCGATATCGAATTCCGGAACGGCCGGCGGCCTTTCCGGAAGGAGGCTCAATTGGATCTGGGCCGCGATTTTCAGTTCCTGTTCCAGCTGTAATTGCCCCAGTATCCGTTTTTGCGCCGCCTCAAGCTCCCTTGTGCGTTCCTTGACAAGCTCTTCCAGGTGTCCCGAGTATTCCGCGAGTTTCCGCTCGTTTTCCCGTTCCTCGGTTATGTCGCGCTTGATTGCAAGAAAATGGCTGATCTTGCCGTCGGTACCGATGATGGGCGTGATGATTTCTTCCTCGAGAAAGACGCTGCCGTCCTTGCGGCGATTGTGGACTTCCCCTTTCCAGGGCTGGCCGGTAGAGATGATTTGCTGCAGCGCCTGTTTGACAGGAGAGTCGGGAGACGATGAAAGAAACTGCGGGTTTTTTCCGACAACCTCGTCAAAGGAATACCCCGTACCGCGTAAAAAGGCGGGATTGACCCAGGTGATCAGGCCGTGTCCATCGGTAATCATGATCATGCCGGTACTGGATTCCATCGCCGCGAAATTGATGCGCAGCTGGTTTTCCATCTTGAGCCGGAGCGTAATGTCCTCCACGGCGCCGACAAAGCCGGTTACGCGAGCGTCCCGATATATGGGGGCCGCGCGTAACAAGATGTTCGCAGGGGAGCCATCGGGCATCAGTATCCGGTACTCACAGCTGAACGGTGTCTTGTTCCCGGTCGCCGAGTGGAACGCCCCGAGAACGCGGAGCCGGTCGTCGGGATGGATGGTAAGGGCCCATCCCGTGCCGAAAATCTCAGCGGCAGCAAGGCCGGTAAGGCGCAAATATGCCCCGTTTGCGTAGATGCAGTCGCCTGCGGTGTCCGAAACGAACAGGCCAAAGGGAGCGGACTCGTTTATCTCCTGGTAAAAGGATTCGTTTTCGGATATTTTTTTCAGGCGGCGTGCTCTGGCCATCCCTACAGTATAAAGCATCGAAACGCGCGTTGTCAGCAAGAATACATTTTTATGCTTGCCATCCTCACCATGCCGCCGGCATGAACTGAACCGTTTACCGCGAGAGTTCGTATCTCGCTCTCAATTTTTCGCCGGTAATCATTTTTTGGTGCTCCGATGCATTGCGCCATTGTAGCCTTTTTGCCGGTGACCGGCAAGGATTTTGATCGTTATCGCACTGGCGGAATTAGCCGGTCATGTCATGCCCGGTCCGTGTCATGCCCGGTTGTTGACGACCGGCCAAACGGGTTATATTCGAACGATGCAGATTACCATCATTCATGGGCAAAATCATGCCGGAAACACCTGGAAGATGACCCGCATGTTTACGGACGCGATATGCGGAGAGCTGTCAGAACGGGATGCGAAGCCGGATATAGCCGAGTTCTTTTTGCCGCGCGATCTTCCCGATTTTTGCACCGGGTGCAACAACTGCTTTTTGAAGGGTGAGGACCAGTGCCCCCATGCCGTACCCGTTCAGAGGATTGTACGAAAAATCGACGAAGCCGATATCCTGCTGATCGATTCGCCCTGTTATGCGATGAACATGTCGGCAGCGCTCAAAACGCTGTTCGACCATATGGCCTACCGCTGGATGGCGCATCGGCCGCATCCTCAAATGTTCGGCAAGACGGCGCTCCTGCTGTCAACCGCGGCCGGAGCCGGAACCGGGAAGGTTCTGGATGCCATGGCGATAAACCTCAGGTACTGGGGCATAAGCGATTTGTTCAGGTACGGAAAAAACGTCGGGGATTTTTCCGATTCACGGTTGATACGGAGAATTGCCGGGGATGCGGCGTACATCGCGCGGAAAATTGCGCGGAGGGCAACGCTTCCGGTTCCGGCGGCGTACAACATATCCTTCACTACCCGATTCCTCTTTTCGGTGATGCGCCTGAACCAGAAAGCCAACGTCTGGAATATGACCGACAAATGGCACTGGCTGCGGAACGGATGGCTGGGAAAACTGCGTCCCTGGGTTCAGTACAACGAGTATGACGATGAGCTTTGGGACGTGTACGATGAAAACCGGAACAAAACGGGCAGGACGCACCGCCGGGGAAACCCGCTCGCCCCGGGCGACTATCACCTCGTGGTCCATGTCTGCATCCTGAGTCCCGACGGAAAGCTGCTGATCCAGAAACGGGCGCCCTGGAAAAAGACCTGGCCCGGCGTGTGGGACCTGTCCGCGGCCGGGTCAGCTATTGCCGGGGATGACGGCCGGAGCGCCGCCGTCCGGGAGGTGCGTGAAGAACTCGGGCTTGATGTCGATCTTGACCGGGAAAGCCCCATCCGCTCCGTCCGTTTTGAAACAGGCTTTGATGATTTCTGGCGTGTCACGCTTGATACCGTGCCCGAGAAAATCCGGTTCCTCAAAACGGAAGTGGTTGCCGTTCGCTGGGTAACCCTGGACGAATACGAGGCGCTGGCATCCGGGGGCGAAGCGGTTCCCTATAAGGATCCCGGGCTGTTTTTCGGCCCGCATGCGGAGCCCCGCCAGAACCCCTGATTGCCCTGCGCTACATCACAAATCCGGTCCCGCGATTCCGGAACCGGCCGATCCCCTGATCGTCAGATCGCGTCCGTTTCCCGAGACATCGGCGAGATTCCCCCCGATGAGGGGCCAGTCAGCCCAGGCTGCGGGATCGCTCGCCGTACGCATGGCTATGGCGTCGACCTCTGCCAGGGTCGGGGCCTCGGTCATGGCGTAAACCTTCGCGTACTGCATGTACAGCCGCGCCGATCCCCGGTCGCCGCCCCCGACTCCGAAGGACTCGGGCGTGACGAATTCGGGCGTCGGCGTCTCCGCAGGCGGCCATCCGCCCCGGCCGTCAATCGTCGACTCGGCGCTCAGTATCACCTGGCCTGAGGTGCCGAACTTCGTATACTGCCTGACGACGCTTCCCTCGGGGGTCTTCCGGTAGTGCCAGGCCACGTAGACCCAGCCCCGCATCGCTTCCTCGTCGGGCTGTTCCGGGTCATCGCCGAACTGGCCCGGCGTTATGTAGGCGACGGAGTAGTCACCGGTATTCGTGGTGATGTTCTGGTTGTAGAGATAGCCGGGCCGCACCGGGTCATAACCGATGTTTCCCGAGATCGTCAGGAGGTGCTGGGGAAGGCCGCTTACCGTCTCCGAGCACCGGATGACGAAGGGGTAGTCGTTCCCCGTACCGTGTGGCCGCCCAGGAGCTCGACCGTGTGGGTCCAGGCACCGATATAGAAATCTGAGCCGGGCGACCCGGACGAAAATTCGGCGTAATCGGTCCATGCCGTCTTGCCGAATTCAGTCGATGATGGCGGCTGAACGGCATCGTCCGTGGGCGAGTGCGTACAGGAGGACAGGCCGAGGACGAGAAACAAGGCGAAAGGATAAAAACGTCTGCGCATGCAGAAGACTATACTGCGCCTTCCGGCACAAATCAATCATCGTGTTGCCATCAGCCGCTCTGGATCCGCCTGACGTCAGCGGCCCAGGCCCCAACAGCGCCGGTACCGGCGCACAAAAAAAGGGACTGCCCTATTACGGCAGCCCCTTTTTGTTTCCGGCTTACGGAACCGGATGGTTACTTTTTCGCAGTCTTTGCAGTCTTTGCGGCCGGCTCTTTCTCGCTGGCCGGTTTTTCCGCGGTCTTTGCCGCTTTCGCCGGCTTGTCTGCCGCAGCCACCTTTTTAGAAGCGGCTTTCGGGGCGGCAGCCTTTTTTGAGGCAGCCTTTGCTTCGGGCTTTGCAGCCTTCGGGGCGGCCGATGCCTTCAAGACCTTTTCGGACGCAGGAGCCTTCCCTGCCTTTGCTGCCGGTTTTGCTGCAGCCTTTGCGGCCACTGTCCTGATCTCCTTCTGGACCAGCTTCCGCCCTTCCTTGGCAGCCTTGTCCAGCTCTATCTGCACGATCGACAGCAGTGCTATCGGTACCGAGTAGGATGAGCAGGACACATAGTTAAGGCCGGCGTCCATGCAGAACCGGATATTCTCGGGCCTTGCTCCGTGTTCGCCGCAGAGACCCTTGGCGAGGTCGGGACGGGCTGCAGAACCGCGCTTGACCGCGATGTCGATGAGCTCGCGCACCCGGGGGTCGAGAACGGCGAAGGGATTGCCGTCTATGAGGTCATACATGGTGTAGTCGGGCATGAACGAATTGAAGTCATCGCGCGATAGACCGAGAGTCGTCTGGGTCAGGTCATTGGTTCCGAACGAGAAGAACTGGGCATACCGGGCAATTTCGCCGGCGCTGAGGGCGGCGGCGGGCAGCTCGATCATGGTTCCGATCTTGTAGGCGAGCGGCTTCGCGCCGAGCTCGGCCCGGACCGATTCCTCGATGGCAACGATGCCCTGGTAGGCATGGCCCTCGATCTTCTTTCCGTACACGATCTGTTTCAGTTCCCGGTAGTTCATGACGATGGGCACCATGATCTCCGGATGTACGGCGATCTTCTCCTTCTGGAGGGCATAGGCAGCCTCGAAAATGGCCCTGACCTGCATCTCGTAGATCTCGGGGTAGCTCACCGCGATGCGGCAGCCGCGGTGGCCGAGCATCGGGTTGAACTCCTCGAGGGCGTCGATGCGCGCCTGGATCTCGGCCTTCGTGAGCTTCTTCGCGCCCTTGCGGGCGTCCATGTAGTCGATGAGGGCCTGGAGCTCGGTCGCGTTGTGCGGAAGGAACTCGTGCAGGGGGGCGTCGAGGAGGCGGATCGTCACCTCCTTGCCGGCCATGACCTTGAAGAGGCCATAGAAGTCCTCCCGCTGCATGGGCTGGAGCTTGGCGAGGGCCTTGACCCGCTCCTCCTTGCTGTCGGAGAGGATCATCTCGCGGATCACGTTGATGCGCTTGTCGAGGAAGAACATGTGCTCGGTGCGGCAGAGGCCTATGCCCTCGGCCCCGAAGAGGAGGGCCATCGTGGCGTCGCGGGGGCTGTCGGAGTTGGCCCGGACGTGGAAGTGTCCCATCTGCTTCTTGGCCATGGCGATGAAGTCGAGGAGGCCCGAGTCCTTGGGATCGGGCTCGATGAGATCGGCCTTGCCGAGCCAGACCTGGGGCTCGCCGTAGTAGGGCACGTTGATGGTGATGTAGTCGCCCTCCTTGATGGAGAGGGAGGCGATGCTCGCCTTGTTGCCGTGGATCTTCATGTCGGTCTTCACGAGGGAGACCTTGCCGTACTGGCGCGCGACGACCGAGGCGTGGGCGGAGTAGCCGCCCTCGCAGGAGAGGACGCCCGTGGCGACCTCGATGGCCTTGACGTCCTCGGCGAAGGTGGCCGGCATGACGAGGATGAGGCGCTTGTCCTCGCCCTTCTGCTTGGCGTTGCGGTAGGCGTCGAGGAGGGCCTCGGTGCTGAAGTAGACCCGCCCGATGGCCGCGCCGGGGGCGCCGGCTATGCCGCCGGAGACCGAGGGAAGCTTCTTCACGCTGGAGAGGTTGACCACGGGGTGGAGGATCTCGTTGAGGCGTCCGGGGGCTATGGAGCCGACCACGAACTCGTCGTCCACGATCTTGCGGGCGTTGAGGTCGAGGAGGAGCTTGATGTCGGCCTGGGTGCTCTTGGCGAGGACCTGGCGCTGCTCGATGAGCCAGAGCTTCTTGTTCTCGATGGTGAAGCGGATCTGCCTGATCTCGCGGTGCTTGTCCTCGAGCTTGCGCGCGATCTTCTCGAGCTCCTTGAGATAGCCGGGATCTATGGCGTTGATGTCCTTGCCCTCGGCCCCGATCTCGTTGAAGCGCTCCTGGTAGTACTCGCCCTGGAGCTTCCCGGCGCCGCTCACGATGTCGCGGGTGTAGAAGGCGCCGGAGGCCGAACTCTTGCCGTAGTTGCCGTAGACCATGGGCTGGACGAGGATGGCGGTGTCCTCCGCGTCCTGCTCGTCGAGGGCGATGACGCGCGATACGCGCTTCAGGGCGAGCTCGAACTGGGCCGCGGCCGAGGAGAAGAAGCCCTCGGGCATATAGGACGCGTAGGCGTCCATGAGGGCCTCCGCGTCCTTCGTGGCCTTGTCGGACACGAGGGCCTTGCCCACCTCGATGTCGGCGGCCTTGAGCTTGTCGAGCTCCTTGGCCCTCGACTCGAGCTCGGCGAGCCTCAGCTCGACGGCCAGCATGCCGCGGACGAGGAAGAGGACCTCGTGCGCCGCGAAATTGTCGCCCACCCAGGAGGCGAAGCCGCTCACCGTGTCCTTGGCGAGGCCGAAGTTGTGCAGGGTGGGATAGTTGGATATCGCGAGGTTGGGCGACACCACGATCTTGAGCAGGAGGGGGTTCTTGGCGTCCCCGAAGCTCTTGCCCACGAGCTCCTCGGCCTTCCGGAGGCCGGGGCGGATGAGGTCGCCCACCTTCTCCTCGCCGAGCTTCGCGGCGAGGTCCGAGTCGATGATGAACCCGGGGAGGATGGGGAGGGCGAGCTCGGCGAACTCGTAGGCCTGCCGACCGCGCTGCCCCAGCTTCTCGAGGTCCACGCCCTTCTTTACGGTCTCGTTCTGGCTGAAAAAGTGGATATTTTCTTTCATGGTCATGATTCTCCTCTATAGGCCCTGCTGATCAAAACAGCGGAAGGACTGCGTTGACGGGGCCATGGAGGAAGGCCTCGAACTGCGGGCTCGCGCCCTGGGCGAGGTAGCGCTGCAACTTCGCCACGCCGGTAATCTCGTCGCCGGCCACGGCGAACTGTATCGTCGAGCCGTGCTTCACCTTGCCCCATTTGAAGAGGGCGTTGATGTCGGCGATCCGCTCGCCATCGTAGTAGACGAGGACCTGGAGAGCCGGGAACTTGGCGTTGTAGCTCGCGATGATGCGCTTCCAGGCCTCGACGTTGCCGTTGTGGAAGAGCTCGTTCGTCACGGGCACGGAGTACATGGGCGTCATGTGCGAGCCCGGCTTCACCGCGCGCTCGGCCTGGACGGCCGGCTTGAGCTCCTCTACGGGCTTGGCGGGGGCGGCGGCCATCTCGGGCGCCGCGACCGCGGCCTTGGCGGGCCGGCCGCGCTTGGCCGGGGCCTTGGGAGCGGCGGCCCTTGAGGAAGCCTTCTCCTTCTTCACGGCTTGTTCCCCCTTCCTCGCGGCTTCCTTGTAGGCGCAGTCGCCCTTCAGGAAGTCGGCCTTCGGCTTCACTTTCTTCCCCGAGAAAAGATCGACGACGGCCGAGGCCGCCTGCCTGAAGCTGGGATCGTCGGCCGGCTTCGCGAAGTCCCCGGCCCAGACGACGAGGAGCTCGGAGCGCGAAAGCCTGTCGATGCGGGCAAGGCTCGCCTGACTCTTCGGGTTGACCACGATGGGGCCGAGGTCCGGGTGGTGATAGACGGCGACGAGGTCGACGCCGTTCCAGGATTTGAGCTCGGCGGCGATGGCGTTGAGATCCTGGGCCACCGAGAAGAGGTTGGAGGACACGGCGCGATACTTGAATTTGTCGCCGAGTATCATGGAGACGAAGGGAAGGGCGTCTTCTTTCGCGAGGGACTTCTCATCGCTGAGCTCTCCCACGACGTCCGCGAGATTCTCCTTGTCCTGTACCCTTTCTATCGCGCCTATCACCGCCTTGATGTGCCTGACGGACGCATTGAAACTATCCCGGGCGCCGAGTCCCTCGAATTGACTGCTAAGGCTCTTCATGAGCGTACAATCCCTCCTTTGAAATAAGGGGCCGCCTAACCTGAAACGGTCGGACGGCCCCTTGCGTACTCTGATGCTATCGCAAGCAGCGCGGCGCGCCTTACCGGGCGCCGCGCTTCTTTCGCTCGACCCCTCGAGGGGCGTCAAGCTTTCTCAAATCAGACCTCGCGAATCCCGCCATCGTCGCGGCGAGCGCGGCGTCCGGGCTTTGCGGAGCCTTTCTTGCCCGCGTCCACGACGCCGCGGGGCTTGGGACCGCGCTTGGCGCCCTGGCGGACGTTGACCGGCTCGGGCATCGCCTCGGGCTCCTCAAGGGCAGGGGCGGGCTCGGCGTTCAGCATGGATAGGTAATCGGCGCCGGCGGCGCTCTTCGGGGCGGCCTCTTCCTCGCCCGTATTGGCGGAGAAGGACTGCGCGATATCCTCGCGGACCGTGGAGCGGCGGCGGCTGAAGGCCGCGAAGGCGGCGTCCTGGAAGCCCTTGGACACGCCGTGCAGGAACTCGTTGAGCACGTTGGCCATGCCGTCGAGGGTGGCTTTCTTCCTCTTGATGGAGCAGATGTCCACGTCGAGGAGAAGGCCGGGCTGGATATGGTAGGGGTTGATGATGTAGTCGAAGCGGTCGAATTCCTTCCTGAGGAAGGTGAGCCTCTCCTCCATGACGCGGCGCTCGATCGGGTACTGGTAGGAGTACATCGACTTGAGCTTGTCGCCCATCATGATGATCTTGTTCCGGATTTTGTCCTTCTCGTAGAGATAGGTCCGGTTCATCTTCTCGACCTCGGTCTCGGCGGGCTTCACGAAGGAAATCTCGTCCCAGACCTTCTCGATGTCCTCGTAGGCGGGCTCGTTGGTCTTGGCCTTGATCTTGGAACGAATCTTCCCGCGGTAGATCTTGGCGAGATCGTCGAAGTCGGAGATGCGCTTGAGGAACTTGGTGTCCTCGTACTTCATCTGGAGGACGTCCCAGAGGTGCTCGACCTCGGTGTCGAAGCTCTTGAGCTGGACATCGTAGGCCTTGCGCTCCTCGATGAGCTGGGCGTTGTCGTAGTACTGGAGGCGGATCTGGTAGCGCTCGTCGGGGAGATGGGCGGTATCGGTGTCCTCGTACTCGCGGATGATGAGCTCGCGGGCGTTCTTGAGGTTCTCGATGTACTGATAGCCCATCTTCGAGGTATCGAGGATGGAGGTGATCGAGTTGACGGCCGTGTTGTAGCCGCGGTTCCTGATGTTCTCGATGTCGACGATCTTCTTGAGGTTCTCGCGGACGTTCAGCTGGTCGAAGGTGGAGGGATCGATCTCGGCGCGGAGATTGTTGATCCGGTCCATGAGCTCCTTCGCGATGATGCTGTAGCGCTTGGACTTGGGGTTCTCGCCGTCGTCGTCGGTGTAGTCGCGGACGCGGTTCATCTTCTCGAAGATGATCTCGGTGTCGGAGAGCTCCTCCTTGCCGGAGTCGATGAGGCGATCCTTGAGCTTGTCGATCTCCTTGTCGATCTGGTCGATGAGGTGCTTCGAGATGAGGTCCTTGATGAGGTACTCGACCGTGACCTGGTAGTGGAAGATCGGGCTGATGAGCTCGGAGTCGAGGATGTTGACGGAGAGCTTCACGTCGGTGACCGTCTTGGGCTTGTAGATGTTGTCCTTGAAGGAGCACTTGACGACGGAGTAGGCGTTCTCGCCGCGGATGAAGGCGCCGACGTCGGTCTTCTGGCGGAGGAGGCTGTTGGTCAGGTTCTCCAAGTCGTTGATGCCGCGCTGGATATGGCCCTGCAAGTGGCCGAACATGTTGACCACGGACTTCTCGATCTCGCCCGTGTTGAACTTGTCCGCACCGCCGACCTGGTCGAGGAGCTCGGAGATCTCCTTCGGGGTATAGCGGGCGAGGGACTTCGTCTCTTCCTTGTCGACGAAGTTCCTGACCTTCTTCACCATCTCGTCTTCGGTGGTGACCATGTAGCGGTTGAACATGTTCTGGTAGTTCTGGTTGAAGTAGTTGTAGAGCTTCTCCTTCATACCGCCCATGACATCGAGGCGCTCGAGGACTTCCTTCGGAAGCCGAGCGTTCATGTGATGGATTACCTTATTGGTCTCTTCCTCGAGGAGCTGGTTGACCTCGCGCTGCTGATCGCGGCCCTCCTGGGCAAGAGAATTGCGGGAGCCGACTGCGCTCGGCTTCTCGGGGTGGAATACATTAGGACTCTTCGGAAGATCTATAGCGCCCATACGAACTCCTTTTCCTTGTGATCAAGTTCTTTACGCTATAGTATCGAGGCGGATGAAATGTTGTAAAGGGCGAATTCTTTTTTTCCTCCCCTGTTTTTTACTTAATATAGAAGATTCTCGTCTCGTTGCGGTTTTATGGAGGCCTTCCGGAGCTTCTGGCACGATTTCTCCGTTTTTGGGGCCTAATTTTGTCCCAAGCCCCCGCAGTCGCGTTATCATTGTTGAAAAGCCCTGTTTAGAAGATCGATGAAAGGAAAGGCATCATGTATCGTGGCTTCAAATTCACGGTTCTCATGTTGGCCTTGAGCGTCTCG
>Ga0183099_1001387_pt1 | contig 14151 bp, 11 predicted proteins | sample Biomet1_FD_127788 | JGI IMG/M metagenome (GOLD analysis project Ga0183099, IMG submission 127788) | Microbial communities from bioreactor (seeded with anoxic lake sediment) at LBNL, California, USA - Biofuel metagenome 1 | ecosystem: Engineered > Bioreactor > Anaerobic > Unclassified ... | reverse complement strand
GTCTGCAATGAATAAACATCACCACGGCCCATATAACCATAACTATAATTAGCTCCTACAACAACAGCTTTTACATTATTAATACTCAGAAATTCCAAAAATTTTTGCCCACTAAGTTGCGATAATTCTTCCGTGAAAGGAATATTCAACAAAATGTCAACCCCTAGGTCTGCAAAGATTTTCTCTTTAGTAGTATTGTCTAAAAGTAAAGGTGGAACCAAAGAACCCCGTATTTCTGACAGTGGATGATTGCTAAAGGTAAAAACCATTAGCTTTAAGCTATGACTAACAGCATAATTTTTAGCTGTATTAACAACATCACAATGACCTAAATGTACTCCATCAAAAGTACCTAAGGCAACCACACAAGGTGCAAGTTGTAAATTTTTCAATTGTTCAACATTGGTTATTGTCTTCATCGATACCTACTTCTTCTCTCTGGGGAATATTAATTATCTTGTGACCTTTTAGCCGTCCATCTTTAGCTATTGCCACCCCAATCATTAGTCCCTGGTTAGTTACTACTTTATAATATTTATTGTCTTCTAACCCACCTATAGTTGTAGCTACACCTTGCGCAATACGCATACCTTGCAAAGTAGTTACTTCGATAGTAGGTAAATGTTTAATACCTAGCTCCATAGAAAGGATACATTTGGTATAATCTGTGGCGATATCTTCCAACGTACTTGCTGTTTCTAAATTAAAGTCACCAACTCGATAACGCAACAAAAAGCTCATAGTTCCAACCATGCCAAAGGCTTGAGCTATATCTTCGGATAATGTTCTAATAAAAGTTCCCTTAGAACATTCTACATCTATAATAATTTGTTTATTGGTATACTCTACCAGCTTTAAACTTTGGATACAAATAGAACGAGGTTCACGTTCTACCTCTATTCCTTGGCGAGCTAATTTATATAGCTTTTGTCCTTGATAACTAATTGCAGAGTACATAGGAGGAACTTGCTTGCTATCTCCCTCAAAACTTTGTAAAACTGCTGTTATCGTTTCTAAACTCAATGGGATTATTTCAGAGGTTGCGATAATCTTACCTTCCTCATCCCCTGTATCTGTCTGACTGCCGAAAGTTATAACTGCTCTATAGGCCTTATTTCCCTCCAACGCATATTCCAAAAATCTAGTAGCTTTACCAACAAAAACCGGCAAAACACCAGCGGCCATAGGGTCAAGCGTTCCCCCATGTCCAACTTTTTTTGTTTGTAATATTTTGCGCATAACACTTATCACATCATGGCTGGTCATCCCCGGTGGTTTTAGAACATTAAAAATACCATCCATTATTTTATGACTCGCATTTCTTCTTTAATTTTTATAAGCAACTGTTTTTTAGCTTCTTCCAATCCAGCTTCTATAGTACAACCTGAGGCCTTTTTATGTCCGCCTCCATTAAAAGCCAAAGCAATTTTGCTCACATCAATCCAACGTGAGCGCATACTTACCCTGGTTTTTTTAGGTTCTACCGCTTTAAACATAACAGCAACTTCCACTCCCATTACATAACGTGGATAGGAAATAAAACTGTCTGTATCAATTTCTTTATTATAATCCTCATTACTAATTTCTATAATACCAATACGCCCATTCTCTTCAAATGTTAATGTATTGAGTATTTTACATAGCAATTCTATATTTGCACGTGATTTCATTTCCAAGAAATCAGAAATAACGTTAGGCTCTACTCCACGCTCTAACAATTCAGCTGCTGCCCTCATACTTGCGGCAGTGGTATTGGAATATTTGAAAAATCCACAATCAGTAGCAATAGCTACATACAAACAAATAGACATAGCCAAAGTAATTTCTATTTGCATTTCTTTTAATAATGCAAACATCATTTCACCAGTAGCAGCGGCACTGGCATCCAGCCATATATAGTCTGCAAACTCATTATTAGATACATGGTGATCAATGTTCAAAATTGGAGCTTTAACACATTCTTCTACAATACCAATTCTATCCAAAGAACTTGAATCAACTATGACTAATAAATCCGCTTCGTAACTTTGTCCTTTTTTAGGACGGACATATTCACCTATACCCGGCATAAAACTATAGGTGGATGCAATTTCGTCATCCACCATAATTGTAACCTTTTTGCCGGTCTGCTTCAAACCTTCTGCTAGTGCCAAAGTGGAGCCCAGTGTGTCACCATCTGGGCTAATATGGCTAACTAAAATCAGGCTATTAGCCTTTTTTAAAATATCCAGAGCCTCATGAAGAGTAATTCTCTTACTCATGATCAGGTCCTTCTTTCTTGATTTGATTAAGCAATTCCTGAATATGTGAGCTGTATGCCATAGAGGTATCTTTGCAAAGAGAAAGAATTGGAGCAACTCGCAGCCTAATTCTTTTAGCTATTTCAGAGCGCATAAAACCTAGGGCCTTATTTAATCCAATCCATGCTTCTTTCTGTTCTTCTTCTGTGCCATACAAACTAACATAAATCTTAGCATAACTCAAATCACCGCTAACTTCCACTTCTGTAATGGTAACGAACTTAACACGAGGGTCTTTAATGTCCTTCAAAAGCATATTGCTAAGTTCTTGTTTGATTAATTCTTGCATTTTTTCTACTCGTAATCTTGCCATTTATTTCTCCTCAGTCTACTACCACTTTTTCCATGATAAAGACTTCTAATTGGTCGCCTTCTTTAATATCGCGATAGTTATCCAATGTTAAACCACATTCAAAACCAGTTTGAACTTCTTTTACATCATCTTTAAATCTACGCAAGGATTCTATATCCCCTTCATGAATAACAACTCCATCACGAATGAGTCGAACCTTGGATGAGCTAGCAATCTTTCCGTCCGTTACGTAACAACCTGCGATTGAAACTTTGGAAATAGTGATTACTTGACGTACCTCTACATGACCAATAATAACTTCTTTGAATTTAGGTGCAAGCATGCCTTTTATTGCTGCTTCAACATCATTTAAGGCATCATAAATTACACGGTAAGTTCTAATATCTACTTTTTCATGATCAGCAGCTTTGCGGGCATTACCATCCGGACGCACATTAAAACCAATTACTAAAGCATTAGCAGCCGCAGCTAGCATAACGTCTGTTTCATTAATAGTACCAACACCGGAGTGTACAATTACAACTTTAACTTCTTCATTTTTAATATTAACTAATGATTGTTTTAAAGCTTCAATGGTACCTTGTACATCCGCTTTGACAACAATATTTAATTCTTTTAATTCGCCCTCTTGGATTCTACTGAAAATATCTTCCAAGGAAACTTTTGCCGCTTTATGAATTTCATCGGTCTTTTTCTTCGCAATACGTTTTTCTGCTACACTGCGTGCAATACGTTCCTCAGTAACGTCTAAAATATCACCAGCCATAGGAACGTCATTAAGGCCTAAAACTTCAACAGGAGTGGAAGGTAATGCCTTTTTTACTCTTTCTCCACGATCGTTATTCATAGCACGTACCTTACCATAAGCAGTTCCTGCTAAAATAGTATCGCCAACTTTTAAAGTTCCACGAGAAATTAAGACGGTAGCTACCGGGCCGCGGCCTTTATCAAGTTGTGCCTCAATAATAGTACCATGTGCCGGCAAGTTTGGATTAGCTTTTAATTCTTGTACTTCAGCGACTAAAAGAATCATTTCCAGCAATTCGGAAATACCTGTTTTCTTATGAGCAGAAACCGGTACCATAATAGTATCGCCGCCCCAATCTTCAGGAATTAACTCATGCTCAGAAAGTTGTTGTTTAACAAACTCAATATTAGAGCCCTCTTTGTCGATTTTATTTATAGCAACGATGATTGGTACCTTTGCAGCTTTAGCATGATTAATAGCTTCCAAAGTTTGTGGCATAACACCATCATCAGCAGCTACGACTAGGATAGCAACATCTGTTACCTGTGCTCCACGAGCACGCATAGCAGTAAATGCCTCATGTCCAGGTGTATCTAAGAAAACAATTGGTTTTCCTTGACACATTACTTTGTAAGCACCAATATGCTGAGTAATTCCGCCAGCTTCACGTGCGGTAACATTTGCTTTACGAATAGCGTCTAACAATGAAGTCTTGCCGTGATCAACGTGTCCCATAACCGTTACTACAGGAGGACGCGGAACACGTAGAGCGGGATCATCTTCCACTTCTGGAACTTCAGTAGGATCTTCTTCCGGTGGTAATTCTCCAACCTCAACCTTAAATTCACTACCCACAAGTACAGCTGTATCATGATCAATATCTTGGTTAATTGTAACCATAACGCCCAACAGGAATAATGCCTTAATAACTTCGCTGACTTCCCGCTTAATTAATTGAGCAAAAACCTTAACATTAATACTGTCACCAACCTGCACGCTAGTAGGTCTATTAATTTCCACTACAGGTCTTAATACTTGATTATTGTTTTGAGTATTATTTTGAGTACCGCTACGTTTATTGTTACGGCCCATATGGTTATTATTACGATTAGGCCTACTTCCTCTTTGTGCATAGCTCCCCTGCGGTTTTTTATCGTGGGTAAAGTTTTTACCACGATGTCCCATTTCCTTACCAGCATGTGGGCTATTAATATCTACCGGTGGCTTTTCAACTACAACCGGTTTTTTGAAACCTTGGTTACCCTGACCACCCGGTCTTGATTGGTAACCTCCTTGTCCTTGAGGTCTTTGTCCCTGACCCTGAGGTCTTGACTGATAGCCACCGGTACCTTGTGGCCGTGATTGGAAACCAGTTCCCTGGGGACGACTTCCCTGTCCTTGTGGTCTTGACTGAAACCCGGTTCCTTGTGGACGCGTGCCTGTACCTTGTGGGCGTGATTGAAACCCAGTTCCTTGAGGACGAGTTCCTTGTCCTTGTGGTCTTGATTGGAAACCAGTACCTTGGGGACGAGTGCCTGTACCTTGTGGACGCGATTGGAAACCTGTTCCTTGAGGACGAGTTCCTTGTCCTTGTGGTCTTCCTTGATAACCCGTGCCTTGTCCTTGTGGGCGTGGGTTTTGAGGACGTGGTTGATAGCCTTGTCCTTGTGGTCTTGTTTGTGCGTCCTGCCCAGAAGTCCCGGTTCCAGTAACAGGTGATCTATGAATAATGATTTTAGGTTTTACAACAGTGGTAGATGTTGCAGTTTTTTCAACAGTTACTTGTGCCACAGTTGCAGATTTTGCTACAATTTCAGGGGTTGCTTTCTCCGGGATTTTTACTTCCTGCCGTGGACTTGACTTAATTTCTTGTCTTGGTGCAGCCTTAGTTTCTTCTTTAGTTATCGTATGCTTTTCCTCGCGCTTCGCTACTACCTTTTGTCCGGTAGTCGTAGTTTTTCTTTTTTTACCAAATTCATTAACAATCATATCATGTACTTTATCATCCACAGAACTCATGTGACTCTTGACTTCCACTTTGTGCCCGGATAAAAATTCCAGTACTTTTTTACTATCTACATCAAATTCTTTTGCAATCTCATAAATTCTATGTTTACCCATCCACACACCTCCATACCTTATTTCAAAATCATCTTAACGAAATTATTATCGATAATAGCGACAGCCGTTCTTTGAGCTTTGCCAATAGCTGAGCCCAACCTCTGTCTATCCAGAACTTCAATAAACGGAACATGGTAATCTTGGCACATGTAAACCAAATCTTTTTTTGAATTTTCCGCAGAATCTGCCGCCAGCAATAGTAACTTAACTTTACCATTTTTGATAGCTGATCTAACGGCAAAATCTCCGGAAGCAGTTTTGCCTGCCTTTTGTGCCAAACCTAAAGAAAAAAGCAAACGTTGCTCTTCTATCATTCCGCCAACTCCTCTAGAATCTTTGCACAAACCTCCGTACTAAGCTTTACACCTAAAGCCTTTTCCAAAGCTTTAGCTGATATTGCTTTAGCAGCACAGGTCTTGCTTTGGCAAACATAAGCTCCACGTCCAGGTTTTTTCCCGGTTTATCTACGGATACAATTCCCTCAGGAGATCTGACCACCCTAATTAGTTCTTTCTTTTCTTTCATTTCACCGCAGCCAAGACATTTGCGTTGAGGAACTTTTCCTACTTTCATCCCTTATCACTACCTTTGTTACCGGGTGTCTCAAGCACAGAATCATTAGCAGCTGCTATACTTGGTACAGGAGTGCTTTCAACAGTATCATCAGCATATTCTAACTCTCCTGTTGCCAAGGCCTGGGTTTCACTCTTAATATCTATTTTCCAGCCGGTTAACTTTGCAGCCAACCGAGCGTTTTGCCCTTCTTTACCGATAGCCAATGATAATTGATAGTCCGGAACAATAACGCGGCATATTTTTTCATTTTCGTCCGCTACTGCAACAATAACCTTGGAAGGAGAAAGGGCATTTGCCACATATTCCTCTGGGTCTGCGCTATATTTTACTATATCTATTTTTTCACCACGCAACTCATCCACAATGGTACGAACCCGCATACCTTTTTGTCCAACACAGGCTCCAACAGGATCCACATTGTGATCATTACTAAAAACAGCTATTTTAGAACGCATACCCGGTTCTCTGGCCACTGACTTAATCTCTACAGTACCATCTTGAATCTCAGAAACTTCCAATTCAAACAAACGACGTAAAAGTCCCGGATGTGTTCTTGATAAAATAATTTGTGGTCCCTTTGTTGTTTTCTTGACCTCAACAATATAGGATTTTATCCTATCATGATGTTGATATATTTCCCCCGGTATTTGCTCGTTAGGAAGCAATATAGCTTCAGCACTCCCCAAGTCCACATAAACATTATGACCTTCAACTCTTTGTACAATACCATTAACGATATCATTTTCACGGCTGGAATATTTTTCATAAACCATTCCGCGTTCTGCTTCACGAATACGCTGTACAATTACTTGTTTCGCATTTTGTGCGGCAATACGTCCAAAATCTTTAGGCGTTACTTCTTCTTCCATAACGTCGTCCAACTGATATTTGGCGTTAACCTTTCTAGCATCTTCTAAACTCATTTCTTGTGTGGAATCTTCTACCTTTTCAACTACAGTCTTTCTGGCAAAAACATGTATTTCTCCATTATCTTTGTTCAAAGTAACTCGTACTTTTTGAGATGAGCCAAAATTTTTCTTATACGCGGTAATTAAAGCTTCTTCAACAGCGTTATATAGTACCTCTGGTAAAATTCCCTTCTCGGCGCCCAACTGAGCGATAGCTTTCACAAAATCTGCATTCACTTAACAATTCCTCCTTAACCGTTTTCAAAACTCTATATGTGGTCTAATACTGGCAACAGCTTTGCGTTCCAGTTCAATTTCTTTTTCTTCAACAATAAGACTAATTAGCATATCACTATGACTACTTAAAACGCCCACAAATTCTTTTTTCCCGTCTAGTGGCGCAAAAAGTTGTACATCAACCATCTTGCCATAATTATTTTGAAAATCCTTATCCTTTTTTAATGGCCGGTCTATCCCGGGGGAAGATACTTCCAAATAATATTTTTCTTTAATAGGATCGCGCTCATCCAAAACCTTAGTTAATTTACTACTAACAACAGAACAGTCATCAATATCAATTCCGCCCGGTTTATTAATATAAATTCTCAAGAACCAATCTTTTTCCCTTATATATTCCACATCTACCAGCTCTAGGCCATGCTCTTTGACTATAGGCTCTGCCATTTCTGTAATCAATTCAACTAGTTTTTTATTGTCCACTTTCCTCACCCCCATATAAATTGTTCTTAGTAAACGAAAGAGCGGGTGCTATACCCACTCTCTTAGATACAAACATAAAATTTCTGTATATATTATAACACTATTATTATCTTTACGCAATATTCCTTCTATATTATGTTAAAATAACTCAATTTGGTCTGTAGCAGGCAATTCATCTAGTATTCCAAGCTCTGCCAAGGCCTCTACGACAGCATTGCCTATCTTTGCTCTCGTACGTAAATCTTCTCGGGAAATAAAAGGGCCGTTTTCTCTAGCCTTAGCTATACCGTCGGCTGCAATGTCGCCAATACCTGCTAGCGCTCCTAAAGGCGGCAACAAGCCCTTATCAGTTACAATAAATCTATGTGCATCTGAGCGGTACAAATCAATGTTTTCAAACTCATAACCTCTCGCCAACATTTCGATAACTAATTCCATATAGGTAGCAGTATCTTTTTCGTTGACCTTGGCTTTTTTATTTGTGCATAAACATCTTTAATATAGCGCTTCATAAAATCTTTACCCTTGTGTACTAACGCATAATCAAATTTTGGAGCTCTAATAGAAAAATATGCGGCGTAAAATTCCTTGGGGTGATGAACCTTACAATAGGCTATACGATAAGCTGATATAACATAAGCAACAGCATGAGCTTTTGGAAATAAATATTGCACTGTTTTGCAGGATTTAATATACCAATCGGGTACATGTGCTTTCTCTAAAGCGGCCATCTGCTCATCGCTTAAGCCGTTTTTATGAGCCTTACCCTTACGGCAAGTTTCCATAATACTAAATGCTATGCTTGGTTCTACTCCTTTATTAATGAGTGATGTCATAATATCATCACGAGTAGAAATAGTATCTTCCGTAGGTTTGCCTTCCTTTATTAATTCTTGAGCATTATTTAGCCAAACGTCAGTACCATGTGAATAACCGGAAATGCGTAACAAGTCACTGAAATTCTTAGGCTGTACATCGTAGATCATCTGCCGTACAAATTGTGTTCCACATTCCGGGATACCAAAAGTCCCAACTTCACTGCCAATTTCTTCAGGTGTTACACCTAAAGCTTTTGTATTTTGAAATAAAGACATAGTTGCCGGATCACCAATAGGAATTGTTTTAATATCCATATTTAGCATAGTTTCCAACATTTTAATTACAGTTGGATCATCATGACCCAGAATATCTAATTTAACCAAACGGTCATTAATAGAATGATAATCAAAATGCGTTGTAATAATACCACTTGAAGCATCATCTGCTGGGTATTGTACAGGAGTAATATAGTGTATATCTAAATTACGCGGCAAAACCATAATGCCCCCTGGGTGCTGACCTGTAGTTCTTTTCACATCTACCAGTCCTGGTATCATCCCTTCTACAAAAGCATTGCGAACATGCCGCCCTTTTCCATCAAAATATTTTTTAACATAACCATAAGCTGTTTTCGCCGCTATAGTTCCCAATGTTCCTGCACGAAAAACATTGTCTCGTCCAAACAATTCTTCTGTATATTTATGAGCCTGAGGCTGATATTCCCCGGAGAAATTCAAATCAATATCTGGTACTTTTTCTCCATGGAACCCCATAAAAACGGCAAAAGGATATCATGACCATCCCGCACCATTTCATTACCACATTCCGGGCACATTTTAACCGGCAAATCAAATCCAGAACTAACACTACCATCTTCAAAGAACTCACTATGGTTGCACTTAGGGCAACAATAATGAGGCTTCAAAGGATTAACTTCTGTGATATTTAACATTGTTGCTACCAAAGATGAACCTACTGAACCACGTGACCCAACCATATAACCATCGTCATTGGATTTTTTTACCAGCAAATGGGCAATATAATATAACACCGCAAAGCCATTGCCAATAATAGAGTTTAGCTCTAATTTCAACCGCTCTTCCACAATAGTCGGAAGTTCTTGACCATAGAGTTCGTGAGCTTTCTCATAGGTCATATCTTTAATTTTCTTTTCCGCTCCCGGAATAATTGGCGAATATAACTGATCTCTATCCGGTACCGGTTTGAAACTATCTATTTTTTCATTAATGAGATTTGGATTTGTAACAACCGTCTCATATGCTTTTTCCTGGCCTAAATAAGTAAATTCAGCTAGCATTTCTTCCGTCGTTCGTAAAAACAACGGTGGTTGATCCTCAGCATCACTATAGCCTTGCCCAGCCTGTAAAATTTTGCGAATATCTGCATCCTCTGGATTGAGAAAGTGCACATCGCAAGTAGCAACCGTTAATTTTCCTATTTCTTTGCTAATATCATATATGCGCTTATTAATGTTTTCCAAATCTTCTTTAGTCGTTATATTAGGGTATTTTTCTTCTCGGACTAAGTACTGATTGTTACCTGTAGGTTGAATTTCTAAGTAATCATAAAATTTGGCAATGTCTAAAAGTTCATCGTGACTTGCACCATTAATAATAGCCTGAAATAATTCACCTGCTGCACATGCAGAACCAATAATCAATCCCTCGCGATATTGTTCAATCAAAGCTCTTGTCATGCGTGGTCTTGCTGGTTTTCCACCAAAGAACTGCAAATGCGACATAGAAATTAATCGATAAAGATTGCGCAACCCCTCAGCAGTCTTAGCCAAAATAATAATGTGATAAGTTTTTTTGACATTTTCATCCGGCCACAAATAACCTTCCACACCAAAGATTAATTTAAAGTCTTTACCTGCTACCTCATCATAGGCAAAGGGAAATGCCTGTACTACTCCGTGATCAGTCAGTGCTAGTGCTTTGTGTCCCCAGCGCATGGCTGTCTTTACTAACTCTTTGATTGGTGTAACCGCATCCAATTTGCTCATTTTTGTATGGCAATGCAATTCAACTCGTTTTACTGCAGAATTATCCATGCGTTCTTCTTTTTGCATTAGTGTAATACTACGAATATCAGTCATTACCGCTTCGTCATTTTCAAACTTATCTATCCTAACGTTACCCATAAAGCACACATTAGAACCTTCTGGCATCTTCGCCATGAATGCTTTGCATTCTGCTAAATTTTTAGACAGTTCATCTTTATTTTTGCCTTCGCCAAAGCGCTTTTTGGCCACAAGACCATCTGTCTTGTCCTTGAGTAAAATACTAAGCATGACAGCACCGGTGCGCAATTCTCTTTCCTTAAAACCAACAATCGTACCTGCAATAACCACATTATTTTCTTCATCTGTTACGTCGCACATAAGTCTAGGTTTTTTAGTTATTTTATTTCCTAAAATTTTTCTATCGCCTGTAGCTGGTTCAACCTCACCTTTAACCACCTTAAGTGCTTCTAAATATTCCTCACTATAATGAGTTGCTTCGCTTATATTTTCATCAACTTCGGGACATGGCAAAAAAGCCACACCCTGCAAAGAACAAGCAGCGGTCAGCTTTTCTGCCACCGCTGCCAATAGTTCAGTTCGAAGGTCCCGGTTTTTTTTCTGATAATTTATAGTCCACGTGCCTTGGTCACTATCCACATCCACGTCAACCAGCACAATATTTTGTACTGCAGCTAGTTCCCCAGGAGATACATTTAGAGTCTCTAAAAATGACGTAAACTCACTTTTATTTGGTATAATTTTGTACTTTTCTGACATGTTGCATTTCTACTCCCAACCTGTAATCAAACTACATTTTCCAATGAAATTACATCATCTAGCGTATTAATTCCCGCAATAATTTCATTAATATTAAAATCTTTACTAATTTTCAAATACAGCTCAATAATTATAGTACCTTGAATAGTATTATTCTTTACATTAAGTGTACGTACCTTAACATTATGCTCACCTAAATAACCTAAAATAGTCATCATGGTATCTTGATTGCTTTTGGCTATTATACGTATATATCTACGCTCATTGTGGCTAGCTCCGGGCATCCGTTTTTCCCACCCATGAAAAGTAACCAAGGTAATGAGCATAATACCTGTGGATATAATACCTATCATAAGCATCCCACTACCAATGGCAAGTCCAATAGCCGCAACCATCCACAAACTAGCTGCCGTAGTTAAACCACGGACAGTAAGTCCTTCGTGTAAAATAGTACCAGCGCCTAAAAAGCCAATACCACTAACAACCTGTGCAGCAATACGTCCAGGATCTCTCGTATAAGTCTGCGGGTCAAAGGCATAAATGGAAACCAACATAATTAAAGCCGACCCTGTACACACAAGTACATGAGTTCTAAGACCAGCAGGTCTGTCGCCACTACCACGCTCCATCCCAACAATACCGCCCAAAAGCGCCGCCAAAAAAAGGCGCATAATCATTTGCCAATCCATGGCATCTAACATAGCTTCACTTCCTTTTCCGGGAATTACTCTCTGTTATATAGTGCCAACATTGCCTGTATTTCGCTAACATAATCGGCAGCTAAATCCAGCATTTTAACTTCACCTGTGCGCCTATTTTTTACTTCAATTTCTCCGTTTGCCAAAGTCTTAGGCCCAACAACTACACGCAAAGGATACCCAATCAAATCAGCGTCTTTAAACTTAACCCCAGCTCTTTCATTTCTATCATCGATGATAACTTCTATTCCAGCTTCGCCTAAAGAATTGTAAATTTCTTCGGCTTTAGCTGTACTAGCTTCATCTTTAGTATTAACAGGCACAACCAATACTTCGTAGGGAGCGATTGCTGCTGGCCAAATAATACCATTACTATCATTATACTGTTCAATAGCCGCAGCCATAGTCCTGCTGACGCCTATTCCGTAGCAACCCATAACCATAGGTTGTTCTCTGCCATTTTCGTCTAAAAAATTAGTCTTTAAAGCCTTACTATATTTTGTAAACAATTTAAATACTTGACCCACCTCAATGCCTCTAGCCTTTTTTAATTTTCCGCCGCAATGAGGACAAGGATCGCCTTCTTGTACTAAACGAATATCAGTAATAATCGTAGGTGCAAAATCTCTTTGAGGATTGACATTTATAAAATGTACATCTTTTTTATTCGCGCCACAACAGAAATTATGCATATTCATAACACTGCTGTCCATAATAACGATAACTTTTTGGGAATCCATACCTACCGGTCCCATAAAGCCACCTACAGTACCAGCCGCTATAAGCATTTCTTCAGGTGCCATATCTATTTCGCTAACACCACAGGCATTCATAACCTTAATTTCATTAACCTCGTGATCTCCACGAACAAAACAAAGTATCAAACCTTTACTGGAAGTATAAGCTACTGCCTTAACACTTTTTTCAATTGGTATTTGCAAAAATTCACATACTGCTGCAATAGTTTTACATTCAGGAGTTACAACTTCTTGTCGCGGCAACATTTCTTCATCCGAATTCTCAATTGGAAACAGCTCAGTCTTCTCTACATTAGCAGCATATGCACATTCAGGGCAAAAAACTATTTCAGCTTCGCCGCTATCAGCAATAGCCATAAATTCATGTGACCCACTTCCGCCAATAGCACCTGAATCAGCTTCTACAGGTCTAAAGGTTAATCCACAACGTGTAAAAATATTGGTATATGCGTCATACATGCTCTTGTATGATGCGTCCAGACCAGCTTCATCACGATCAAAAGAGTAAGCGTCTTTCATAATAAACTCACGACCACGCATTAAGCCAAAACGTGGCCGTCTTTCATCTCTAAATTTATTTTGTATTTGGTAAACATTTAAAGGTAATTGACGGTAAGAACGTACATCTGCACGTACCAAAGTAGTTACCAGTTCCTCATGAGTAGGCCCTAGGCAAAACTCTCTGCTGTGACGGTCTCTAATGCGAAACATTTCATCTCCGTATACAGACCACCGGCCACTCTCCTGCCATATTTCTGCAGGTTGCAAAATGGGCATCAAAAGCTCTTGAGCACCTGCCTCATCCATTTCTTCACGGATAATAGCCTCAATTTTTTTCAAAACACGTAAAGCTAAAGGTAAATAAGTATACATACCTCCGGCAGATTTTCTGATAAATCCTGCTCTCAACATTAATTGATGACTTACTACTTCTGCCTCTGCAGGCACCTCTCGCAAAGTCGGTGCATATAACTTTGAAACACGCATCAATTCATCTTCCTCTCGCTTACAATTTTATCTATCTCTTTAAATAATTCATCAAGGATTTCTCCCTCAGGAACTTTTTTTATAATTTCACCTTTTTTAAATATCAGGCCTTCGCCTTTGCCGCCAGCAATACCTATATCAGCTTCCCTTGCCTCACCAGGGCCATTTACTACACATCCCATAACAGCTACGGTAATAGGCATTTGCACGGTCTCCAAGTATCGCTCTACTTCTAAGGCTAGTTTTTCCAGATCGATGGAAGTACGACCACAAGTCGGGCACGAAATTAAGGTAGGCCCATATTCTCGCAGCCCCAAAGACTTCAAGATTTGATAAGCAACTCTTATTTCATTAGCAGGAGCTCCCGTTAAAGAAACCCTAATAGTATCTCCTATTCCCT
>Ga0183099_1001386_pt1 | contig 14160 bp, 13 predicted proteins | sample Biomet1_FD_127788 | JGI IMG/M metagenome (GOLD analysis project Ga0183099, IMG submission 127788) | Microbial communities from bioreactor (seeded with anoxic lake sediment) at LBNL, California, USA - Biofuel metagenome 1 | ecosystem: Engineered > Bioreactor > Anaerobic > Unclassified ... | reverse complement strand
GCGGAACAGGGTGGGAAAGGAGGCGGCGCGGGGGGGGCGGTTTCGGCCGGTAACGGTGCCGGAGCCGACACGCGCGGAGGCCGCGGCAATCCTCCGGGGCCTGCGCGACCGCTACGAGGCGCATCACCGGCTCTGCATCACGGACGAGGCAATTGCGGCGGCGGTCGAACTGAGCGCGCGCTATATACCTGACCGGTTCCTGCCCGACAAGGCTATCGACCTTGTGGACGAGGCCTGCTCGCGGGTGCGTATGGAGAACCTGACCATGCCGCACGAACTGCAGGAGGCGGAGGAACAGCTTGCCGGCATCACTGCGCGCAAAGAGCAGGCTGTGCGCGAGCAGGATTTCGAGGGCGCGGCGGCCCTGCGGGACAACGAACGGAACCAGCGCGCGGAACTTGAAAAGGTGCGGCGGCAGTGGGAGGACCGGCGCAGCGGGCTGCACACCGAGGTACGCGCATCCGATATCGCGGCTGTGGTGTCCGGCTGGACGGGCATACCTGTCACATCGATCACCCAGGCGGAGAGCGAGCGGCTCCGTGCGCTGGAGGCCGTTATTCACCGGCGTATGGTGGGACAGGATGAGGCGGTTTCGGCGGTGTGCCGCGCCATCCGGCGCGGGCGCGTCGGCCTTGCCGATCCAAACCGGCCAATTGGATCATTTTTGTTCCTGGGTCCCACCGGCGTTGGTAAGACGGAACTTTGCCGCGCCCTGGCAGAGGCGGTCTTTGGCGATGAAAACGCAATGATTCGGATCGATATGTCTGAGTATATGGAAAAACACACCGTATCGCGCCTCATCGGATCGCCACCGGGTTATGTCGGCTATGAAGAGGGCGGGTATCTGACCGAAAAGGTGCGCCGCAAGCCATGGAGCGTCGTATTGTTCGACGAAATGGAAAAGGCGCACGAAGACATCTGGGGCATCCTGCTTCAGGTCCTGGAGGATGGCACGCTCACCGACGCCCATTCCCGTAAGACAGATTTTCGCCACACCATCATCGTCATGACCTCCAACGTCGGCGCGCGGATTATCACCGGCGGGGCCCGAAAGCTCGGCTTTTCCGGCCGGGAGGAGACGGCGCAGACCGTCTACGAGCGTATAAGCGCGGAAGTGATGGCGGAAGTCAAACGAACCTTCCGTCCGGAGCTTTTAAACCGCATCGATGATGTAATTGTGTTCCGCCAGCTGGATGAGGAGCAGATCCGGCACATTGCGTCGGGACTGATCGTGAAGGTGCAGACACGACTCGCGACCCTGGGAGTGGCGCTGACGGTGACGGATGAGGCGGTGACGCATCTGGCGCAGAAGGGCTTCGACCCCACCTACGGGGCGCGGCCTCTGAGACGGCAGATTCGGGAAAATATCGAGGACCCGCTCGCGGAAATGCTGCTGGCCGGAGTTCTGACGGCGGGCGACACTGCGGTGGCTGACATGCTTGATGGAGCGATCACCGTGCGGAAGGTTGACGTTATGGTAAAAAAGTGATAAAGTTACAATAATAGTGTGCGTCGGGGCGGCTATTTTATGGCCGTCCCGATTTTTCGGAGTAGGTGAAAAATATGATTGATTTGGAAAAGTGGAAAGACTGGATGAATCAGACGCAGAACTTTAACCTCCACAACGATATGCGCTTTACCGTGGTAGAAGAGGGGTACTGTGAGTGCCAGGTGGACTTGACGCGCAACAGCCTGAACCCCCAAGGCGTGGCCCACGGGAGTCTGCTGTTCACCTTGTGCGACTGCGTGACGGGCATGGCCGCCGCCACTACCGGCGGGGGCCGCAGTATGCTGCCCCAGTCGGCCACGATCCACTATCTGCGCCCCGCTTCCAGCGGAACCCTTACGGCCAAGAGCCGCGTAATTCGCATCGGCCATACCACGGCTATCGTCAAAGGCGAGGTATTTGACGAGCAGGAGCATTTGTTGGCGACAAGCGAGTTTTCTGTCTGGTATACCGGCGAGCCGGTGGTCTTGCCGGGGGAAGGAATCAAAAGTACGTGGAATTAAATGCGTCAAAGCGGGCTTAATTCGGGAAATCTAGAAAAAGATTACATTTGCTTTGCCGTTCCGACTGTTTTGAGCCTTTTGGTGTTTTCCCTGTATTCCATGGTGGACGGCATCTTTGTCGGTCAGCTCATCGGCCCGCAGGCGCTGGCGGCGGTGAACCTCGGCGCGCCGTTTATGAACGTGCTGTTCTCCGTTGCGGTGCTGCTGGCGTGGGAGCTAGCACCATCATTGCCGCCGCAATGGGCGCGGGAGAACGGGAACAGGCCCGCAGTCTGTTTACCCAGAACCTCGTGACGGCGGCTTTCGCAGGCCTTTTGATTACGGTGGGAACGGAGAGCTTTCTGACGCCGGTGTGCCGGCTCTTGGGCGCGGCGGGGGACATAATCACCGACACTCGTGCCTATGTGGGGACGCTTGCACCGTTTTCCGTGTCCATCATCCTCGAATATAACCTGGAAGTTCTCATTAAAACTGACGGTCACCCCCGCCTTGCTGCGGCCACAGTGCTGTGCGCCTGTCTGTTCCACGCGGGACTTGATTGGCTGCTGTTGGATGCGCTGAGACTTGGCGTGCGCGGCGCGGCGCTTGCGACGGGCCTGTCCGAGACGATGGCGGCGCTGATTTTTCTTGCCCATTTCACATTGTCCCGGCGCCACACGCTGTGCCTGACGCGGTTTAAATTTAATTGGAGCATATACCGGCGGCTTATCCCCATCGGTGTTTCGGATGGTGTGACGGAGCTGTGTACCGGTCTCATGACCTGGCTGTTTAACCGAACCATCCTGCGCTGTATCGGCACGGACGGCGTTGCGAGCTACACGGTGATCACCTATATCAACACGCTCGTGATGAACATGCTTTTGGGAACGAGCCAGGGGATGCAGCCGCTGGTAAGCTACTACCGGGGCCGGGGCGGCGAGACGGAATGTCGGCGTCTGCTGCGCTGCGCGATGACGGCTGGGGTTTCGCTGTCGGTTTTTGAATTTATCCTTCTATCCGGCCTTGCCGGGCAGGTGGTGACGATCTTTATTCCCGGTCGCGGAACGATCCTATGGGACTCGTCCGTTCTGGCGTTCCGGCATTGGTGCTTCAGCTTCCTGCCGATGGGCTTCAACATCATCGCGGCGGGCTATCTGACCGCCCGTGAGAGACCTGGCCGGGCTATCAGCATTTCCTTGGGACGCGGGTTCGTCTTGCAGACGGCGGCCCTCGGCATCATGTCGGGCATTTTCGGCGGCGCAGGCATCTGGTGGGCGACTCTGCTGTCTGAGTCCGTGTGCGTGGCGCTGAGTTTTGCTATGCTGAAATCCGTAGGGGCCGATGCTTTCCAAATAAAATAAAAACGGAGGGAAATATCCCTCCGTTTTCATTACACTAACTATAAGAGAATTCCGGCGTGACGTCATCAGCTTTGCGTTAACTGTGTCCCAGGATAATAATGCGCTAGAATCTTGTCGTAGGTCCAGCCTTGCAGGGCATAGGCCTGGGCACCGTACTGACTCATACCAATGCCGTGGCCGCTGCCTGTGACGGTAAACACGAAGTTGTCCCCGTCCCAAGTGAGGGTGAAGGCGGTGCTGCGCAGGCCGAAAGCTGCGCGCAATTCGGTGCCGGTGAAGGTCTTCCCCTGGATCGAAGCTTTTGCAACGCGGCCGGTCGGATCACGGGAGATGGTCTCTACCCACAGGGCGGGATCGCCCGTGTCCTTAAGCCCAAGAGTCTCGGCAAAGATCGAGCAGGCGAAGGAAACGGTCGTTACATAGTTTGGAACCAGGTTGGCCGTCTCGGGGCTCTCCACGCTCACCAGGTACGGGACCTCCGACCAGATGGCACCGCTGTCCTCCGTCACACCGGCGGAAGAGGCATGGAAGGCGGCCTGCGCCAGGTTCCCTTCGTAGGTGAGGACCTGTCCGTCCGTCTCTTTACAGGCGGTGCATATCTTGTCCCAGTATTGATCGAACGAATCACCCCAGAGCGCCTTCAATTCTTCCTGTGAGCGCCAGCCGAGACAGCAGGCGCTGTCGGTACACACGTCTGCGTTCCCATGTGCACCGGTACGGGATAAAACGAAAGTGCGCGCCGCGACGGCCTGCGCTTTGAGCGCGCTCGGATCGAACAGAGCTGGCATCTCTGCCGCCACTGCGCCTGGCAGGTACTCGGCCATGGTCATGGTGGAAACGGTTCCGTCCTTCATCAGCACGGTCACGTTTGTTTGTTCATCCGTCTGTGGATCTGCCTGTTTGTCCGTCTGTGAACTTGCCTGTTTGTCCGCCTGTGAACTTGCCTGTTTGTCCGCCTGTGAACTTGCCTGTTTGTCCGCCTGTGAATCTGTCTGCAAGTCCGTCTGCAAGTCCGTTTGTTGCGGCGACCCAAAATAGAACAGCGCCGTCAGAAGTACAAACAGTGCTACAAGGACGAGCAGTGTTGTCTGATACCGCATAGGCCGACACGCCTCCTCTCTTGACGTAACCTTTTGGCAGGTATACAATTACCACTAGAATTTTATTGAGACGAGAGGGCGCTTATGCGAAGCGAGGCTTATAAAATTACCGGATTTACGGCGGTCATCTCTGCACTTGGATTTTTAATCCGATGGCTGCAGGGCATGAAAATTTACGACGCAAACGGTTTGCCTGACCGTTGGGCGCACATCAACTTCTGGGTGATTGGTGTGATTCTTGTGACGGTGGCGGTGCTGCTGGTCTTCGTGCACGCCCTGAAACGATTTGAAGCGCCGCGGTCCGCGGAAGAGGCCATGAGCGGGCACACATTTCTATATGCAACGCTTGGTTATTTTTCAGCGGCAGTGCTGATGCTGTCCGGCATGGCCAGCTTGTTCAAAGCCGGCGATTCTCTTTATCCGCTGTTACGCCAGATTTTGGGCCTGTTTACCATCGCTGGCGCGGCAGGTGCGGCTCTGCTGACGAGGGGAGCGGGTAAAACGGATAGGTCGGGTTCCCGCAGCTTGGGTTCTGTACTTTTGGCGATGTTCGGCTGCTTATGGCTCGTAGTCGTCTACAAGGAGAACGCTGCCCAGCCTGCGGTCTGGAGTTTCGTAGTGGAGATCCTGGCACTATGTGCCGCCATCACGGCATTTTACTTCATTGCGGGCTACCAGCTGAGCCAGCCGAGCCCTTACGCCGCCATCTTCTTCTGCCATCTTGCCATGTTCCTGTGCGCCATGAGCGTCATTGACAACCACGGCGCCGCCGACAGCATTGCATATGTCGCCGTGGCAATTCTGACAGGCCTCTGGGGTTTCACGCTGACCGAGAACCTTCACAGGCCGCCGCAGGAAGAGAAGCAACAATATAAGCTGTAAACGTGAAAAGACGGAGAGAACTGTTTGGTTCTCTCCGTCTTTATTTCGACCTGAAACCTTTATGACTGGTTTACTGCTTTCCGAGAATGAAGTCCAAGAATGCCTTGGCGGCTTCCTGCAGCGCGCGGTGCCTGTGCCAGAAGATCGAATAGGAGCGGGCGTAGAGCGGGTCCACGATCTCAACACAGGTGACATTTCCGAAATCGCTGATCAGATGAGCAAACCCGGTGGTGATCATTACGCCATAGCCGGCTGAAACCAAAGCCGTCCGGAGGTCATACTCACATTCAATGACAGTATTCGGTTCAAAGCCGGCGAGTTGAAAAAGCGTATCGGTGTATTCCCGGAAGGAATAACCTCTGGTGATTTGGATAAACCGCTCGTCCGCGGCCTCCACGAGCCGAATATTGCTCATTTTTGCCAAATGGTTGTTGCTCGGCACGGCAAGGAATATGCGCTTGTCACCCTCCAAAAGCGAAGAATCCCATTCGACGCCCGAAAGATCGTTGGAGGCGGCAATAATGAAGTCCATGCTTCGGGTAATCTCCGGATCGCGCATTTCCCGCAAGCGAAGCATCCGGTGGTCGAGCGTGATGTCGGGATGCCTGACCGTGAAATTTGCCAGAATATCGAGTCCGATGATCGGGCTGGAGATGCCGAGTGTCACGCCCATTTTTGCCTGTTCCGCGCCTACGCTGAGCTCGTGCCGGCAGGCTTCCTCCTCGCAGAGCATGGTCCTAGCACGCCGAAGCATGATCCTTCCATTATCGCTGAGTTGAATTTGCCTGCCCGTTCGAAGGAAAAACTCTGCGTCCATCTCCTGTTCCAGCCGGGCAATTGTGCACGAGAGCGCTGGCGGCGAGATCATCAGACGCTCCGCCGCACGGGTCATGCTTCCGCACTCTGCTACTTCGACAAAACACTTCAGTTGATGCGTATTCATGACAAATTCCCCCTATATTGTTTAATATAAACATTAACGGCATAAAAGTAAACAGGAAATATACTTTTAATTTTCTTTATGCTAGGATGCAGGTAGGAAAGGGGGGAGCCGGCATTACCATTCAGTATATTTTTCTCATCGTGGCCTGCGGTTATCTGGTCGGGAGCATCAGCGTGAAGGGCGTATCGCTCGGAACTTCCGCGGTGCTGCTGGTGGCGCTCCTGTTCGGTCACTTCGGCGTAGAGATTCCTTCTGTCGTCAGGGATCTGGGCCTGTGCCTGTTTGTTGGCACGGTGGGACTTGTGGCCGGCCCGGTATTTTTTCGGAACCTAAAGAAAAAAGTTTATGCCTATATTATCCTAGCCGTATTTATCACCTTCAGCGGCGCCGGAATCACCTTCCTTCTGGGAAAACTCTTTTCTATCCCGGCTGAGTTGTCGATCGGCATTTTCGACGGTGCCCTGACGAGCACGCCGGGTCTCGCCGCTGCGCTGGAAGCTACATCCGGGACCATGGCCTCGATCGGCTACGGTATCGCCTATCCCTTTGGCGTCGTGGGAGTAGTCCTGTTCGTGCAGCTATACCCGCGCATTCTGGGCGTAGACATGGCTGCGGAGCGAAACAGGTTCTGCACAAGCATCCATGACGGTGAAATACCCGAAGAGGATGTTGGGAAGCGCCGGAACTTGGAGCCTACCGGCCTACTTACCCTGTCGATTGTCCTTGTGCTGGGCTTGCTGCTCGGCAGCGTAAAAATCACGCTCCCCGGCGGTATGTCGTTTTCTCTCGGCGTGTCCGGCGGGCCGCTTTTTACCGGGCTCATCATCGGTCACTACAGCCACGTCGGGAACGTGTCCATCCGGGTGCCGGATACCACACTGAAAATTCTACGGGAACTGGGTCTGTGTCTGTTCCTTTTGGGCGCGGGTACGGAGGCCGGCGCGGGTTTTTTGGAAATTTTGAAACAATACGGTATAACGCTGTTTTTCATCGGCATTGCCGTGACACTGTTGCCTATGGTTTTGGCGAGTATCCTAGCAAAATTTGTGTTTCATATGGACACCGTCAATTCTTTGGGAACGATTACGGGCGGCATGACCAGTACGCCCGCTCTCGGCGCACTCATCTCCGCCATCGGTACGGAAGACGTAGCGGCGGCATATGCCGGGGCCTATCCTTTTGCCCTCATTTGTATGGTGTTCGGTTCGCAGATCCTCGCCTTACTGTGGTAAAAAATTTCGCTGCGACAATCCAAAAAATTTTAAAGGAGCGACGACATGAAAGAAACCGTGTTCAATCTCATAAGTACCGATGAACTTGTCGGGATGGCATCCGACCTTGTACGTTGTCCTTCCTACGACGGCGTGCCCAATCAGGAGACGGAGACCGCCCGCCGCATCAAGGCCTTGTTCGACGCGGAGGACATCCCCTGCGAGCTGGACGAGGTGCGGGACGGACGCTGCAACGTCTACGCCACGCTCAAAGGAACTGGCGGCGGCAGAAAGCTTATGCTCTCCGGCCATATGGACACCGTCTCGCCCGCAAACCAGCCCCATGGTCTCGAACCATATTTGGACGGCGGCCGGCTCATCGGTCGCGGCACCAGCGATATGAAGGGCGCTTTAGCCTGCATGATCGGGGCCATGAGGGCCATCAAGCGCTCCGGGATAAAGCTCGCTGGCGACATCGTGTTCGCCGGCTGTATCGACGAGGAGCTGCGCAGTTACGGGACGGTCGACGCCGTGGAAAAAGGCTATCAGGCCGACGGCGTCATCGTCGGCGAGCCCACGGAGCTGCAGGTCCACATCGCGCAGCGCGGTCTGGAGTGGTACGAGTTCAATTTTATTGGCAAGACCGTCCACGGCGGCCGCCAGCGGGACGGCATCAACGCCATCCTCATGGCGAACCGTTTTCTGGACGAGATCGTCTCCTACCTGACCCCAAAGGTGTTCGCAAGAAAGCATCCGCTGCTCACCGAGGCGACGCTGAACGTGGGCGTTATCCACGGCGGCACAGGCCTGTCCACCGTCCCCGGACAGTGCCGGCTTTTGATCGACCGGCGCTTTTTACCCTACGAGGACTACGTGGAGGTAGGCATGGAGTTCCAGCGCATTTTGGACAAACTCTCCGCCGGGGACCCGCAATTCAAATGCGAGATGAAGGTCATGGATGAGTCCGTCATGAAGGAGGGCTATGTCCACCAGCCTTTTGAGACCCCGGCAGACCAGCCGATTGTCCAGTGCGCGTGGAAAGCCGCGCAGGAAGTTTCTGGCTTCGAACCCATGCCGATCGCGCACAAGGCATGGACGGACGCCGCCCTTTTCAGCCGCTACGGCAACACTCCAGCGGTCATCATGGGTCCAGGGTCCAGCTTGGTATGCCATTCGGAATTCGAGTACGTTCCCATCGATCAGCTTGAAAAAGCCTGTAAACAATACGCCTTGACAGCATTGGAGTTTTGCAAATGAAATACGACTACCTGATTGAAAACTGCCGGTACCCGGATTTCGAAAGCCGCACGTTTAAAAGCGGCTGCGTCGCGGTGTCCGGAGGAAAGATCACCGGTATATTCGATTCGTCGGCGGGCATTGACGCCGTAAAAATCGACGGCAAGGGGAGAATTCTCTCTCCGGGCTTCATCGACATCCACATGCACGAGGAGGACTTTGTCAATGACGGCCTTCGATACTACATCGCAGAAAATATGCGGAATATGGGCGTCACCACCTGCTGCGGCGGCAACTGCGGACTCATCCGTCAGCCTGTGGCGGACTTCCGAGCGGGGATTGAAAAGCTGGGCGGCTGCCCGGTGAACTATGTCTTGATGACTGGCTATAACCACTACCGCCGCGTTCAGGGCCTGGGGAGCTACGACACCGCCTCCGACGCGCAGATCAAAGCGGCGGCAGCGTACATCCGGCGCGACCTCAACGACGGCGCGCGCGGCATCTCGTTCGGCATCGAGTACGACCCCGCCATGACGACCAAGGAAATTCTGAAACTGCTGGACCAGTTTGACGACGAAAATCTGCTGGTGCCGATCCACTACCGGGACGACGCGTCAAATGCCATCGCCTCCATCCGGGAAATGATCGAGATTGGGAGGAGGTCCGGCAAGCGCATGCAAATTTCCCACTTAAGCAGCTGCTCCGCCTCGGGCCAAATGGACGAGGCATTGGAACTTATCAAAGACGCTATGTCGAAAGACCCGAAGCTGGATTTTGATACTTATCCGTATGATGCGTTCAGCACCAGCATCGGCTCTACCGTCTTCGAAGATGACTGCTTCGAGCACCTGCACATCACCTATAACGACATTCTTCTGACAACCGGACCCCACGCGGGCGAACGCTGCACCAAGGAGACGTTCTACGAAGCCCGCCGCGAAACGCCGGACATGCCCGCCGTATGCTTTGCCATGAATGCCCGTGAGATTGCCGAAGCCGTCGCATCGCCGCTGGGCATGGTCGCAAGCGACGGTATCCTCTCCATGGGCAAGGGCCATCCACGAGCGGCCGGAACCTTCCCACGCGTGCTTGGCAAGTACGTGCGGCAGGAACACGCGCTGCCCCTGCTGGACGCGCTGGAGAAAATAACCCTCCGCCCGGCGAAGCGCCTCGGTTTGGACAGCAAGGGCAGCATCGAAGTGGGGAAGGACGCCGACCTTACGCTGTTTGACCCCGACACCATCCTCGACCGGGCAGACTTTGTGCAAAACGCTCTTCCGCCGGAGGGCATCGATTATGTGTTCCTCGGCGGTGTTCCAACGGTAGCCCACGGCAAGCCTACGGAGGCGCTGCCGGGTAAATTTATCCCCTGTTGACTTGGTTGAAAAACAGGAAAACGACAATTGAAAGAATAAGCGCGGGAGCGGCTCTTACGGTCTGCCTTCACGCTTATTTTTACAAGATACCTTGCAAAACTGGGAAAGTGACTATAAAATAGAATATTAAACAATTGCGTTAGGAGGATTATTATGGACGAGCAGCTTCGGAAGCTTTGTGACTGGGTGGATGCGCACAGGGAAGAGATTGTCGCGGACGTGCTTGAAAGTGTAAAAAACTACAGCCCTTCGGAGGACAGAGAAGCCGTCTCAAGATCGCTGGATTGGTTTGCAAAAAAGGCTGCGGCTTTCGGATATGAGAGCCAGCTCCGCGCCAACGGTGAAGTCCTTTCCATCTGGAAGGGGAATCAAAATAAATGTGTCGGCCTTATCTCCCATGCGGATGTCGTGCCCATAGGCGACGCGCACCAGTGGAGCCACAACCCCTGTGGCGAGCGTTCAGATGACCGGATCTACGGCCGCGGTGTTCTGGACGACAAGGGCATGGCAGTGCTGTGCCTGTGGTGCATGAGGGGCATTCTGGAGAACATGGATGTTACCTGGAAGATGGAGACCATCATCGGCTCCCGCGAGGAGATCGAGTGGACGGACATCGATCAGTACAAAAAAGAGGGCTGGAAGCTGCCCGACTACAGCTTTACGCCGGATGGGAATTTCCCTATGTTCAACCGGGAGAAGGGCTTCTGCAACGTAGAGTTTATTTTCACACGCGGGGGTCATGATAAGCTCTCACTGACCTCTATCAAGGGCGCTGAGGCCTCAAATTCCGTCCCCGGGTTTGCGGAGGCAGAATATAACGGGCAGGTGATGACGGCCGTCGGCAAAGCAGTTCATTCCAGCCTTCCCGAGAGCGGCGACAACGCCTTGGTGAAACTGCTGGCCATGCTGGACGAGGCCGGCGTCTCCGCGAAGGAATTCGAGGGGCTGTACCGGTTCAATCGTGAGAAGCTGGCTAAGTCCCACGATGGGGCGGACAGCCTGTTTTTACAGCGCCACCCGCGGGAGCGCAACGGCGAGGACATGGGCTATACCACCGCCGTTCCTACCATGGCTTGGCTGGAAGGCGATAAATTGCATTTGAATATGAACCTGCGCACGGTGTACGGCACCACCCGTGAGGAGCTGGATGCCGGTTTCGTGAAGGTATGCACCGAGTACGGCTGCCGATATATCGTCACCGATACGCTAGAGCCCTTATATGTTCCCGCAAGCCTTCTCATTGTGCGGGCCATGGGCCGGGCTTACGAACTGATCACCGGGGAAAAGATGGAATACGATCTGGCGTGCGGCACCAGCTATGCCAAGGCGTTTCCCAACTGCGTAGCCTTCGGCCCCGTTTTCCCCGGCCAGGAGGATATGAGCCACGCCGCCGACGAATACATTACCGAGGATAACCTTTTCACCGCTATGAAAATCTACCTGCTCTCGCTTGCTTTTTTCCTGCGTGGACAAAAAAATTAATAAAATATTTACAAATTTTTTGGTCAAGGTTTCCAATTGTAAAAGAAATATTTGCTTTTAACTGTGTAAAATGCTAATATTTCTCTGTAAAATTATTCATAAGGAGGAAACATTATGGAGGAAACCATTAAGACCAAGAAACAGTTCAAGATGCCCCATGCGTTCGCCATCATGTGCATCATCATTCTGCTGATGTGCGTGCTGACTTACATCATTCCCCCCGGAGAATATCAAAGACAACTCGACGAGGTCACCGGCCGCGAGTTGGTAGTCCCCGGCACCTTCCAATATCTAGACGAGGCTAATCCCCAGGGCCTATGGGCTTTTGTAAGAAGCCTGTATTCCGGATGCGTGGACGCAGCAGACATTATTTTCTTTATTGTGTTTGCCACGGCCTACGCTTACTTACTGCAGACTACCGGCGCCCTGAACGCCATGACCGGCGCGCTTCTGAGAAAACTGGGGAGAAAGGACTATCTCCTCATACCCATCTTTATGACGCTGTTCGGCCTGGGCGGAACATCCTTTGGTATGTACGAGGAGACATACGCCCTTATACCTGCTTTTATTGCCATTGCCCTGACGATGGGCTATGACCGTGTCGTCGGCGGCGGCCTGTGCTTCGTCGGCGTAGCCACAGGGTTCGCCGCAGCCATTCTGAACCCTTTTACCATCGGCATCGCCAGCGCGATTGCCAAGGTTCCTCTGGTGGGTCCAAAGATTACCCTGTTCCGCATCGCGGCTTTTATATGCTTCATGGCCTTGACCATCTGGTACACCATGCGCTATGCCGCCCGCATCAAGAAGGATCCCACCAGATCCGTCATGTATGGAGATCCCCACGCGAGGGATATCGGTGTGGATGTGCTGTCGCGTGAGCAGGTCGTGGCGCTGCCGTTCACTACCGCTCAGAAAATCACCATTGCCGGCTTCGTAGGCCTCATCATCGCCTTAGGCATCACTGTTGGCATATACGGTTGGTACTTGGAACAGTTGTCCGGTCTGTTCCTTTGCTTCTTTATTTTCACTGCTCTTGTGAACAAGATGAAGCTGGACGACATCTGCAGCCACTTTGTCCGCTCCGCGGAGATCGCCATGTTCGGCAGCCTGCTGGTCGGTTTTGCCCGCAGCGTCAACGTCATCATGGAGGACGCCAACATCATCGACACCGCTGTCTACAACATCGCCAACCTTGTGCAGAATCTCCCCGGCTGGGCCCAGGGCATCGGAATGCTGATTGTGCAGAACATCGTCAACTTCTTTATCCCCTCCGGCTCCGGCCAGGCTGCCGTTATGATGCCCATCATGAGCCCGTTGGCCGACGCCATCCACCTGCCCCAGGAGATTGCCATTACCGCCTATCAGTTCGGCGACGGCTTCTCCAATATGTTCTGGCCGACCGCCGTGGCCACCGAGTGCGGCATCATGGGTATTGCCATGAACCGCTGGTACAAGTTCATCACACCGCTGTTCGGTATGATGTTCCTACTGCAAGCAGTCTTCATTGTGGTTGGCACCGTGTTCGTCTTCTGACGATACTGAAATTAGAGCGGAGGCCCCGAATGGGACCTCCGCTTGCTTATTGGAATTTTATTGCCCGAAAAAAAAGAAAGCCGAAAGGATAGCTCCTTTCGACTTTTCGTCGTTATTTATTGTGCGGGTGATGCGGTCGGGTCCACAATGGTGTAAGTGCCGTTCTCCTCGTCAAACTCCACGATCTTGTTTTGCTGATACGCATTCCGGCAGATGGTGTAGCGGTTGGTGTGAAGATAGCCGAGACAAGCGTAGACAATGATGAGGAACAAAATAATAAAGCTGATAGCGATGGTGGTCCATCGGGCGTCATGAAGCCGCAGCAAAATGATGTGGTCCCGTAACGTAAAATCTGAAATAAAAATAGCGGGGGACATGCAAGCGAGATATAGGATCAGAATTTCGAGGCTCCTGATGAACATATCGTGTGTGCTGATGGGGTACACGCTTGCCATAGCGGGCTTTTCGAGCAGCTCGACTACTGCTATGGCGGTGCAGATAAGGTAATAGACGGAGGCGACCGCCATCTTCCACGGCTTGCCGGAGCGGAATCCGAGCAGCTTATGTTTTTTTACCTTCACACTCATGCCCTGCTCCTTACTTTTTTATAATGGGGAGGACATGGGGCGTACGGCCGTCCGTGGTCTCCGCCTTGTTGGGCCTGATCGCGCCTACGGAGAAAGAGACAAGCATACAGACGCAAAACCCCATGATAAGGCCCACCGGAAGCACCTTCGCATATCGAAAGCCGTTGGCAGCCACAAAGTTGGCGTTCCAGCCGAACATGGCGAAAAACAGCGGCAGATACCGGGCGGTGAAGGGCTTGCGCCAGCCGCTGGGCGAACGGTCGATTCCAGCGAAAATCAGCGCGCCCATCTGGACAAGAAACGCCACGGAACCAAGCGCACCGATGATGACGAGGATCTGCCGTGCAACGGGTATGGACAAAAACCATTGAATCATGGGGGCATCCCTCCTTACCAATGCTAAATTATAACATTTTCTTAGCTTTGGCACAACCTTCCACACGGATTTCTAGGGCAATTT
>Ga0183099_1001384_pt1 | contig 14171 bp, 12 predicted proteins | sample Biomet1_FD_127788 | JGI IMG/M metagenome (GOLD analysis project Ga0183099, IMG submission 127788) | Microbial communities from bioreactor (seeded with anoxic lake sediment) at LBNL, California, USA - Biofuel metagenome 1 | ecosystem: Engineered > Bioreactor > Anaerobic > Unclassified ... | reverse complement strand
ACCATTGACTCTGAATCCTTTTTTTGTGATGAAGAAACAGGATACAGAGTCAATCAAATTTTACAGAACTTTCGGTACACTGCCGATTCCCTGAATATTGCACAAGGTTTTTATTATGATATACGTACATTTGTTCCAAAACTTCCACCATTAATATCAAATGCACCACAAAATAAAAGTTTAACGTAAGCTCTATGTAAGTATTCGCAGCATATCGATTTTAAAAAATAAACTAATTTATGAAAAGTATTCCAGCTCTCGATAAAGCGTGATATATCTCTATATAGAGATCTTACTGAACTTTGATTTTCACAATATTTATTATAGATTATAACAATCTATTGAATAGATGTTAAAAGCAATAATCTTTGATGTGGATGGAGTTCTTGTAGATTCCATGCGTTTCCAGGCCGATGCCTGGGTTAAAACTTTCAGGGAAGTTGGTATTAGCATCACAAGGGAAGATATTTACGAGCTCGAAGGCTCAAACAACAGGAGATTAGTTAAATCAATTTTCGAAAAGGCCGGAAAAGAGCCTGATCCTCGGCTTTTAGAGCAACTGCCTGAAAAGAAGCGCGAGGCTCTTGATTTTGATAAGATAAAACCCTTTGAAGGCATTCTGGATTGCCTTAAGGAATTGAAACGGCACTTCAAGCTCGCTATGGTCTCCGGGTCACATGTCGATACAGTAACTAAAGTTGTAGATAAATTTTTTTCTAACTGCTTTGATGTTGTAATTACCGGGAGCGATCTTGAGCGTGGGAAACCTGATCCCGACCCTTACCTTAAAGCCCTTGAGGAGCTTGATCTAACAAAAAACGAGTGTATTGTAATTGAAAACGCACCTCTGGGCATAACTGCCGCCAAGAGGGCAGGGCTTTACTGTGTTGCAGTTGCGAGCATGCTTGAGCCTGAAAAGGTGCAACATGCGGATCTCGTGCTTGAAGATCACGCTGCCCTTCTCGACTATCTGAAGAGTCTCATTCCAAAGTAATCATGAGTTTTTCCTGACCACTGGCTTTTCCTGATCACGTTCTTCATTCAGTTCTATGTTTACAGAAGTACTTCAGGAAACTAAAAAGGCTTTTCACAAAGTTTTCTCTCTAAAAGTTTTCTCTCTGAATTCTTTTTCAAACATCTCTCTTACGACACGCGGTCCATCCAATTCTCTGGCAAGCCTTCTTAGCCTTTCAGTTTTATTCCTGTACTTCTCTTCTTCGAGAACTTCCCTAATACATTCTAGGATGACTTCGGGAGGCGTGGAATAGCTGAGCATTCTTCCGTACCCTTCTTCCTCGATCACTTCAGCATTATTTTCCTGCTCGCTGTGCCCCCTGTCAGGGAAAGAAAGGATAGGAATTCCGAAACTCAGGGCTTCCATCATAGTACTGTGCCCTCCAGGCGCTATTACTGCATCAGAACTTTTCAGATACGGGTACGTATCCTTTATGAACTTAAGGAACTGTACATTTTCTGGCAGGTCAACCAGCTTTGAGGGATCAAAGGAAGGCCCTGAAATCAGGGTATAATTAATTGACAGATCAAGCTTTGCTGTTTCGAGTACCTTTCTGAAAATCGGCTCTCTGTACCCAAAACCCCCAATAAGGGACACAATGTGCGGCTTCTTAAGGGGAATCGGCCCCACCTCTTCGTACTTTTCTTTTACAAGAGGGCCGCTGTAGAACAGCTTTTCCTGAATTTTACCCCGAAAATTCAGGTTTTTTTTGCAAACGGTATAGGGAAGCGGATAATCAGGAATAATTATTTTGTCTACCTTTTCAAAAATCTGGTTATAGAACCTTCTGGTCACTTCCCCAAGAAACCTCAGGGATACTCCTCTATTTTTAAAAAATTGTTCCATATTTGATTGGTTCAGGATAAGGTATACCGGGATTCTAAGTGTAAAGCCAACAAGCGTTCCAAGATAATAGCTGTCCGAAAACGACATCAGGATCTATATCTTTTATCAGTTTCAGGATTTTTGGCCCACCTAATATGTCAGCGCTTTTGAGGGTCGCCTCAATTGAGCCTGTAAAATCCAGGGTTCCAGCCTTTCCTATCAGCTTTATTTCGGAGGGGATTTCGTGTGCCGAATACCCTGTTTTTTCAATAAGTTTCTTCGAATAACCGTATGCTCCAAAGTAAGTTTCATGCCCAGCACTTATCAGTTCTTTTCCAAGAGCAAGGCAGCGGCTAGTATGTCCAAGTCCTTCTCCGCATATTAATATTAAAAGTTTCATCCAGATTATTTCCTTTTTCGAATTTAATTTTTACTCTACATACATTTAAATTTTCTTCTTATTTCACGCAACATCAACTTTTTTTGGTATTTCTCCTCTTTTTCATCAATTGTTCTTCAACTCTTTAGGTTAAAAAGGACAGTAGTTTTGCTTATCAAATGTATGGCTGACAGATAAAGTATTGAACCAATTGGTCCGTTAATAAAATACCTAAGCTCAAATAAATATTATTCTTTTCACGTAGTTAATCTAACTTATTTTTGAAAAGTTATTAAAAATTGTAGGCCTAAATATAAAGTTTTATTTTGAATACTCTAGCTTTACATTATATATTCATATTCATTCATTTATATATAGGTATCAATTTAATAAATCACCTTAAGTGGAATATTCCCCTGTATATCAACATTAAGTTAGATTTGCCTATTAAGATACATTTATATAAATAAATTGTAATATATGTGAATACTTAATAGACTCATATATTGTACTGAGCAACAAGTAACATGAAAACTTAGTATCCAATAAATCTTCATGAATTTACTTTGCTCGTATGGTATGTGAATTCTTAAGAAACATCCATTAGTTTTTGGGTGAGAGTCTTGACCGATGACTAATGAAGTATCGACCAGAAAAGAAACATCTTACATTAAATAAAAACAATGGAGAGATAATATGGTAAGAAAAGTAATAGCTGTTTTGCTAAGTCTGTTTTGTCCTGGCTACAGTTGGGGCCGCAAGTGCACATCGAACTCAGACTACTGTCTCTAGAGCTAATCTCGCACTTCAAAATAATGATGTTACTACAAATGTAGAGACTGTAAGTGTTGGTGGAACGAATGTTGCACTTGGAAATGATTTACCTTCCGCTGGTAACACAGTTACGACATCTGTAAGCTCATGTAATTCTGTAACACAACTTAATACATAAAGATAAGATGTGAACTTATAGATATTGAAGACTAATAGTAAATAGGTGGGCCAGCTGGTGAAATCGCAATGTAGGTTGCCGGTCAACAAGCTCCACAGAAGCGTTTCAGCGCTGGTCCTTAAAATATATAATATTAATTGGTATTTAAGTTTTTTTCTTTTGTTCTTCGGTAATGAGTTGCTAGAACTTTCTTTTTTGAGTTCTAGATTGCGATATTTACCCTCAGGATATAATCTAAATTTCTAACCATAGAGAAATTGACCAGTCTAAAATATCATCATTTTCCTTTGTACATGCAGAGAGGTAATTGGAACCTAATCGTCTTGAAACTGGTTCAAGTTAAGTTAAAATTGAGAGAGTGGATAAATGGAAACACTAAAATCTGACAAACTAAAAAAAGCAATGGCTGTTGTGCTAATTGCATTTTTTGTAATGTCTGTCACAGCTGCAACAGTAAGTGCTAGACCGGGATATAATAATCATGCAAGAAACGTTGGTCAAATAAAAAATACAGTGGATACCAATATCCAAAATAATATCGCCATCGCTGTAACGCCCGTTATCACTACTTCAGTAGTAGTTTCTGTTGGGAGTCCGGGCGATATAATTGCGAATACGGGCGTCGACGTGAGTACCTTAATAGCCCAATCCAATAGCCACTAATATTATGTTGAATTATAAATTACGCTTTGTAGAGAATTATCTAAGTCAGCTTCAATAAGCAAAAATAATAAGTAACAAACTAGGCCATTAAGTTCAAATCAATGGATTCTTTTATTTTAGAGTTTTTCTACAAAGCAAGTTTTTTAACTCAATGCTTTTTTGATGGTTTAAGAGAAAATAGGGTGCTTAAATATATTTTCACGCTGAATGTCGGTCCCTGAGATTAAAGTGTAGTGAATATTCGGGTCCAATTTAGCAGTTCCAAAAACCTTTCTAAATATATCTACCCCGTACCTGAAAGCGCCTATAGTTGAAAGGATATTTAGATACTGAACAATCTTGGTTCGACTTCAAGGTATCTATATCGGATTAGAAGGCCGTTGAAAAATATAGTTTCATTGATATTTCTTGAAAGCGTGAAATTTTTCTATTTACTTAATAAGGAAGTGGATTATCAGGTACTATGATCCGTTCGCGCTGCTAAAGATATAGATATAATTGAAAATATTATTAATTCCAGAAAACCGATAATTTTTGAAGACTCTGATAATTAAAGGAAGGAAGTAACATGGGGGAGTTATATAAACTCCTTATTAATAGCACGGTTTTTGGTCTGTTCGTATATTTCTTGTCCCACGCTACTATTTATCGATACTCTTCTCCTGTATATATATTTTTTCTTTTATCTATGTAATTGCTTAATTAAGTATTGCTTTTATGCTCTAAAGGTATATTTTATTCTCAGATTTCATTCTACGATTTTTCGATCTGATTTATTTTATTTCTTCACTTTATTTCACTTTATATTACTTTCTTTTTTATCGGTCTGTTTTTATTGCTTACAGAATCTGGAGTGAGTATTTCGCGCCTGCCTTTTTTATAAGTCACGATGAATTGAAGCACAAGTAGTTACATGCAAATTTATGTTATAAAGTACGGGGCGCAGAGAAGAAGTAAAGGGCGACAAAGACCTTACAAATTAAGGGTCAAAATGAGGAGAAATGTGCAGAAATATATAAAAATATGCAGAAATATATGAAGTTCAATATGAATTTAAAAAAGAAAAAGAGAACCGGAGGGTTCGGCTTATAAGCCGTAGTTCTCCGGCAGGAAGACTTTAACTTCACTCTTGTATTTTGTAAGGCAATCGTCCATGAACTTGTCCATGTCGTCCGTAAGGGAGTCCAGGGATGCCTTTGCGTCTGCGAGTGCTTTGGTTTCGAACCTGGAGAGCTCGAGCTTGCCTGCAGCACCTTCGATGACGATGTCGCAGCATGCGATTGCAGCGTTCTTTGCTCTGAGGTAGATGTTGTCTCCGTCCTTAACAATTGCCTGGCCGACCTTGTATGCGTTGTCGTATGCAAGCACGTAGGACTGGGGGTCTCTGTACCTGTCGGAGAGCATGAAGAGGTCCCTGAGAACTTTTTCGTTCTTGGTTTCAAGAGCGGTGTTCATGAGGGCGCAATCGTATGCCAGAGTTTCGGACCAGCACTGGACAGTTGTACCGCCGAATTCACCGTGATACTCAACAGACTCGTTGGACCAGCAGTCACAGCACTGCATAATGAGGTTACCCATTACATCAGAGTGAGCGCAGGTGGAGGTCTTACCTTCCTGGGTCATCGGCATACCTGTGATGGCTTTGACGATAACGTTTTCATATCCGCAGTCCTTACCTGGACCAACTGCACCGCATTCGTATGCGACGAGGGACCTGGGAGCAGAAATTGCTCTTGCGAGAACTGCAAGGGTGTGGGCGAGGTTCTTGTTGAGCAGTCCGCCGCCGATGAACATTGCGGTGTTTGCCTGGGCACAGTCTGTGTCACCTGAGGCTACAGTTCCGGTCTTCTTTGCAATTGCTGCAATGTCGGACCAGATCATTTCCATATCAATGGAGCCCAGACATCCGATACCGTATAGCATACCAGCGATGTCGTTCCTGAGAACTGCGTAGTCGAAAACTTCCTTACCACCCATGCTCTCTACGGCCAGAAGGTCAGCACCTGCTTTGGCGCATTCTTCGAAGGCTTCGAGGAAAACAGAGTACTTGTCGCCTCTGAGCTGGAGGAAATCCCTGTTCTCACGGATGTCACCGATAGTGTGGCGGAGTGCACACTTTATGCCGTATTCATCATGGTATTCTTCCATGATGGTTTTCTGGGCGTGTGCAACTTCTGCTCCCCAGGAGGGGTTGTTGGACATCTGCTGAACGTGTTCAGTTTCAAGGATAACTGCTGGGAAACCGACCTGGACCATTCTCTCCATAATATCGGTTGTGATCCTCTGGTATTCCTTTATGAGTTTTTCCTTGGATGCACCAGCTTCAGGTCTCGGGGCATAATTAATTTCAGGAATTGTGTAACCTGCACCGATATCGAGGCCAAGGCCTGCCTTTACAGGGTACTTGGATACGCCGAAAGTCATTTCGTCTGCGCTTGCGTATGCCATTGAAGTGTATCTTTTTGCTGCCATTTAACTCACCTCAGTGCTTGTGGAATTTGTCTCTTAATGCTGCGATATCGTTGGTACCTGCAATGATTGCGTCAGCAATCTTGGGAGCGTCAGCGGCTTCTTCACCGTATACACCGAGTGAAAACTGGGATACGAAGTCCTGATTAACTGCTCCGCCACGCATGCGAATGGGATCTTAATTCCCTTCTCAAGGAGCTTGTCGTTAACTTCCTTGAATGCATACATAGTGGTGGTCATGAGTGCAGTACCTGTGACCATGAGGGGCTTGTTTGCAATTACTGCATTGATAACTTCGTCCACAGGGACGTCCCTTCCAAGGTCAACTACATCGTAGCCGTTTGCCCTGAGGAGAGCGGTAACAATGTTCTTTCCGATGTCGTGCACGTCACCTTCTGCGACGTGGCAGACGACGGTTCCCTTGGTTACGGGGGCAGTTTCGGAGTTTTCCTTACAGAATTCGATACCGTCAAGCATGGCGTCAGCGGACATCATAACATTTGGAAGGAAAATTATACCTTCGTCATAGAGTCTTGTGACAACGCCCATACCGACCATGAGAGCGTCATCGATAAGAGCAATGGGGTCCCTGCCTGCATCGATTGCTGCCTGGAGACCCTCGATAACGTCATCTTCTTCTCCTTCAAAGATGGCCTTTGCGATCGGGTAAATTAATTCATCTTTAGGATAGATCTCTTCTGCGGCGTCTTCAGGCGTCATTGCCTTTTCCAGAGCCACATTGTATCTGGTTAAAACCTTTTTCAGACTTGCCTCTGTAAAGTCCAACATATTTCTAAACCTCCGTTTTAGTTTTTGGCAAAAAGGTCGCTACCGTTACCGGGTCTGCAGTCCCGAACATGTTCGGCATCGTGAGGTTCCGGCTTTACTTCCGTGAAGTCCCTTCGGGGGTATTAGCCCTGGAAAAATCCGCAATGCATCCGTTCTAAAGGATTCTATCTCCAGATTTCCCTCATCACCTACCAGCGAAAGAATTTTCTCCTTCTCACCGGAACTTTTCCTTTTTGATTGATTTGCGTATCTGTTAATACTGAAACGCGTATACAGCGTAATTATGAGAAATTATCACATATACCATAACCGATGGAAATTTTTTCCTGGTTTTTACAGGGCAATATGAGGTCTGAAATTTTGAATCGATTGCATAGCTTTCTACCCTAATATTTTTTGTCCTCTTTTTTCTTGATAAATCAGCCTAAATTTTACAAGTGAATTGGTTAGGCATCTAGACTTCTTTTAGATGCGTGAGTGGGGAACATTCGAAGTCTTTTTAAACAATGCAATTATTCAGATAAAGCCTATCAAAAATTTCAATGTTCATGTTGTACTCTTTCAGTTTTACATAACTTGATTATTCGGTTATTTAAGGCGCTAACAACTTCAAAGTGTATCCAACGTTATCGTTTTCATTAAAAAAGGAGATTTTTCCGGAACTCATAATATTATGTTGTCTAGATTCCCTCACGTTTAAAATTATTAATCCAAATCCTTTTATATAAATGGATATATCGAATATCACCAATATATGGCACAAACGCTTCTTCCTATTCAGGTCATACAAGACCAGACTGGAACTCGAATTTTCATCCGTCTTTGTACGGAGATTTTAGTGTCAAATGATACAGATATTCTATATTTATATAAAAACGCGATAGAAGTGGTTTGAATGCAACATGATTTAATAGATGTCGTATTTCGTTCCCAGAAAAGAAGAGACCTCCTTTTACTCTTGGGAGAGGAACCAAGAACAATGGAAGAAATTAAGACACTCCTTGATGTTTCTCCCACAGCTATCTTACCCCAGATCAAAAGGCTTACAGACAGCGACCTCGTTATTCAAAAAAATGGCAGCTATGAATTGACAGATATGGGAGATCAGGTGTTCAACAAAGTTCAATCCCTTGTCAATGTCCTTACTTTACTCGAACGAGATAATTACTGGATCGAACATGACCTAAGTGGGATTCCTCAGTATCTTCTCGACAGAATAGGGGATCTGAAGGATTGCAAGCTGGTTGAAGCCGACCCGAGCCAGATTTTTGAGCCGAGTACGGAACTTTTGAAGTTCTTCTCCTCATCACGTTGTCTTATGGTATTTTCATCCTTCTACAGGCCTGAATTCCTTCCCCTTTACACAAGGCTCGGAAGGCTGGAGTCAGATGTTACCCTTATTTTCACTGAGTCGGTACTCGAAAAAATCACGTATAATTATGAAAAGAAAATAAGGAAACTTGCTAAGCTGCAAAACACCGAACTTTTTGTCTGTAATGACGGGATCAAGCTGGCTGAACTTATGGTCTCAGACCGTGGGATGATGATCTCTCTCTTTGACAGTAACGGGAGGTTCTATTATGATTACATGTCCTGTTCCGAACCTGAAGCTGTAAACTGGGCAAAGGAACTTTTTGAGTTCTACAAATCAAGAGCCTGGCAGATCGAGAGCGAAAAGTCCATTGATAATTTTATCTGTACGATCGAAAGTGGAGCTTTTCCGGAATCTATGCTGTTCAGTCTGCACTAAAATATAATGGCAATTTGTAAGGCAGTTTGCAGATCTAAATCTTTAAAGTCAGATCTCCAATTAAATCCAAATCTTACTCCAGAACTCCTTTTCGGAGGTCAAATTTAATGAGCACGGAACTGCAATTAATAGACACAATTTTTTTTTCAGACAAGAGGAAAAATTTGCTTTTACTCTTGAAGGACGGGCCAAAAACAATTGAGGAAATCAAGACCGGACTTGAAGTCAGTTCCAGTCCTATAATGGCCCAGATCCGCATTTTGCTCAAGGAAGGGCTGCTGGTGCAAAAAGGAGATAGCTATGAGCTCTCGATAAAAGGAAAGCTTATTGTTCCCAAAATGGAGCCTCTTATCTCCACTTTCCAGGTTTTCGATGAGAACCACGATTACTGGGCAAGACAGAATTTGCGGACTCTTCCTCTCCACCTGCTGGACAGGATCGGAGAGCTTGGAAGCTGTAAGGAGCTTGTACCTGACAGAACCCATATTTTTGATTACCCTCCTGAAATTATGGATCCTCTTTACAGGTCAAGAACAGTTATGGAAATCTCTTCATTTTTCCGTCCTGGATATCCGAGCCTATATCTGGACCTTGCAAAAAGAGGTATTGAAGTCTCGCTTGCCCTGGAAAGACCAATCTATGAAAAACTGATTTCCGACTACAGGGTAGATGTGGAAGAGTTCTTAAATATGGAGAATGTGCGCCTTTTTGTCTGCGACCATAAAATTGAGCTTGCTTCAAGCATTGTTACCGATCGCTTCATCTCCCTATCTATGATCTCTAAAGAGGGAAGATACTATAATCATGAGATGGTGAGCTTTGAGAAAAGCGCCCTTGCCTGGGGGCAGGATCTTTTTAACTATTACAAAGATCTGTCCGAACAGATAACCCAAATTTAAGGCAGTGTGCCGATTTTTCTGTAAAATCATAAATCTCAAACAGCTGGTAGTCTGAAAATCCAATATTAAGAGAACGAAATTATACTCAGCACACAAAAAATGGACTTCAAATTTACAGCAAATTCGCGACACTGCCTCTTCTGGTAGTGTGCCGAAAGTTCTGTAATTTACAGCAAATTTACAACGCTGCCATTTTCTCCCTGGCACACAAAAAATGACTTCAAATTTACAGCAAATTCGCGAGACCGCCAATCGATGCACTGGTAATTGTTTAATTTACGTTCATCACTGGATTTTGGAACAGAGTCAGATTGGCTGTGATTTTATTTTTATATTTTTTATGATTTAGTCTATGCTTCGTGGATAAAGTGACAAAATAAGTGAAAAATAAGAGAAAACAGGTCAGTAATCGACCTGTTCTGTTTCTTTTATCTTTTCCTTGAACAGAGTATATACCCACAACTGGTAGATGATGACTATGGGCACGAATACCAATGCTCCTCCCAACATGATACTCAAAGTCATGTGGCTTGATGCTGCCTCAAAGATATCTATTCCATATTCAGGAGAAACAGAGGACTTAAGCATGTAAGGATAGATACTTGCAAGCCCGCTTTGAACAACGAAAAGAAGCGCCAGGAGATTGCTGCAAAAGGCCGGAAATCCCCTGTCCTTTTTTACAAAAAACACAGCAAGGACAGCTGCCACTATCGCAAGAACTGGCAATAAGTACAGAGCTGGTGTGGCTGAATAATTGGTTGTAAAACCTTCTATACCCACAAAGGAATATGCCAGAAAAACCAGAGCAAGTACAAGTACAATAAGAGTGCTCTTCTTTGCCAGATCACCTGCTTTTGCAGCTATGGCACCTTCTGTCTTGACATTGATCCAGAGCGCACCTGAAGTAACACTCATAAGCACGAACAGGACACCGCCTATCAATGCATACGGGCCGAAAAGTCCAGGAAGGGTACCCTTATAAACTCCTCCTAAAGCGATTTCAAGCCCCTTGAAGAAGTTCGCAAATGCAACTCCCAGGACCAGAGAAATCAGCAGGCTTCCAGCGAACCATCCCCACATAAGGATTTTCTGTATCTGGGGATTTTCATCCTTGTGGAGATATTCTATGGAAATTCCCCTTGCGATCAGGCCGATGAGTAGCAACATCATAGGAAGATACAGGAAAGTAAACATCTTCGAGAATACCAGAGGGAATGCAGCAAATGTTCCACCTGCAGCCAGGACGAGCCATACCTCATTACCGCCCCAGAAAGGACCCACGGATCTATGGATTTGTATCCTCTGCACCTTATCTGTGGCAATAAAGGGTGCCAGTAGACCTGCTCCAAGGGAAAATGAGTCTGCAACGAAGTAAACTCCCCATATTACACACCACAGGAAGAACCAGATAACAGCAAGCATATCATGAGTAAGGAAATCGAACATCTTTACTCAACTCCTGTCGCATTGACTATGGTTTTCCTTAGGAGATATATCTCAAAGACCATCAGGATCAGATAAAATGCGCTGATAAGGACAACACTTAACAACACATCTGATGTGGGAACCGATGATATACCATTAGCTGTTTTTAGCAGACCATATACCAGCCATGGCTGCCTTCCTACCTCAGCTACAATCCAGCCAGCAGTGATGGCAATATACGGAAGAGGAATCGACCACACCAGTAGCTTCAGATACTTATCCGATGTGTACAGCTTGCCTGACTTTTGAAGATATAAGCCTAAAAGAGCTTCTATGATGAACAGGGATCCCAGAATTGTCATCAGCCTGAAGCTCCAGAATACCATTTCTACAGGTGGTAATTCATCCTGAGGTAGCTGGTTAAGTCCTGTTATCGTTCCGCTGAAACTTCCTGTATACAGGAAACTTGCAAGACCTGGAATTCCCAGTAGCTGAACACTATTGGAACCAGTGCTTGAATAAGGTACCTGTATCAGATACATGGGCACTGAGGAACCTGTTTCCCATATCGCATCCATTGCTGCTCCTTTAGCGGGCTGAAGCTCAGTAACATATTGTGCATAACCGTGACCAAGAACCGGAAGTATGACTGCAGTAGCAAGTGCAATGGTAACTGCTATGGCAAAAGACTTCTTGAACACTTCATTGTTGTTCTTTTTAAGGAAATGATATGCACAGATTCCCATGATCACAAATGCAGTCAACAGGTAAGCTGAAAGCAGAGTGTGTACCAGCATGTACCACACATAGCTGTTTGTAAGTAAAGCAAAGAAATCTGTCATAACCACCTTGCTTCCATCAGCAGCCATTTTATAGCCGACTGGATTCTGCATAAAACCGTTAGCAATGATAATCCATAATGAAGATATGTTAGTACCCAGAGCGACCATCCACATGGAAAATGCCTTTAGTTTCTGACGGTTGCGGTCCAGAAATATCCATGCGCCAAAGAAAGTACCTTCAAGGAAGAAAGCCAGTAATGCTTCCACCGCTAAAGGTGGTCCAAAGACATCTCCCATGAATTCCGCATAGGCACCCCAGTTCGTACCGAACTGGAAAGTCATTGCAAGGCCTGTTACCAGACCTATTGCAAAGTTTATCTTGAATACCCTACCCCAGAAATCGGCCATCTTTCGCCAGGTTTCATCTTTGTTCTTGTAGTATGCAGTTTCCATGCCTGCCACTAACAGTGCGAGTCCCAGTGTTAGTGGAACGAATAGGAAATGGAAAGCAACTGTTATGGCAAACTGGAGCCGGCTTAATAAAAGCAATTCAACCATTCATTATCCCCCGTTTTTTGGATAATCTGCATTTATCACGTTATTACCCCTGGAATTTGATTAGAACCTTAATTTGACAATGTAAAACTAAATAGATGACATTTTTGTGTACTTCTGCAAAAAGTGGATTTCATATTATTGGGAGTATATCCACTACTATATTGTCGGCAGTTTCTCCCCTCATGACATTTTCGCCAGTTTCTCCCCTTATGACAAGTACTGCTTTTTTAGAGTGTCGGACCACATTTTCGGCTACGCTTCCAATTAGGAATCTCTGGATTCCAGTTTTTCCTTGTGTGCCCATAACGATAAGATCAATATCGTTTTTTTCTGCAAAATCGACAATCTCATTCGCAGGGTTTCCTTCTAGAATTACGGGTTCGACTGCAACATTTGCAGCTCTTCCTGCGTTCACGACATAAGCTGTTGCTTCTTTACCTCGTGCCTCAAGATTCTCTTTCATTTGCTTTTTCCATCCAGGATCTCTGGGATCATGTTGAGTTGTCGCAACCTCTCCCGGAACAATCACATGCACAACATACAGCTTTGCCTCTCTTAGTTTTGCAATATCAATTGCGGTATCAACTGCTTTTTTGACAAGTTCCGAACCATCGGTTGCAACCAATATCTTCCCAAAAATATTATTACTCATAACGGACTCCCCTTTTTTCCTTTTCTATAATATTTATGTTATACTATTTATAAAACAATAATATTTATATGATTTATATGATATATATACAGTTGTTCACTTATGTAGTATTGGATTTTTCAGAATAAAATACCCAATGCGACTTTTGATTGCGTTTTGATGCTCTTGCTAAGCTTAGAAAATGAGTGCATTTGAACAAGTGCACTATAAAAGAAATATCAACCAGCTAATGGAGCATGACCGAAAAAGGAAGAGAAACTGAAAAAGGAAGAAAAAACAGAAAAAGGAAAAGAAACCAAAAAAGTGAATTGCCGAGATATGAAGCTTCTTGTTTCAACTTTAAAGGCCGTATTTTTAGCGCAAAACCTCCACCTTGAGCCCTTTTTTTGAGCCTACTACAATATTATATAAGCCCGCCGCGATACGCCCTATGAAGTATCCAGATACTCCATAAAATATAGGTAGACTGAGTACAGCCCATTTCCCGAAAATCAAGGAAAAAATTCCGAATTTTTTCGGCATCGAAACTCCCATTAAAGCAGCGATTGTTGTAAAGATTCCGAAAATAAGACCCATTGTCCCGTAAAGAATTGTAAGGATTTTCCCGAATCCGGCTGAATCAATTTCTTTTATGACTACCATGATATTCCCCCAATAACTCATATTTTTTGCATTTTATATAATTATATTACCATTATTTTTGAAATATCTGAAAGATAATCACCTATAAGGCATATGTACTCAGAAAATTATTAGGGAAAGGTCGAGAAATCTGCGAAAAAGACAAAACCTTTTAAAGGGGAACCTCTCTCAATCTGCGTGATATGTCCAGACCAGCTTATCTTGGTAAAATGCTTCTGTACTGGTGCGAGGCCTGTAATGTGCCTGTGCTGGGGAAAAGGTGCGGATGCGGCAAAAGTACAAAAAAAGTTGAGGTCACCCCTCCAGGGGATATTCGACCGGCTTTTGACTATGATATAAAACGCATAAACTCTGTTTCGGAAAAACAGTTC
>Ga0183099_1001383_pt1 | contig 14171 bp, 10 predicted proteins | sample Biomet1_FD_127788 | JGI IMG/M metagenome (GOLD analysis project Ga0183099, IMG submission 127788) | Microbial communities from bioreactor (seeded with anoxic lake sediment) at LBNL, California, USA - Biofuel metagenome 1 | ecosystem: Engineered > Bioreactor > Anaerobic > Unclassified ... | reverse complement strand
CACCGTTCCCTGAGCCTGAAACGTGAGCGGAATGGTCTGCGTCGGTTCAATGGTACCGCTATACTGCAAAGCCCCCGAAGTAGATACCTGCTGAACCTCCGACATCTCAATTTTCGGATCGGCAGCACTCTCTGTTTTTGCCTGTCTACATCCAGCCAATGCAAGGATACACAACACGAAATAAGCTACTTTATTCATCTTCTTCTGAAATTAAATTGGTTTTATCTATTTAGCCTTACATAAAAATTACAAAACGTTTTTCGTTTTACAGTCGAATACTAATTAAAAAAAATGGCATTATTTGCGTAATGCCTTAATAAGAAAATCAAGCAACACATTCAATCGGGTGTCCCAATCCGGAATCTGATCGTCAATTGCCATATCGATCACCAGACTTCGCATGGCACTCACCATCGAATAGGCTAAAAGATGCACCTGATCGCGCAATTCGTCGCAAAATTCACCCGACACAAAGCCTGCAATAAATATATCTTCCACCATGGCAACCGACTTCGCATTCAATTCTTTTACAACATGGTGCGTTCGCGACAAGTCCGCAATAGCCATCTCTTCGGTTACCATTTTATAGAGATTCACCTTACTTTTAGCAATCTGGAAAGAGATTTCAAAATATGCCTTCAGCTTATCCGAAGCTGTATGTGCATGCTGTACCGCCTCTTTCGACAAATTGTACACTTCATTCATCTCGGTACGCAATACGGCATCAAAAATCTCCTCTTTACTCTTGTAATAGTAATACAATGTACTCTTACCCTTACCCATGGCACGGGCAATATCTTCCATTGTCGTCTTTTGGAGGCCGTATTGTTGAAATAATTTCTGTGCAGTGACAATTATTTCGTTCCGTAATAGTTCTTCTTTTGAAAGTGCTAAATTCATCGTTTTCGACTAAAATCGTTTTCGCGTACAAAAATAGAATAGATAATCCGAACTACGCACACATACGCAGTTAATATTAGTTAATAAAGCACAGCCTCTCGCTTTACCTTTATCACACCAGACTATCACGCCTTTATAAACCCCAAACTGTTTTTCTTCAAAACCTGATATAAAACATCCGTACATTCGAGAGTTTCTTGCAATAAAGCAATATATTTGCCTATAGAATATTTATCAACATATTTAATACTATTAAACCATGAAACAACTTATAATTGTCCGCCACGCCAAAGCCGAATCACAACAACCGGGAAAGACCGATTTCGAACGCGCATTGTGCGATCGGGGCAAAAGCGATGCCGTAAAAATGGCCAATCAACTATACAGCACCGAAATAACCCCCGAAGCCGTCATCTGCAGCAGCGCCAAACGAGCCATCGAAACGGCTACTGTATTTGCCGAACAATATGGCATCGATAGTTTGATTAAAGAAGAGTTTTTGTATGGCGATTATAATTTTGCAGACATCAAACAACTGCTCATCGAAGAGGTTCCTTTGGCCGACACCGTTCTGATGGTGGGACACAACCCGAATCTTTCTTATATCATCGCCAAGATGACGGGCGATTTTCATCAACATTTACCAACGGCAGCCGTTGCTGTTATCGACTTCGATATAGAACGATGGGAAGAAATAACTGCTTCGGAAGGAGTTATGAGCCTCTTTTTTTACCCCGACAAGGAAGCCTGATTCAGTTTTTACGGAGGAAGAGAATATAAACAACCCCGATTACATTGATAACAATCCCCATTGGAATCAGCATGCGGGCACTGTTCATGTTATTTATATCATGACTACTCAGTGCGTTAATTTGCAGTAGCACTGCAACATAGGTAACGGCCAATCCGATAGAGAAAAAGATCACCCCCATGGCCAATTTCAGTATAAAGGGCAAGCGGGTGCCTTTGGTAAGGCGGGGATAAAAGAACCAAAGCCCGGCGACGGGCAGCAGCAAAAGCAACAGACACAAAAATAGGGTTATCATAGCAGAGGGGGTTATATTTCGAACAAACAAAAGTAGCTATTTTATTTTTCAATTGATTATATTCATCTCGAATAGATTATTACGAATTTGATTAACCCGTAGCGAATCTAGAGCACAAGAGACTTGATTAGGTCAATATTCCATTTTTATAACCATTAAAAGATTTAGTATAATTGTGGCGGATCATAAATTGGTCGCAAAGCTGTGAAAATAGAATCTCAAAGCACTTTCTTGATTGCCTCTGCAAACAAGAAAGTGCTTTGTAGTTATGTTGATTGATTCTCTTTGGAACTTCCAGCCGTATTTGGTTTGAAGTAAATAAATCCAACTGACCCGATAGCAATCGGGTCAGCGTTTAAATAACCTTTACCATCAAAAGATTCTGTTGTCAGATCCATAGAATTCTACGCTATGTCACTTAAGTGAGGACAACGAATTTGATTCAAAAAAGCACTTTCTGTCTCAAATTGCTTTAATATCTCGAAAACCGTCTCATACTTTGCCATAAAGTTATCCGAAACGAACAACTTTTTCGTTCCAACTTACAAATGCACTACGGCTTGATTAATAATTCTTTGTTTGCTTATCGAACAAGGCCGTTCCTAATCTGACGTAGAACGCATCTTGCCTTTTCGCTATATGCTCAATTTTTGTATAGAGTGTCATACCTACGGCACTTTACGCTACACAGAAAGCCTGTTTTTATAAACCGGTTGTCCCAATCTGACATCTTTGTTGCATTATTTGCAAGTCAAGAATCATTTCAACGCTATTTTCTTAAATGCGTAATCTCCGGTTCGTACCATAAAAAAAATGGATTCACCCCCCAAAATCCGCCATACATCAAATAATAAACGGTCGTTTAGCCGAAAATAAAGAACTTTATATTTTCTTTCACCCCATTTTCTATTGGAGAAAAGATATCGAAAACAACGGTTAACAACCGAAAGGAGTTGATGATCGGAAGAGGTTGACGAATGGTTAAATACCACATGAAAACAAATCGAGCTGTATAATATTTAATTATCAACACAACCCATTATGAATCGATTTTTCTCATTCATTGAAACGAAAACGACAAACCGATCTTATTGTTTATGTTTAAATATTTTTAAAAATACTCAAATTACCACATATGATAAAACATTTACTCGCTTTCCTGTTTTTTAGCTTTGCTTCTCTATGCAGCACACTCTGCACCCTACACGCAGAAACCGTTCATGTTGCCACTCCCGGCGAGCTCTCTGCAGCCCTTACCTCAGCCCACATAAATACCGGTACAGTTACCTCGCTTACCATTACCGGAAACCTTAACAGCACCGACTTTAGCACTCTAAGCACCTTGGCAACCAGCAAACGCCTGGCCGATATCGACCTCAGCGGAGCGGTCATTGCCGGAAATGCCATACCGAGTCATACATTTGGGTATTGTGATAAGTTAAAATCGATCATTCTGCCTAATTCGGTCACATCGATTGGAAGTTATGCATTTTCTTATTGTACCGCACTAACCTCCATTACAATTCCAAACTCGGTCACTACCATTGGAGATAATGCGTTTTCTTATTGTACCGCGCTAACTTCCGTTACAATTCCTAACTCGGCAACCTCGATTGGAAATTGTGCGTTTTTAGCTTCCAGTGGTTCGGTCACGGTAGATACCGCTAATCCGAATTACAGTTCGGAAGACGGGGTACTTTTTAGCAAAGACAAAACCACCCTTATTTACTGTCCCTCTACCAAAACAAAATATTCTATTCCTACCTCGGTAACAAAGATTGAACATTCTGCGTTTTTTCAATGTACCGCACTGACCTCCGTTACAATACCAAACTCGGTCACAAAGATTGGGAATTCTGCGTTTTCTGAATGTCACGCACTGACCTCCATTACAATTCCCAACTCGGTCACTACCATTAAAAATGGTGCGTTTTTTGGTTGTACCGCACTGACCTCCATTACAATTCCCAACTCGGTCACTACCATTGAAGATTATACGTTTTGTCAATGTTACGCACTAGCTTCCGTTACAATTCCCAACTCGGTCACCACCATTGGGAATAATGCGTTTAGTGGCTGCCCTACCGGCTTAACAGTAAATGAGTACCGAAAGATTGCCATTTCAATATATGATTCTGATCTGGACAGTTATGCTTTCGATAGCCCTGCCGGTTCCAAAATACTGCATGTGCCTGCAGGGAGCAAGGGGTCATATACTGCTAAAAATTGGGGAGATTGTTTTACCATAACCGACGACTTACCTGCCACAGGCACGCTTAGCGTATCACCTACCAATGTCAGCCTGGCTAATACGGAAGGCAGCACCGCTACGGTAACGATAAGCAGCAATATACATTGGGGGGCAAATACAACCAGTGGCGTGGCATGGCTTACGATAGACCCGTACTCGGCCGCAGCCAGCAGCAACACGCTAACTATAACGGCCGCAGCCAATACCAGCGCAACAGTGCGCACTGGCACCATAACAGTTGCCACCTGCGATGATGCAGAAAGCCTAACCATTACAGTAACACAAGCCGGGACAGGAGCAGGGGCATCGCAACTAACGGTAACTACGCAGGGAGTAACCAATATTTCTCAATATTCGGCCACCGGAAATGGCACGATTACCAACTTGGGATCGATCAACCCTACCTCTTACGGCATTTGCTACAGCAGTACCAATACCAACCCCACCATGGCCGACACTAAAAGCATGAAATATAATGCAACAACTACCGGCCCATTTACTATTTCACTCACCGGCCTTACGCCCAATACCACTTATTATGCACGGGCGTATGCGACTCATGCAACCAATACGGTTTATGCAGACGTGGTAATGTTCAAGACCCTGCAAGTGGCGCCAGTCATAAGCTACCCTACCCCATCGCAGGTGTTTAGTGTAGGTACTACGCCAACCATATTAACTCCATCCAATACCGGAGGGGCAGTACCGGCCACTATTCCCAATGAGGTAACCACTTTTGCAGGTAGCTCGGCCGGATATGCCAACGGGAATGGTACGGAAGCTAAATTTGACTATCCTTACGGAGTGGCTACCGATGCTGCAGGGAATATATATGTGGGTGATATAAACAATAATAGAATACGAAAGATAACACCCAACGGTGTAGTAACCACACTTGCCGGCAGCTCTAATGGAGATGCCGATGGTTCTGGCACTTCTGCTCAATTTCACCTTCCGACTGGAGTGGCTACCGATGCAGCTGGAAATATTTTTGTTACTGATAGAGGTAATTATAAAATACGGAAAATAACTCCCGATGGAACGGTGACCACACTGGCCGGTAGCTCTATGGGGCTTTTTGATGCTATTGGCACCTCGGCTAAATTTAATTCGCCTTGGGGAATAGCATGCGACTTAACGGGAAATATGTTTGTTGCGGATGAAGGTAACCATATAATACGAAAGATAACAACTAACGGAACGGTGACCACATTTGCAGGAAGTTCCGTGGGAGATGCCGATGGAAACGTTAATACAGCTAAGTTTCATTATCCTGCCGGAGTTGCAACCGATGCCGCGGGGAATATTATCGTCGTTGACTATGGAAATCATAAGATACGAAAAATAGCACCCGACGGAATGGTGAGCACAATTGCCGGAAGCTCCCAAGGATATGCTGATGGTACCGGCACGGCGGCAAAATTTCATTATCCCGACGCGGCAGTTGTCGATCAGGCTGGAAATATTTTTGTCACAGACCGCAATAATCATAAAATACGAAAAATAGCACCCGACGGAACCGTGACCACTATTGCCGGAAGCTCCCAAGGGAATACTGACGGCATTGGTTCTTCTGCCCAGTTTAATTACCCTATGGGAATAGCTATCGACGCCACAGGGAATTTGTTTGTAGCCGATGTATCTAATAATAGAATACGAAAAATAATCCCTTATGGCTATACCATAAGCCCGGCATTGCCTGCCGGTTTAACGTTCGATGCCAAAACAGGAGCCATCGGCGGAACACCTACGGCAACTTCGGCCGCTAAAACCTATACCATTACTGGCTCTAATATTGCAGGCTCAAATTCTACTACTATTGTAATTGAAGTCAGCAATAAACGAAAGCTTACGGTTAACACACCATTGCTAACTACTTCGAAAGAGTACAACAGAAGTAATACCGCAACCGTAACTGCCGGAGCCATTACCAATAAAATTGGTTCCGATGACATTTCAGTATCGGCCACGGCTCGATACGATAACGCTTCGGTTGGCTCGGGTAAAACCATCACCGTAAGCTACACCATTAGCGGATCCGATGTGGCAAAATACGCCGCTCCTGATAATTACGTAGTGAACAACGGCGAGATTAAAGCCCGTAAACTTACTATCAAGGATATTCAATTACTCACCTCCAAAACTTACGACGAAACAACGGCAGCTGCCGGTATTACCGGAACTTTCTCCAATGCAGTTATGGGCGACGATGTGAAAGCCACGGCCATTGCCACCTATGACAATGCAAACGCAGGAACCGCAAAAACCATTACCGTAAAATTGTTACTCAGCGGTAACGATGCTGCAAATTATGCCGCGCCCGATGATTACGTGGTGAACAACGGCATAATTACCCCTAAAACAATAACCGTAACAGCCAGTACAACGACTAAGATCTATGGCGCAGCCGATCCGCCCCTAAACTATACTGTTTCTCCAGCTTTAGTCGGAACCGATGCGTTTACCGGTAAGTTATCGCGGGCCGCGGGCGAGAATGTCGGCAACTATGCCATTTCGCAGGGTACGCTTTCGGCAGGCAGCAATTATACTATTTTCTTTGTTTCAAAAAACTTTTCAATTAACCCCAAAACCATTGCTATTACCGTTACTGCCACTGCAGGACAGTCTAAAGTCTATGGCGATGCAGATCCGACACTGACCTATACTGTCTCTCCCGTTTTAGCCGGAACCAATCCGTTTACCGGTAATTTATCGCGGGTCGCGGGCGAAAATGTCGGCAATTACGCCATCTTGCAGGGAACGCTTTCGGCAGGTAGCAATTATACAATCACGTTTGTTAGCAATGACTTTTCAATTAAACCCAAAGCCATTACTATTTCCGCCAATGCCGGGCAGTCTAAAGTCTATGGCGATACTGATCCGACTCTAACCTATACTGTTTCTCCAGCTTTACTTGGAACGGATGAATTTACAGGTAATTTATCGCGGGCGACGGGCGAAAATGTCGGCAACTATGCCATTTCACAGGGAATGCTTTCGACTAGTAACAACTATACGCTTACATTCGTCGGTAATGAGTTTGCAATTACGTCCAAACAGTTAACAGCAACACCACCCTCTGTGGCAACAAACAAATTTTATGATGGAAACACAAAGGCTCAAATAGTCTCATTAGGATCGTTAACCGGAGCTGTTGCATCCGATGTGCAGAACCTGTCGCTATCGGCTGAGGCAAATTACAATGATGCCAACGTGGGTAGCAACAAGACTATAACGATTGTTTACTCGTTGAGTTGCAAGGCTGCATCCAATTATCTAGTTCCGGCTTCTTCCGTGATCCAAGGAGCCTCCATTCAAGATAAAATAACCTTAGCCTCGTTATCGGCTCCCACTCCCAGCTGCCTGGGTAATGATATATTACTCAATTATCAAGTGCTTTCCGGAACGCCCGACTCGTATACACTCACGTTTGAAAGCCAGGCTTTATCTGCCGGATTCAGTAACAAAGAGAACATACCCGTCACGGGTTCCAACGCTACCGGTGTCATTGCCATCAAGGTGCCATCGGGAATTGCAGGTGGTACATACACAGCAAATATAAAAATGAAAGGGATACTCGGGAATGAGAGTCCGTCTTACCCATTCACCTTTACCGTCAACCTGTCAACTGACTATCTGACAACCAAATTCAATGATGTTATTCTGTTTGATAATACCTCAAACCGGTTTAACTTTTTTCAATGGTACAAAGACGGATTACCGATAGAGGGAGCAACAATGCAGTTCTACAACGATCCGGAAGGTTTATCGGGTTCTTATTACGTTGCCGTTACAACTGCTACCGGAGAGAAATTGAGAACTTGCGATAAAGTTATTGTGCGTACAACATCCACCAAACCCAAAATATCCATTTACCCCAACCCTGTCAAACGAAATGAAAGCACGACCGTCTCATTTTCGGGATTTAAAGATGAGAAAATGCAAGCGTCGACGCTCATAGTGTATAATATAAACGGAGAGAAAGTGTATGTTAACGAACACATAAGCAAGACCGTTCAGCTCCGGATGAATCTACCAGCAGGCATATATCTAGGGAATATGGTCACTTCGGACAACGAAGTTTATAGTTTCAAAATGGTTATTGAATAATCGAGTTAATCCAAATAGAATGAAAAAGCAATTGATAGGCCTGATCGGAATTGTAATCAGCAGTACTGTAATGGCTCAAAATACAAACACTTTTTTCTCTGTTTTTGCCGGCGGAGGAATACACCATTTATTTAAAAATAGCAGTAATATATCACAAAATATACTCCCGGACGTAACAATAGGAACCGGGGTTACTCATTTTTTATCTCCTAAGTGGGGGCTAAGTTCGGGATTATCGGTAGATCTATCGCAATCCGATTTAATACTCAACACGATGGTTGAAAGTCCCGATATCGATTTAGAGGGTGACTCCTATTTACGACGCGTTTATTATTCCGCATGGAAAGAGCGGCAACGCATATACCATCTTTCCATTCCATTCGGGGTCACTTATCGCCTGAACCCTGGAAATACGTGGGAATGGTTGGTGTCGACGGGAGGAAAATTATCGCTGCCCCTTACTGCCCGGTATAAGGTGCAACAAGGTTCGCTGGAAACCAAAGGATACTACAACCAATGGAATATCGAACTGGAAGACATGCCGCAACATGATTTCTACACTGTTACCGAACATTTCGAGGGGAATATTCAATCTAATCCCCAGTGGTCATTATTTGCTGAAGTAGGAACTCTCCATCGCTTTAATACTGTTTTTGGAGTGTATGCCGGTGCATATGTCAGTTACGGATTAAACAACATGTACAAACATTCCTATTCGGAATCATATGAAAAAGATGGCACTTATAATGGATTTATGAATACTGTTTTAGCGCCACGCCAACGCATTGCTACGGTTGGAATCAAACTGGGTATTGTATTTAACCGTTCTGGACAGTATAATAGCGGGCACTGCTCATGTTATTGATGCCATGACTGCTCAACGCATCGATTTGCAGCAGCACAGCAACATAGATTACGGCCAATCCGATAGAGAAAAAGATCACCCCATGGCTAATTTCAGCATAAAAGGTAAGCGGGTGCCTTTGGTAAGGCGGAGATAGAAAAACCAAAGCCCGACGACGGGCAGCAGCAGAAGCAACAGACACAAAACTAGGGTTATAATAGTAGAGGGAGTTACATTCCGAACAAACGAAAGTAGCTATTTTATTTCTCCAAGTAAATGGATTCATCTCCAAAAATCGGTCATCCATCAAGGAATACAAAACCATTTGACAAAAAATTGTCATCTTTACACCCTCTTTCAAACCATTTTTTCTCCATTGCAGAGAAGATTGTTAACGACCGAAGAGAATGAATAACCTGAAGAGGTTGACAAGAGGTACAATACTGGTATCAAAACAAATCGAGCTATATAACAACTTATTATCTAAAACAAACTAACATGCACTCACTAATTTCCTGTTGCGGCCTTGACTGTGCCGATTGCGGTGCCCGCAAAGCCACGTTGGCAAACGATGACGAATTGCGCAAACAAACCGCTGAAGAGTGGTCGAAACAATTCGGAGCAACCATTCCTTATCAAATAATCAACTGTACCGGTTGCCGCGAAGAGGGAGAAAAATTCGCGCATTGCAACGAATGCGAAGTACGCAACTGCGTGAAGCTAAAAGGGTACAATACCTGCGCCGATTGTGCCGAACTGGAGGGTTGTTCCATCGTCGGAGGCATCCATCAACATGCACCGTTTGCATTAGATAATCTGAAAGCGCTAAAAGGATAATATTCACACAGCGCTATACTCATTAGATATAGCCGCTTCGCGGCTATATCTCTGATTTTTTCCGTGCATTCCGTGTGCCTTCATTCTCTCTGCCTGCCTATTCCTTCTCCTTCAACAACTCTTCCAGCTTCATCAGTTCGTCGCGGTATTGAGCGGCTTCCATAAATTCAAGTTTTTTGGCGGCATCGCGCATCGCTTTGCGGGTTTTCTCTATTGCTTTTTCAAGAGCCGGACGACTCATGTATTTTACCACCGGATCGGCTGCTACGGTAATGGTATCCGGTTCTACGTATGCTTTCATCGCTGCTTTTTCGGCCGTCTGTTTGCCCAGCACGGAAGTATGTCCCTTGCGGATCGATTTCGGTGTAATACCGTTCTCCTCATTGTATGCCATCTGCTTCTCACGACGACGAGCCGTCTCATCGATCGTCAACCTCATGCTGTCGGTAATCTTATCGGCATACATAATCACCCGCCCGTTCAAGTTACGCGCGGCACGACCTGCCGTCTGCGTCAGCGAGCGGTGCGAACGCAAGAAACCCTCTTTGTCGGCATCCAGAATAGCCACCAACGAAACTTCGGGTAAATCGAGTCCTTCACGCAACAGGTTAACTCCCACCAACACATCGAACAAACCGTTGCGCAGGTCTTCCATAATCTTCACCCGATCGAGCGTATCGACATCGGAGTGGATGTAGTTACAACGGATCCCCATCTTCATAAAATAGTCGGTCAGCTCCTCGGCCATCCGTTTGGTAAGCGTAGTCACCAATATCCGTTCGTCTTTCTCCGTTCGTTGGGCAATCTCTTCCATCAGATCGTCAATCTGATTCAGACTGGGACGCACATCGATAATCGGATCGAGCAAACCGGTAGGACGCACCACCTGTTCCACCACTACTCCATCCGACTGCTTCAACTCATAATCGGCCGGCGTAGCGCTGACAAAAACAACCTGCGGTGTAATCGTTTCGAACTCCTCAAACTTCAACGGACGATTGTCCATGGCTGCCGGCAACCGGAAACCATATTCCACTAAGTTTTGCTTGCGCGAGGCATCGCCACCATACATTGCCCTGATCTGCGGCAACGTCACGTGACTCTCGTCGATCACCATCAAAAAGTCCTTCGGAAAATAGTCGAGCAGACAGAACGGGCGGCTACCCGGTTCACGTCCGTCGAAATAGCGCGAATAGTTTTCGATACCCGAGCAATAGCCGAGCTCGCGAATCATTTCAAGGTCGTACGTCACCCGCTCCCTGATTCTTTTGGCTTCGTACGGATGGCCTTCCGACTCGAAGAAAGCGACCTGCTTCATCATATCATCCTGAATCTCGTTGATGGCACGACTGATGCGCTCTTTGGTCGTTACAAAGATATTGGCCGGATAGATCTGATACTGATCGAACACCTCCAGCGTATTGCAATTAAACGGATCGATAGTCGTAATCTCATCAATCTCGTCGCCCCAGAATACCACGCGCAAAGCTACATCCGAATAGGCCAGAAAAATATCGATAGTCTCACCCTTCACCCTGAAATTACCGCGGTTGAACTCAATTTCGTTGCGGGAGTACAAACTATCCACCAACGACCGTAAAAAGGTATTGCGGGTAATGCTTTGACCTTTGTGTATGGCAATAATATTGCTGTAAAAATCCTCTGGATTTCCGATACCGTAAAGGCACGATACCGACGAAACAACCAACACGTCGCGCCGACCCGACAGCAGTGAAGAGGTAGCCGACAGCCTCAGTTTTTCGATCTCTTGGTTGATGGAAAGATCTTTTTCAATATAGGTATCGGACGATGGCAGGTAAGCTTCGGGTTGGTAATAGTCGTAATACGACACGAAATATTCCACCGCATTGTCCGGAAAAAAACTCTTAAACTCGCCATACAACTGTGCCGCCAATGTCTTGTTGTGGCTCAGCACCAGTGTCGGACGGTTCACCTCCTGCACCATATTGGCAATGGTAAACGTCTTCCCCGATCCCGTCACCCCGAGCAAAGTCTGAAACTTGGTTCCGTTATTCAACCCCTCTGTCAACTGACGAATGGCTTCCGGCTGGTCGCCGGTAGGCTTGTATTCCGATGTAATTTTAAAATCCACGTTATCTGATTAATTTTCAACAAACAGACTTGTTTGTTTAGAGAGTGCAAAGTTACACCATGTTTCCCTCACACACAGCATCTTTATCACTTTTTACCATTTACCACTCATCCGGCGGACATCTGACGAGTTGCAACAGAAACCAAACTTTTTTATCATTAAGAAATGAAGAAAATGAGACCTTAATTCGTCTTAATACCTTAATGGTTTGTTTTAATCTCTGTTCGACGTAGGCCGAAACCATACACGGAACCTCAATCGCCTTTACATGCTACGAAAACCGGATCTTTCTTTTTGACCATTAAGAGATGAAGAAAATGAAGACTAAATGCTTCTTAATGCCTTAATGGTTTATTCGACCTCCAAGAACCAAGATGAGATTATAATCAGTGCGGAGCTAATACCGACCGATCGCATCCGAGGCTTTAGCCCTGAGGCAGTTGCATTGTCACGGCTAAAGCCACTTCAAAAAAACTATCCATATTTCACCATTAAGAAATGAAGGAAATGAAGACTAAATGCTTCTTAATGCCTTAATGGTTTGTTTCTAACTTCCCGATCAGCGAAGGCCGAAGCCATTACGCTTTCCGGGCCTTGCGTTCCTGCGGCAACAGGGCGGCATAGACAAACCGGTTTACCGGAACATCCAGATCATATTTCGCGGCCAGACGCACGACGGTGCCGTTCTGATACTCCAGTTCCGAAGGGCGCCCCTCCCATATATCGCGGGCAAGCGAAGCCGAAGCGTTATAATCGAAGGCATCGATTACATCTACTGTTTTCTGCACAAACTCGGGCTCAATGCGGATGCCGATCTTTTGCGAGAGGGCATACACCTCCTGGAAGAGGGCAATCATCATTTCGCGGGTCTCTTTTACATCACGAATACCGCCGTAGGGTACCCGTGTCACGCCCAGCAGTCCGCTCACGCAGATCTGGATAAACTTCTTCCAGACATCGGCCTGTATATCGTGCGAAATGCGGGCGTTGAATCCGGCTTTCTCAAATGCTACCTGCAGTTTCACCACCCGTTCGCTCTTTTTGTTATTCAATTCTCCGAATACAATGATCGGGTCGACACCAAAATGGCGAATCACCCCCGGAGCCTCTATCTTGCTGATGATGCGGCACAAGCCTCCGAGCACATGCTGCGACGGAAGAACCGACTGCAACTCTTCGGCTGCCATCACTCCGTTTTCGAGCGGTAGCACCACCGTATCCTCCTTCAGCAAAGGCAACAAATCGGAGGCCATCTCTTTTACCAACCACGACTTGACACAAAGCAACACCAGATCCACCTCACCGATGGCGGCAATGGAATCGGTGGCCTGCACCGGTTGAATGGTAAAGTTCTCCTTGATACTCTGCACAATCAGGCCACGCGAAAGCATGGTTTCCAGATGTTTTCCCCGGGCAAGAAACGTAACGTCGTGACCTGCCTTGGCCAAACGACCGCCGAAGTACCCTCCTACTCCGCCCGTACCTATAATTGCTATCTTCATATCCGTATCTGTTTTAGGGTCTCTTTTGCAAATGTACTCTATTTTAGAGGGCTTCCCAACAAGCCCGGTTAAAATAGGAATAAAACAACAACGTATTCTCAAGCAAAGCGCAAGCCGGATTGATGTGTATAGTCCTTTCGCTCCAACCCATTCCCTATCGGGTACTTCTCTTTGATTCCGATAGCTATCGGGAGGAAGACTTAAGCGGCATTCGATACATTAGATTGATATAGAATGAAAAGAACAAACCATGAAGGCATTAAGAAGCATTTAGTCTTCATTTCCTTCATTTCTTAATGGTAAAAGAATGCTCTACCTCTTCGGCCAGAAATTTACCAACCGCGAAGTAGCCGACATCCTTTTTCGGAGCGTACATACGGTAGCTACCTACCGCAACCGCATTTTGCGTACCTTCCAGACCGACGACATACAGGTGGTGTATAAACTGGAGGCCTCGCTGGGCGGCCTTCACTTCGTGCGGATATCCGACCTCTTTTACCATAAAAAAAGAGTATTAACTAAAAAGTGTGTGATATAAAAATAATTTTGTAGATTTGACGCGACGTTC
>Ga0183099_1001382_pt1 | contig 14175 bp, 18 predicted proteins | sample Biomet1_FD_127788 | JGI IMG/M metagenome (GOLD analysis project Ga0183099, IMG submission 127788) | Microbial communities from bioreactor (seeded with anoxic lake sediment) at LBNL, California, USA - Biofuel metagenome 1 | ecosystem: Engineered > Bioreactor > Anaerobic > Unclassified ... | reverse complement strand
ATAAAAAAGTTGGTGCACCATTTTAGTGCACCAACTTTTTTATAGGAACTTATTTATGCTCTTCACCAATTACGAAACCAGGCACCAAACGAGTTGATATAAGCTATCATTTCGTGCATATCCCCGTTCAACAAAACATGCCAAAGATCAGAAAAAAACATTGGTTTGAGCAGATGAATACACACAACCAACCCTATAAGCAATAATCCTCCGATTATATTAACTATGCAGTCAGCATCTAATTGCTTCATAAAAACCTCCTGACTTTCACTGTCTACACTTATTATCAGTTTAATTATTATATCGCCAAATTGCGACAAAAAAGGATTAAAAATGTGAAAAGAGTATGAAATATACCCTTGCCACATTTTTAATCCTTTTATCTAACAATATATTAAGTTATCTAGCAAAATATCATTAATTTATAATTCTATATTTGAAAGCATTGCTATTTATTTGGCTTGCAGTCAGCTTGAGCATTTCCTGCGCATAATTAAGGAACAACCCTGCAGTTGAACGTTGTGCCAAGGGCAGCAGCTTACTGGTCACCTTATCATAAAATATTTCGTCTCCTTCATAACAGACCCAATCAAAAAAATCTGCGGCAATCTCAGCATTTTTCACGGTAAGAAGTAAGGGAGCCTCTCCTTCTTGGTAAATACCATCTTTGGTCACTGCGTAATCCTGACTGCGAGACTGCGCCCACAGCTCATAAGCTTTGTGCCCATTCAAAAGCTTCGCCCTGGCATGATGAGGTACACACAAATCTTGCAGCAAATGTGCGGCGGCGCCAAGATAAAAAATGCTTTTCTTGATATCGTATTGTCTTAGATATTTCAAGGAATGCTGATAATACATCTCAAAAGTATCGACTGCATTACTAAAATTCCATAGTCCCCTGCGTGTGTGAGGTTCGAAATAATGATTGATGTTCTTCCAATCCTTATCTGCCCAATAAACCCCTAGATTAAGATCAACTTCAAACGGTGCCAAAAGCTCAGCATATTTTTCCAGTCCATCATTTTTCAAGATAATAAGTGCCTGCCTATTACAAACCTCATGCGTAAAACCAGGCTTATCCAATACTTTCTGCAAAGGAGACACAGCTGCCAGCATCATGTGAATACAACTTTCCATCGATGTTGTTTTTATTGTCCCAATCATTTTTTCCTCCTTTAATTCTTTTCTCTCGCCTATCACATTGCCGAATAAATATCTGCATTTTCATTTAATTCGTCCGTCAGTATAGCGGTGACAGTGCCTGCGGCGGACGCTTTGCCTATAACCTTGGCACGCCTGCGCATAAGCTGCAAAATCTCCTGTTCAGCCAGCAAACTGTCGGTAATACTTGCCAGAACCGACAAATCACTAAGTCTTAGAGCAACACCTTGTTGTGTAAGATAGTCGGCATTCTCTTCTTCCTGCCCCGGCAAAGGTTTCAGGAGCAGCATCGGCAATTGCATGGCAAGTGCTTCACTGCAGGTAAGGCCGCCAGGCTTGGTAATTAAAAGCGTTGCCGCTGCCATGATTTCGTGTACCCTTTCTGTGTAACCAATTGCGGAAAGTTGATGATAAGTATCATCCCGCATAAGCAGGATCTTTTTCAGCAAGGAATCGTTCTTACCAGTCAGAACAATTATCTTCATTTGCCGCTCTGCCTGCAGCAAATTGCTGACAGTCTCTTCCAACGCTCCTAACCCGAAGCCGCCGCCCATTACAAGTATGGTAGGAAGCTCTGGTGACCTCTCGCTCGTCCTCACAGCCCTTTCGGAAAATTTAGTAGCAATAGGTATTCCAGTTACATTGACTCGGCTTGCAGCAATCCCGTTGCGCAGAAGTTCTTCTCTGGTTTCTTCATTGGCAACAAAATAAGAGTCCACTGCCGGATGCAGCCACATCTGGTGGAAAGAAAAATCTGTTATGACTGCCGCCAATGGTATGCCAAGCTGCCCTTTAGCCTTAAGATAAGCAGCAGCGCAACAAGGGAAGGGATGTGTAAAAACCAACAAATCCGGCTGGTATCTTTGACATAATTTACGCATACGTTTTTTCATAATCAGAGCTAACAAGCTTTTGACATTACTGCCATAACGTGGTTCCTGCGAGTACCGGTAGAGCAGGTCATAGGCATTGGGAATATAGTCGATCATATTCAGATAGGTCTCTTTGATAATATGTCCCAGCGAACTATCCTGATCCATAAAATCAACAATATGAATGCTCGCATCAGGACTTTTGCGAAGAAATTCGTCTCTGACCGCTTTGGCAGCCTGCATGTGACCTGAGCCTATTGAGGCAGCTACGATTAAGATCTTTTTCTTCATGGCACTAACCTCCCTGGCATCGAATACCTATATTTGGTATATCTATTAACTTATTGTTTTCATAGTATGATGGCAGCTTCTGACGCCAAAGGTGAGCGTTCGCATTCATCATGCTGCAAAGTTACCTGGAAACAAAGCTTGGAGCCACGCATTCTTTCACTAGCATAAACCAAGCCATTGGAGCGGCTGTCCAGATAGGGATGATCAATTTGCGCTGGGTCACCAATAATAATAATCTTAGTTCCCAGTCCGGGTCTCGTAATGACACCTTTAGCCTGACGCGGCGTAGAATTCTGCATTTCATCCAAAATCATCCAGTACTTCTGCAATGAGCGCCCTCTTTGGAAGGCTAGCGCTTCTGTCTGAATGATACGATCATCAAATAGCATCTGCACTGTGTCCTCCGTCTGCGTCAGGCCTTTTAGCTCGTCACTGTTATTGCTGCTCATAAGGGTGAACAGATTATCCCGGATGCCACGCATGAATGGGCTTATTTTCTCCGCTTCGGACCCTGGCAGAAACCCGATATCTTCATCCATAGGGATGTTCGGACGGCAAATTAAGAGATGATGGTACTCCAAAGAGCGGCATTCCATCATCTTATATAAACCTACTCCTAAAGAGTAGAGTGTTTTAGCCGTTCCCGCTGGTCCTTTGAATATTACGAGCGGTGCTTCTGCCGCGCTCATCATCAAACACTCCTGCATAAAAATCTGACCTACATTACGAGGCACAATACCAAAAGGATTTTGCTTGTGGTACCGAAGGCGGACAACTTTTTCTCCGTCAAAACGTCCTAGTGCTGTATGTTTTTCGTTCTCAGTTGACCGTATTAATAAAAATTGGTTCGTGCTTAAAGAAGCAGGAACCAAAGAACTTTTTTCTTCGTCAAACATAGTTAATGCATCCAAACTAATAGTTTCTGTTTCATTAAGATAAAATGCATCCAAAACATCTGATGAAGCGTAAACTATGCCTCGGCCAGTATATTGCTTATCAACTTCATCAACTTTATCATTGCGAAAATCTTCTGCCTGTATGTTTAAAATGCTGGCCTTCACGCGCAAGTTAGTGTCACGGCTGACCAAAATAACATTGCAGTTACTCTCTCTAAGCCCTTTGCACACTTGCAAAATGCGGTTATCGGCTTTTGTTTCATCCCAATGGGCAGGCATCTCCGTGTTCAGATGATTAGTTTCAACTTTAAGGATGCCACCTCCAGCATTAACCTTGATTCCTTCCAATAAGCTGCCTTTAGCCATTAAGGCATCAATGCTGCGAATGACCTGCCTGCTATTGGCTCCACGCTCAGACGCTTCCGCTTTGAACCGATCAAGTTCTTCCAGAACAACCTCAGGTAAAATTACAAAATGCTCATTAAATAAAAAGAGGGCATTAGGACTATGTAGCAGTACGTTGGTATCAAGGACATAATATTTCATAAAATCATCCGCCTTTTCTTCTCTATCCTTTGTAGTAACCTGCATAACATTCTAAATACTCTTTTACAAACTTAATTTAACATATATTTGTAAAAACCATATTAAGGTATTGTAAAGATTTCATTACATCTATACATAACTTACCCAAGTTCAAGTTATTCTTTCAACTTTGAGAGCAATTCTAACTTCCAAAAACAAGAAACTATCATAAAAATACCGTCAAGCCCTGAATCGGCTGACGGTATTTTATATGCAGGCTATTTAAATTATATGCACCAAAAATGTTCCAATACTTTTCACAGCAAGACGCCTCCTTATTCGGGGAATGGCAGTCCTTGTCCCTGCTCCTCGTAAGCTATGCCATCCCGCAAACGATATAACCGCTTAAAGTGAGGAATTATAGTGTCGTCGTGCGTAACTACGATAATGGCCGTCTGGTATTCTTGTGCCAGCTTCATTAACAACCTGATAACAATCATGGAACGCAAAGTATCTAAAGGTGCTGTTGGTTCATCAGCCAAAATAAACGGAGGCTTATTCGCCAGTGCCCTCGCAATCGCAACGCGCTGTTGTTCGCCGCCAGATAGCTCAGAGGGTTTGGCATGAGCTCTGTGATCTACTTCCAATACCTTCAGAAGTTCCATCGCCCGCTCACGAGCCGCCTCATTAGATTTTCCCGCCAACATGGGCAAAATAGCGACGTTATCCAGAACCGAAAGAAAAGGAATCAGGTAGGCAGCCTGAAAAACATAGCCCACCTTGTCCCTCCGCATGGCACGTAAGTCATCTACCAGCCAGACGTTGTCATAAATAACTTCTCCGTCCAATTCAATTTTGCCACTGGTCGGGTCAATGACCGCGCCAAGACAATGCAAAAGCGTCGTTTTGCCTGAGCCGCTTGCTCCGACCAAGCCAACAACTTCACCGGGATGAACTTCAAGATTAACGCCTTTAATAGCGTGTACCGCCGTAGCACCATGGCCATAGGTTTTGACTACGTTTTCCATACGGATGGCCAAAGAAGAAGAATTGCGTTTTTCCATTTCTTAACCTCCTATAGCCGAAGCCGGTTCAACTTTTAACGCAGCACGAATGCCTATAAGGCTGGCCAGTGTACAAATAATTATTGTAAGAATAAAGATAACGCTGCTGTCTAAAACCAGGAATTCAATATGTTTAGGGAAAAGAGGTGCTAACAAGGTTGCCGTTATCTTACCCACAACAAAGCCGATCAGACCCAGCCCCCATGCCTGCTGCAAAATCATGCCGGCAATCACCCTGTTTTCAGCACCTATCAACTTAAGAACAGCGATTTCTTTAATTTTACCCATAGTCATAGTGTAAATAATAAGGGCTATAATAGCGGTGCTGACAATTGCCAGAATAACCATGAACATACCTAATTGTCTTAGTGCATTAGAAATAACCTTCACGAGCAGAATCTGTTCCATCTGGTCATACGTATATACTTCGAAATGCTTCCAGCGCCTTATTGTCTCTGCGACTATTTCCGGGTCATACCCCTCCTGAACCCTTACCAGAACCGCGTTCACCTTATGATTAGATTGTTGCGATCGGTTACGGCCTCCAACAGCCGGGAACTCCGGGGCGGTTGATTTGCGGATTGGCCTCAAGACGATTACGGTCGTTATAGATTGAAGTGTTGTCTTTTTGGAACTGGACTTCCTGCGCGTCCTGCATGGCTATAAATACCACAGGATCGCCACCTGAAGATACCATGCGGCTAGTCAGGCCAACAACAGTGTATTCGTTGCGTCTGATCTGAATCTTGTCGCCAACCTTGAATCCGGTTTTCGTGTCAGCAATGGCTTCATACCGTGAGCGGCTGATTGGTCGTCCTGCTACAAGGTAAGGCGGTTCTCCCGGCTTGTCATGCTCAAACCCGGCAACTAAAGTGCGCACATCCTTACCGCTATGCTTTACCTGCACCGTAAGGTAAGCAACATTGCTAGCTTCCTTGACTCCTGGTAATCCTGCTATGCTGCGGGCAACATCATCGTAAAGAGTCGAAGTTTCAGCATAAGGTCCCACTGTGTCATCCTGAACGACCCACAAATCAGCGTAAGTACCGCGAGCCAATGACAAAGCGTCGTCCATCATGCCGCGCACAAGGCCCGTCATAATCATAGTTACACCTATTAGTAAGCCCAGCCCAAAGCCAGTCAGCACATAGCGGACCCAGCCATGGGCAATTTCTTTTCCCGCTAAGTTAATCATGGTTTTTTCTCAGCGCGCACGCTCATCCCTTCTGCCAGGAGCTTCTGGCTATAAATAACCACGCTGTCTCCGGCTTGCAGCCCATCGACAATTTGGGTTTTTCCATCCAGTGTTTGTACGCCAATGACAACAGGACGGAAAGCAAGCTTACCATTCTCAACCAACCACACGCCATTTTGCTTATTTATTCGTTTAACCGCTGCCGTTGGTACTACAAGCGCATCAGCCACAGGCGGCAGGTGAATAGTAACTTCTGCCAGCTCGCCCAAAGGAATGATGCCGTCCAATTCATCAAAAGTAACATTAACAAAGCGTTCTTCCGTTACGCTATCGCCTTGAACTTCCATTCGTGCCACTTTACCGCTTAATGGCTTATCCTGGCGGGAACGAAGAATAATATCGGCTTTCTGTCCAACGGCAAGGCCATAAAAGCGCGACTGGTCGATGCGCGTCCTCACCCACAGTGTTTTCGGATCAACCAAGTGAAAAACAGCTTGCCCGGCTACGACTGTAGCACCCGGCTCTGCGTCCCTGGATACTACAAGAGCATCTACAGGGCTCAGCAGCTGCAAATTTGCTCGTTGCCTGGCAATTGTGGTTCTATCGGCAACCGCCTTAGCTACCTCATCCTGCCCAGCATTTAGTGCGGACAAAGCTGCGTCATAAGCTGCCTGTGCCGCAGTAGCTTCATTTTGCTTAGTATCAAAAACCTCGGTACTTACTGCCCCTGCAGCAAAAAGTTCTTGATAGCGTTTTGCATTGGTTTGCGCTAATACTTTGCGGCTGTAAGCCTCCCGTACTTGTGCCTCATAACTTGCTATTGCACTCTGAGCCTTCGAAACTGCGGCTGCTGCCGAAATTTCTTTGGATTCCAGATCCACTGGATCAATTTCTCCCAGAACTTGTCCCGCTTTAACCAAATCACCGTGATCGGCAGTGACAGACAGGAGCCTACCTGCTTGTATCGGACCAACAGTATAGGACAAACGAGCCTCTACCGTTCCTATGCCAAAAACAGCAGGCTTCAAATTTTCTTTGTGCGCATTTACAACTGTAACCTTTGCCGGGCCCAGCGGCCCCTTGGTGTATAAGAACAAAATACCGCCGGCCATCAGCGCAAGAATACCAATCACAATAATGGGACGCTGCCTTTTTTTCAGCCAATTCAGCACACTAACCACTCCAATCAAGTTTAGTATTCTCTAACCGCACTAATCACCCTATTGCAAGCAAAACAGGACCATGGCAATAACTTCCTGATCCTGTTTAACTCATAATAGTACATTATTTTGCTTAAATAATACGGCGTTTATTTATTCTTTTCAATAATTTTGGCAATATCCTGTGGTTTCAACACTTTGCCATAGGCAACAACTTTTTCATCAATTACCAAACCCGGAGTCAACATCACGCCGTATTTCGCGATTTCCGCAAAATCTGTCACCTTTTCAATCTCTGCTTCGACACCTAGTTCAGCAAGGGCAGTCTTGGTATTATCAGCCAAGGTTAGACAATTTTTACAACCTGATCCAAGTATTTTAATTTTCATCGACAATTCCTCCTTAAAATCCTAAATAGAACATATAAAAAGCAATCAGCAATATTACTCCGCCCATTGCAAATTTAACCATATTACTCACAAAGCCGTATTCCGGACTGCTGGTAATCTTTTTGGCCAGTCCCACTGATGTCCCGGCCAACAAAACTAAAACGCTGTGGCCAAGTGAATAAAGCAACAAAAGCAAAACTCCCCATTCCACGTTGCCGCTGCGTGCTACAACTCCTAGCAAAACAACCAATGCCGGTGTTGAACACGGCGTTGCGAAAACACCGCCCAGAATGCCTGCGAAAAAAGCACCCAGATAACCTTTTTTTGTGCTTTTACCAGTAAGATATGCTGATGGAATGAACTCATAGAGTTCAAAAACTTGCAAAGCCATTAATATCATTAACGTGCCAAGAACAAGATACCACCACTTGGCAGTCGTACCCAAAAACTGGCCAAACAGCGCCGCCAACGCGCCCATTAAAGTAAAGGTTATCGCCATGCCAAGCGCAAAAAGCAACGAAAGTTTAAAAGCTGTTCTTGGATTATCGCGTCCGGAACCGCCAACATAGGCAATGACCAAAGGTACACTTACCAACGCGCAAGGGCTGAACGAAGTAAGCACCCCTGCCAGCAAAGCCAACACTGGAGCAAGCCACGTACTTTGAGTTATCAAATTAGCAACTATTTCCAGCCACTCATTTAGCATCACTTACACCCAGCTCTTTAAATACGGTCTGAATCTGCTTTTTACTCAAAAATCCCTGATGTGCAGTCAAAACATGTTCCTTGGTGTCTCTGGTCGTAAACATCTGCATATGCAAACTATTCGGTGCAGCTGGTACATATGGTTTTCCTTCTTTAGTGAAAAAGAATTGTGTCGGTATGACTTCTAAAGGAAATCCTTCCGCTGGCTTAGGATAACGCCCAACATCGACATATACCACGATTACTCTGCCTTGATATTCGGCATTCACTTCTCTGAGAATCGGCGCCATCTCACGGCAAGGCTGGCAACTGTCGGAACCAAAATCGATCATGATGGGCAACCCGTAAGATTTTAATTTTTCTAAGTTGATTTCAGTCGCATGCAGAGCAAAATCAGCATTTGCTGGCGTTTTGACCTGTTCTTTGATTTCTTCCTTTTGACCGCTTTTGAACACCCAGATGCCGGCAATAACTGCTAAAATTAAGATAGGCAATAATATTCGTAAAAGTTTTTTCTTTTTTTCCATAATGACTGACCTTTCCAGGGATATAGCCTTTTTCGCTGCTTATCTTATGTATTCACACGAACAAATAAGCAAAAGCATTGAACGTATACCCTATAATGATTATACCCAAAGTTACGATTCCTACAAAGGTCCCCAACAACTTTGTTTTGACAACTTTTTCCAACATGATCATGGAAGGAAGTGAAAGAGCCGTAACACCCATCATGAAGGACAACGCAGTACCAAGGCCAACGCCTTTGCCTACCAGTGCTTCCGCAATAGGCAGCGTACCAAAGATATCGGCATACATCGGAACACCGACAAGCGTAGCTACCAGAACAGAATACCATTTATCCTGACCAAGAACTGCAGAAATAATAGATTCAGGTATCCAGTTGTGGATGAGTGCGCCAATACCAACACCGATTAAAACATAACGCCAGACCCTTTTGACTATTTCGACCGCCTGGCCTATTGCATAGTCTATACGTTCTTTTCTGGTCAGTTCTTCTGGTTCATACTCAACGCCTACTGGTTTATTGCCGTAAACAAAGGGTTCAACATATTTTTCCATTTCCATTTTTCCGATGATGGTGCCACCAATTACTGCAAGAATTAACCCAACTACTACATACGCAATCGCTATTTTCCAGTTAAAAATGCTAGCAAGTAAAATTACAGAAGCAATATCCACCAAAGGCGAAGATATCAGAAAAGAAAAAGTGACACTCAAAGGCAATCCTGCACTCGTAAAGCCTATAAAAAGCGGAATCGAAGAACAGGAGCAAAAAGGCGTCACGGTTCCAAGAAGTGCCCCGAGCACGTTACCGGTAAAACCGTTAAACCTGCCTAAAATCTTTTTCGTCCGCTCAGGCGGGAAATAACTTTGCACATAAGAAATGGCAAAAATCAAAACCGACAGCAAGATGAAAATTTTTATGACATCATAGATGAAAAAATGCAGACTGCCGCCCAATCTGTCAGCCATGCTTAAGCCGAGCACATTTTCTACCAAGAACTTTACCAGGTTGGAAAGCCATTCCATTTTCAGCAATTGATTGTTTAAAAAATCAAAAATATTCATCAATTAATCTCCCTTAGTCCCTGTGCAATAATTTACTTCAGTTGCCCACTTTCAATGCGTTTTTTCAAATCCAGCATCTTTTCTTTGATCAGTGCCGCCGTTTTCAAAAAGGCCTCTTTATCTTTGCCGCTTGGATCTTCAAGTCCCCAATCTTCGCGATGTTGGCAGGGCAAATACGGACAGGTAACATTGCAGCCCATCGTGACAAGAATATCTATCCTGGGTAATGCTTCCAGCAGCTTAACATGCTGGGCTGCGGTCATATCAACGCCATAAAGTTCTTTGATTACCTCTACTGCTACAGGGTTAATTGCATCTTCTTTTTCCGTCCCTGCTGAATAAGCCTCAAATACATCAGCGGCAAGTATTTTGGCAATTGCTTCCGCCATCTGCGAACGACAGGAATTGTGCACACAAACGAAGGCAACTTTTGGTTGGTTTTTATTCATGGTTTAGTACTCCTTTGTCATTCATTATTTAGCTTCAGGAAACCATTTTTTTGTATTGTTGGCAATCTTGACAAGCGTCAGCATTACCGGCACCTCGGTTAATACCCCCACAACAGTTGCTAAAGTTGCACCTGATTGTAGCCCAAATAAGGAGATGGCGACGGCTACGGAAAGTTCAAAGAAATTTGAGGCACCTATCATACCCGCAGGCGCCGCTACATCGTGAGGCAGTTTCCACAATTTAGACCAGCCATACGCAATAAAGAAAATCAAAAACGTCTGTATGGTGAGTGGGACGGCAATAAGCAATATGTTAATTGGATTATCTACAATCGTTTTGCCTTGGAAAGAAAATATTATGATTAATGTCAGCAAAAGCCCAATAACTGTGATATTGCTAAATTTAGGTATAAAGGTATTTTCAAAATAGTCCAGGCCTCTATTTTTTGTTATTATTCTTCTGGAAAGCCAGCCAGCCGTAAGAGGTATCACAACAAACAAAACCACTGATAAGAAAAGTGTCGTCCAAGGTATTGTAATATCATTGATGCCCAAAAGAAATGCTACGATTGGCACAAACGCCACTAAAATAATCAAGTCGTTGGTTGCTACCTGCACTAATGTATAAGCCGGATTACCCTTGGTTAAATTGCTCCAGACGAAAACCATAGCCGTGCATGGTGCGGCGCCCAATAAAACTGCTCCCGCCAAATATTCTTTAGCAAGATCAGCTGGAATTAGATTGCCAAATACCACGTAGAGAAAGAAAGCGGCAATGCCGTACATTGTAAAAGGTTTGATCAGCCAATTCGTAACCCAGGTTACAATCAAGCCCCGTGGATTCTGACCCACCTGTTTAATACTTTCAAAATCAATCTTCAGCATCATTGGATATATCATTAACCATATCAGAATAGCCACTGGAACTGATACATTAGCATATTCAAATCTGCTTAAAAGTTTTGGGATTCCTGGCAAATAAACACCTACCAAAACTCCTATTGCCATACAAAGAAGAACCCAAATTGATAGATATTTTTCAAAAAAGCCGATGCCTTCTGCTTGTTCTTTTTTCATTTACTTAATTCTCCCATCACAACTATCGCTGTGTCTATATCTTCTTAGGTGTTATGCCGGCAAAAAAAGTTTCCAGGTTTTTCGGCAGCACGTATGGCTTTACCTGTTCGCTTTTCTCGCCGCCACCGAAGACTTCTTTTAAGACCGCTTCAATAATCATTGCCTTTGGAGGCTCGGAATATTCAACCCCTTCATATATCCAGGAGCGACATTCTGTTTCGCTGCCGCAAAGGTCGCCGCATTCCTTGCAAAGCGTTTCCTTAACTTCCATGACGATGTCCTTGCCGTTAACGCGTATGGTCGGCGAACTTAAGAATTCATGTTTTATGGCAAGTTCTGGGGTTGTAACGTTGATTTTATTTAACTCCACCTCATAACCGGCAGCCTGTAATACCGACGACATGTCCTCGAGGGCGCTGTCCAGGTTGCTTTCTGTGCCTTGGCAACGTTCACAAACTGTTAGATCCAGATACAAAAAATCAATCACTACTCTCTTTTTCTCTTGTTGAGGCTCGCAGCAGCTGCTTCCACAACTGCAACAACTTTTCGTAGTATTATCAGACATCTTTACACCTCTTTCTTGCTGCAATTGACAGCACAGTTTTGCGTTTTTCTGCTAAGCCATTCCTTGAGGTTATCTAAATCGGTATTATAACCTTCCAGTTTACGCAGATTATCATAAACCAAACTATCAATGAACTTTAAACTTTCGTCTTTCGACAAAGAGTAATAGGCCCATTGGGCAACTTTACGGTCTTTGGCAAGACCTGCATTTTTGAGATAAATTAAATGTCTGGAAGCCTTGGCTTGCGAAATCTGCAGAACCTCCATTACATCACAAACACACAATTCACCTTCGTACAGCAAATTAATTATTCTCAGGCGCGTTTCATCAGATAATGCCTTTAAAATATCTTGCAAATTATCCATCATTAATTCTCTCCCTTAAAAATCATAAGCGTATAATCGCTTAAACGATTATACGCTTATGATACATCCTTATCTTTTTTATTGCAAGTAAAATTTATAAAGCTATCCTATTCTCCGCACTCAGCATGGTGGGCATGCTCATGGCAAACGGAACCGGTAGACTCCAATTCGCTTTTCAAATAGCTTTCAACAGCATTTCTGGCAACTCCAGAAGCACCAACAATTACTTCTACATCTCTTTCATTAAAGATGTCAATGGCACCGCCGCCCATGCCCCCGCTAATAATAACCTTTACACCGCGGTCAGCTAAGAAATTAGGCAGGAAGCCCGGTCGATGACCTGGGTTCGCAACCATTTCTTCTTTAGTAATAACACCATTTTCAGCATCATATATCAAAAAGCCTTCACAATGCCCAAAATGTTCCGTTACATTTACACCCTCGCTAGCTACTGCAATTCTCATCATTTTTGCCTCCATCTTTAATTTTATCAAACTGATATACCGGCAAACACTAAAGAACCAGGTCATTGCCTGTTTCCAAATATGAGATTTTATCTCCCATTGCCAGCTTCAATTTCTTAAATGCTTCCATTCCGGTACAATGGAAAGTATAGTACTGTGTTTTATATGAATTTAAATATTCTGCAACACCGGATATTGTTTTCTCTGCCTCGCACTGTCCTGTGCTGGGATTAGATAAATGAAAGCCTCCGATAACGGCATCCAACGGCCATCCCGCCAGTTCCATTGCTCTTTCCATGATGTTGACGATGCCGCGATGAGCGCATCCAGTCACCAAAATCCTTTTGCCGCCCTCGGTCAACAGTAGATTTTGTTCATGTGCAAAGGAGTCTTTTATATACTCACCATTAGACTTAGTTAGGAGGACTTTATTCGCTTCGGAACAAAGCTGTTTCTTATCTACAGTTGAAAAAAGCAAAATACCTTCGTCCACATGCCAGTCGCCCTTAGTGCAGATAACTTTCCCTGAAGCCATAATTTTTGGAGAAATACCAATTTCAGCGATTTTATCATTGTTGCGAAGGGCATAGTGTCCTTCAGCAGCGTTTTCATGAATATAAACTTTTGCTCTTTTATTGAAGTCCAGAAAAACCGGCAAACCTCCTCCATGGTCTGAATGCCCATGAGAAAGAATTGCTATGTCCACAAGCGATAAATCTACATCCATTTTTTTGGCATTTTCTAAGAAAATAGTGCTTGCACCCATATCGAACAATATCTTGTGCTTTTGCGTCTCAATATAAAGACTTAAACCATGTTCACAGCCAAATTCAGGAGAACTTGTCCTATTTTCTAACAAAACTTTAATTACCATCACTTGCCTCCTTGTTCAACAATAATTTCAAATAGTCTCAAAGTCTTCTAAGCAATTTCATGGTAGTACCAAACAACTCCGATACCGCTTCTTGGGCAGGACAAGGAATATCAATTACACTAAGACCTGCATTAATGGCCTTGCCTGCATTCGCGTCAAAAGGAACCATGCCTGCAAAAAGCAATTTTTCCTTTTCGCAGTACTCTTCAATTTTTCTGGCATTCGCAAGATTAGTATCGTACTTGTTCACGCAAACTGCCATCTTGACGCCGAACTGGCGTGCTGTCTTTACTATACGTTCCATGTCACTAATGCCTGAAACTGAAGGTTCAGCAACAATCAAAACCATATCAACACCGCTCATGGAAGCAATAACCGGGCAGCCAATACCGGGTGAACCGTCTATAATAGCCAACTCTGTATCAGGGTAGGCCGCATCTTTCATTTGGTTTTTAACGCTCGTAACTAACATACCAGAAGTCCCACTGCCCATTTTTAGCTGCGCCGTAGAGAAAATGCTCTTGCTGTCTTTA
>Ga0183099_1001381_pt1 | contig 14187 bp, 10 predicted proteins | sample Biomet1_FD_127788 | JGI IMG/M metagenome (GOLD analysis project Ga0183099, IMG submission 127788) | Microbial communities from bioreactor (seeded with anoxic lake sediment) at LBNL, California, USA - Biofuel metagenome 1 | ecosystem: Engineered > Bioreactor > Anaerobic > Unclassified ... | reverse complement strand
GCCTCATTGACCTCATACAGACTCAGGCTTTCATTGCCGCTGATGTTCAGGATGATGCCGCGGGCCCCCGCCAAGGATTTTTCAATCAGCGGGCTCGTCACCGCGAGCTGTACAGCCCGCACCGCGCCCTCAGAGCTTTCGCCAATGCCGAGCAAAGCATCCGGGCTGGCACTCTGCTGAAAAATTGATTTCACATCGGCGAAGTCCACATTAATGACACCGATCGTCAAAATCAGTTCCGAGATACAGCGAATCGCCTGTTTTAAAATCCCATCCGCCGCTTCAAAAGCGTTTACCAAGGACAATTTTTTGCTGGTCTGCAGTTTCAACAAATTATCATTGTGCACAGCGATAAGTGCATCCATATGTAACTGCATTTTTTCGATGCCAGCTGTGGCAATTTTCTTCTTGCGAGCACCCTCAAAAGAAAACGGCACATTCACGACCCCAATCGTCAAAATCCCCAGATCTTTGGCTATTTCGGCAATCACCGGAGCCGCGCCAGTTCCAGTTCCTCCACCCATGCCAGCAGTGATAAACACCATATCGGCGCCGATGAGCATGCTCTTTATTTTATCCACATCCGCCCTGGCTGCGGCCTCTCCCAAGTCAAACTTAGCCCCTGTGCCGAGGCCCTTCGTGATGTCCGCCCCAATCTGCACGGTCTTGATACCCCGCCCCGTCATTTGCTGCAGCTGCTTAGCATCCGTATTTACCGCGATCAAATCTATATCCAGTGCATTTTCCTTGGCTATGCGTTCAAGCACACTGTTGCCGCCGCCGCCAACGCCGATCACTTTAATCCGGACGACCGCACTCTTAATCTCTGTATTGTGCATAGGGCTCCATCCTCTCACATCATGATTTATAATCAAGCCTGCATTGCAGTGAGTCCATAAATTGGCATTTTAAAATCATCGGCAGATCCAGATTTTCATTGACCATATATGTCAGCTAAGATCCAATCCTTTCGATCATCTATATTATATCATTAAATTTTCTATAATAATATTGTCAATCCTGCTATTTTCCCTATTTAAACCATAAAAATACAAAAAAAATACAAGGTCTTAGGCAAATACCATCGTGACCTTGTAAATATCAATTCTGCATGAAACAAGCTACAGAATCACTGTGCCGTAAAAAACATTACCGATAAACACACCAGGACGATTTTTAAGCCGTCAAATTTCAAAAAAAACACTTCCTCATCGATAAAATTAGTACGTTTACAATTATACTATAGTCGTTTTGTTTTTTCAATAAAAACATCTGTCTTTTTCCAAAGTCACAACCGTGGCTTTTTCCTGTCTTTATTTTATATAATCCACCCGATTTCCTTGAATAACCGTAGCCGGGCGCTCCGGTTGATCAGAATACCCCAGCGCGAGTCCGCCGCAAACAACTTCATCGCGGCCAATCCCCAGTTTTTCGACAGCCCTCATGACCTTTTCGTCATCGCAGAGCCAGCGAAGCTGATTAATCCAGCAAGACCCGATTCCAATTTCCTGCGCCAACAGCATCATATTCCCCAGGGCCAGCGCCGTATCCGCCATCGCGTTGCCATAGCCTCGCTTATTGGCCGCAATAATAAACGTCGGCGGATTGTACATGAAATTATACTTGCCTTTCTTGGACAAGCGAATCGCCGTACTCTTCATATCATGCGGATCGGCCGGCTGTTCCATCTCGGCAAAAGCCTCACGAACCACGCGGCGCAATTCTTCCAGCACGGCGGCCTGCTGCACGACAACAAAATGTGTTGTCTGCCTGTTATGGCCGCTCGGGGCCAATTGCCCGGCAGCAACAATCTGCGACAACTCGCCATCGCTGATCTGCTGCTGCTTGTATTTGCGAACGCTTCTGCGTCCTTTGATTGCATCCATTACACCGTTCATAAAAACACCTCCAGTATTATTGCTATCATTATACCACCTTCACCAGACAGCTTTTCATATGCGACGCACAGAGAATCGGAAGCATCACTTCACAAAACTGTCCACAATACCCTGTTTAAAAGGCTTAGGCAACCGATCAGGCTTCGACTTCTTTTTCCTTTTTCGCCGCACAGGACAGCATGCCGCCAAGCAAAGCTCCAAGCAGCGCCGGCACCACCCAGCCAAGATGCGCTCCATAAAGCGGTAAATGCTCACCCAGCAACAAGTTGATCGCTGTAATCTGCATGCCCGCCGCATTCAATCCATCAAAAATACTGAAAAAAAACGTCGCGCCCAGGCTCCAGCGATAAACCTCTGTGCGCCCGCCAAAAAGACGATTGCCAAGGGACAACATGACCAAAACGATGACGACCGGATAAATTGCCGTCAAAAACGGAATCGATATGCGAATTAATTCCGTAAGTCCAACATTTGAAAACACCAGACTGAACAGAACGCTGACCAAAAGGACTCTTTGATACTGAATTCTGCCATGCGTGATATCATTAAAAAACCAGGCACAAGCCGAAGCCATGCCAATGCTGGTCGTCAGACAGGCAAAACCGATGATAATTGCCAGCAAGGCATTGCCAGCCGGGCCAAAAAAGATAGCCGCTACCCGTGACAAGATAACCCCGCCGTTTTCTGCTATACCGAGAACCGATAGACTTGTTGCACCCAAATAACCCAAGGACACATAAACTAAGCTCATCAGGGTTACCGAAATCAAACCACCAATAATGCAGATCTTGCCAATTGCCCGTGTTTCCGTAATTCCCTCATCTTTCACCGCATTGACGACAATCGCCCCTACAGCCAGAGAGGCCAAAAGATCCATCGTCAGATAGCCATCCTGAAATCCCTGCAGCATCGGCCCGACCACATAGTTTCCCAACGGATCAAGCAAATCGCCAAGTGGCGAAGCAAATGACTTGGCAAACAGAATGACTAAAAACAGCAGCAACACCGGCGTTAAAATATTGCCAACCCGGGCAACGATCCGGCTTGGATTTAATGCCAGATAATAGGTCAGTCCAAAAAACACCAAGGTGTAGATCAACTGGCCAAACATCAGGTTTTCATCCTGCAGTAAAGGCCGAATACCGATTTCAAAGGATACCGCGCCAGTTCGTGGAATGGCAAACAACGGCCCTATCGTCAGATATAAAACACTTAAGAGCACGACCGCCGCCTTAGGGTGAACCCGCTCTGCAATAAATTTTGTATAATCCCCGCCGGTAACCGCAATAGCTACAATCCCGAGCAGCGGCAGTCCTACGCCCGTAATCAAAAAGCCAGTAATCGCCGGCGCCAGATTCAGCCCCGCCAGCTGGCCGAGCGCCGGTGGAAAAATAAGATTTCCTGCACCAAAAAAAACAGAAAACATCATTAATCCGATGGATAAAATCTTTGTTTTTGCTAAACTTTCCATTGTGTTCCCTCATTTCAATTTCACCAAAGCTAAATGCACATAAAAAAACATGCCCTGAACAAATTGTCCAAAACATGCAACTTCTGCATACAAACACCGCATCTTTCCATGGGTAACATTATAACACATAGCAAGCAAATCGCCAAGGCGATCTGCCCATTAAAATTTGTAACAGCGTAAACTTAACGAACCCAGCAATTTCTGTTATACTTAAAAGCAGAAAAAGGAGAGTTTAATGATGAATGAACACCCCGATATCCATGTGCCTCATGGCATACAGCAAAACATCAAAATGGAACTGCTCGGCATGATTCACCATGGCGAAAACCCGTTTGACATCATCTGCCATATAGCCCAATACCTCGAGGAAGCTTCTGCCGAAGGCGGTTATGCCGACATCGTCAAAGATAACCTGCGCTCGATTTACGGTGTAGCCTTAGGTGAACCCCGGTTGCTTGAAGCTGAACTGCATGATGTCAGCGAACGCGGCAAAAAACTCAAGGCAGCTTTTGAAAGCGAAACCGAATCCGCTGAAGTAAAAAAACGCATTGAATTCGCCCTGATCCGCCACCGCAAAAGGGCTGAACAGCTCCGGATTTTAATCCAGCAGGCCAAAGAAACTGCCGCAAACAAATAGTGCTTTATCCTTGCCATACCTGTTGAAGTGAGCAAAACCATTGCTTCCTTCAACATTTTTTTGCCTAAACCGACGGCAAAGCCACCTTACAGCAGATGCATTATCTGTATTTCAGACTTATTTTTTATAGTAATATTTACCCATATATTATATACTAGTTGTAAATTTATTAATGAAGAATCTTCAGTTAGTTGGTGGTTTTGATTCATGAAAGCCTGTTTGCATAAAACGCTTTTCTATTTTTTTACTGTCCTTACTTTTCGCCTGTCCTGCTGCTGAGGCGGACGAAAAACAAGCCGACAGCGACTGTTATCCGATAACGAATTTTGAAATTTTTGAAGATGTCGATGGCACATATGATTTTGCCACGATAAGCTCTCCGGCCGGAGCGGATAAATTCCAGCCATATCAGCAGAATGCACTTTCCCTCGGAATCTCAAAATCCACCTTCTGGATAAGGTTTATGCTGCCCCTTGCCGATCCACAAGCAATAGATGCCAAACGCTTGCTCCAGCTGGGAAATCCAAATATCAGCAAAATTGATCTGTACATTCCCGTTCACGATGACAAAAAATCAGCAGATATTATCTATCGCGAGAAACACGTCGGCGCTGCGTCCGCTTCAACGCCGCGCGATATATGGGATGCAGACTGGATATTCCCCATCCCCCGCCATTATGCCAACGGACAATATGTATATCTGCAACTCAAAAGCATTTCCACTTTGCGTCTGCCAGTGCAAGTCTGGCAGGAAAATGCGTTTCTTCAGGAAGCCTTTCTCAAAAACATCGGTTATGGCATTTTTTACGGCGTGCTCATCGCAATGTTTCTCTATAATTTGTTTATTGTCTTTGTCTTGCGCGATAAAACTTATCTTTTCTATGTTTTATATCTCTTCTTTATGTTTATTTACCAGTTCGATGTCCACGGCCATCTGAAGCTGTTGCTCAGCATGGACTATTCACTTTACAATTCATTGTTTTGGCTTTTTTTAGCAGGCGGATTCATTTTTTCGATTTTATTTACAGCCTGCTTTCTCCAAGTCCATGAAGACGAAGCCGTTTGGCCAACGATGATAAAACTCTTGCTGGCAGCGGCAGCATTGCAGGGTATTTTCGGAGCTTTCGGGTATGCGGTTCCGGCAAATCAACTGGCTAACAGCCTGGGCATCCTGGCTCCCCTGTGCTTTATGGCCTTAGCCACCTTCCGGTTTTGTCAGGGATTTCATCCAGCGATATATTATCTGCTAGCCTGGGGCATTCTTTCCCTTGGCATCATCATATGGATTACGACCCCTTACAGAATTCTCGGCGCCAATATTTTAATGCTTACCACAGCTGCCGAAGCCATTTTGCTTTCGCTGGCACTGTCAGATCGGTTTAAAATCCTGCGCTTAAAAGAATTGGCCCTTACGCAGCATGTACATTACTACCGGGATTTAAGCCTGACCGATGAATTAACCGGTCTGTACAATCGACGCTATTTAAAAAAGAAAATGCGCCAGGATATAACCGTCGCCCAGCTGCATGAAAAAGACTTAGCACTGATCGTCGTGGATATCGATTTTTTCAAAAAATACAACGATGCCTATGGTCACTGGCAAGGAGATCAAGTCTTAGTCCGCTTCAGCGAAGTTCTGCTGAACGTTTTGGATGGTTCCCAGATGGCATTCCGCTTCGGCGGGGAAGAATTTGTCATCCTGCTGCCAAACGCTGCCCACGATGACGCTGCCGCGATTGCCGAAAGAATCCGCAGCGATTTTGAAGGCCAAGATTTTTCACCTACAGAAAATGCGTTGGTACATGTAACCATCAGCGCCGGTTTATCAATTTTAAAAGCCAACGACACGGAAGAAACCTTCTTCCAGCGTGCCGACAAAGCTTTATACCAAGCCAAAGCCGCGGGAAGAAATCAAGTCGTCTGCCTGTAAATTTTCTACGGATTGTCCAGCAACGACCGCTATACTTGACTTGAGACCGTAATCCCCAGAAAAAAGCGTGCAGCCAAATTGAGCTGCACGCTTTTTTCTTCATTCATTTTCAATTTGCGGATGCATTGTCTCTTCTTCAGCCGCATTTGTTTTATGATATCCAGCCTTGTAATAAATCCCCGTCAACAGCAGCAGCCACAACGGACCCGCGATCAAAGAGATGCGATGCGCATCATCCAGCGCCATCGCCAAAATGATGCAACCCAAAAACAGCATCGTCAACCAATTGGTATACGGATAACCCGGCATAGGAAATTTGAGCTGGGAAATCTCTGCCGCATTGAGCTTTCTGTGATAATTGTGCTGTGACCAGAGAATGATAAACCATACGTACAGGCCGATAAACGTAATGACGCTCATGAGATAGTTGAAAATTTCTCCCGGAATCAGATAATTAAGAATGACGCTGAGCACCATCATGGCTACCGAAGCCAAGATGCCGCGATGCGGCACCGCCGATTTGCTGAGCTTCACAAAATATTTCGGCGCTTTCCCCTGCAGCGCCAGGCTATGGAGCGTGCGGCCCGTCACGTAAATGCCGCTGTTGCCCGTCGACAGCGAAGCCGTGATCACGACAAAGTTAATGATTCCGGCAGCGGCCGGAATTCCCAAGCGGTCAAAAATCAAGACAAAAGGACTTCCCATCGTACCGATCTGTTCCCAAGGATACACCGACAAAATGACCAGCAATGACCCAACATAAAAAATGAGAACGCGATAAAATACCTTGTTGATCGCTGCCGGGATTGTCTTTTCCGGATTTTCCGCTTCTCCGGCAGTGACCCCGATGAGTTCCATTCCCAAAAAGGCAAACGCAACCATAATCAAAGACGTAAGAAATCCCGACAGGCCGTTGGGGAAGATCCCACCATGCGTCCAGAGATTGGCAAAGCCGATGGCCATGCCACCGTTCCCAAAGCCGAATAAAATCATCGAAGAACCAAAGACGATCATGGCGATGATCGCAACAACCTTGATCAGCGCGAACCAAAATTCAAATTCGCCAAACACTTTAACCGACGCCAAATTCGCCACCGTCAGAAAAATCGTACAGGCCAGTGCCGAGATCCACTGCGGCATATCCGGCCACCAGAACTGCACGTAAATCCCGGTGGCCGTTGTCTCGAGCATGCAGACAAGCGCCCAAAAGAGCCAATAAGACCAACCCGTAAGATATCCTGCCAACGGCCCGATAAACTGATAGGCATACGCCGTAAAAGAACCGGCAATCGGCTGTTCTACCGTAAGCTCACCGAGAGCACGCAAAATAAAGTAAATAAAGATTCCGCCAAGCCCATAGGCTAAAACGATCGACGGGCCAGCTGCCTTTATGGCTGAAGCCGAGCCGAGAAAAAGGCCCACACCAATCGCGCCGCCGATGCCGATAAGCTGAACATGGCGCTCCTTTAAGCCCCGCTGCAGTCCTTCATGCAGCATATCATTTTCTTGCTGTTTTTCCATAAGATAACCTCTTTTTCTAATTTCTTCTCGTTGCAGAATTTTGCGATAGAGAGGTTATGCTGGGCATTTGAATAAATATGGAACCCTACTGCTAACAAGTTTATTGTTTACCGAATAGATTACACTCATATTTGTTCTTTCAGGGAAAACATACCTCTTTTATCACAACATGAGTTTTATTCTACGACATTTTTTTTGATTCGTAAATTATTAAATGCCGGTTTTGCGAAAAAAGTACAAGTGTTTTCCAGGAAAACATCGATCCAGACGTGCGCGCTTGCTTTGCGCTAAATGAAACAGCGTTTTGTTATGCAAAAAAACAGATCCAGCTTTGATTTATTTTGCATCGGCTATACTATATATTTTTCCATTTCCTGGTCTTCGTCCGGAAATGTTTGTGCGAAGCAACGATATTTTTATGCAAAACAAGGCTTCCGTTATTTGGAAGCCTTGTTTTGCCGTTTTATTACCACCCGGTTAAAATCTTTTCACCAATATCCCGCTTCAGTCTTTCCGTCCGAGGCCCAAGACATCTTTGTAATTGCGCATGCCATCGATGCAGCACTGCATGACGACATCGGCATCCAGTGCCAGGAGTTCAAAACCGGATTTTATGACATCGCGATTGCATTTAGCAGCAAAATGTTTGTCTTTAAACTTCTTTTTTAAACTTTTTACTTCCATATCCTCAATCCCCGACGGACGCATAAGCGCACTGGCCATCACAATCCCGCTCAACTCATCAACCGCAAACAAGCTCTTTTCCATATTGGTCAACGGCTTGCATTCATCGCTGCAAATACCGTAGCCATGCGAAATAATCGCGCGAATATCGGCTTCATCTATCTCTTCTCCCGCAAGAAGCTCCCGCACATGCTGGCAGTGTTCCGTGGAATATTTTTCATAATCCACATCATGCAAATACCCGACCGCCTCCCAGTGTTCCTTGTCTTCTTTAAAATATGCAGCCATAGCGCCCATTGCCGCACTTACCGCCTGTGCATGCAAAAACAAGTGCCCTTCCGTAACATGCTTTTTCAAAATAGTTGCTGCTTTTTCCATCGTTAAATTCGCCATTTTATCCGCCTCCAAAATGAATGTTCCCCTAAATGTCTTGCATTTAAGCTCTTAGTTTCGTATAATATATCTAACAAAATAAAAATATATTGTACAGTACAATATTACAATCGTTCCTTATACTTGTCAATATGCTTACAGGAGAATTCACTATGGAAATCAATGCCATTATTGCCGAAAACTTAAAACGCCTGCGCCTGGAACGCAATCAGAGCCTGGGACAACTCGCCAAGAGCTGTGGCGTCAGCAAAGTCATGCTCTCACAAATTGAGAAAGGCGATACAAATCCTACGATCAATACAGTATGGAAAATCGCCAAAGGCTTAAAGGTTCCTTATACCGCACTTTTAGAACAGCAAAAATCTTCCATGCAAGTGCTACAGAAAATCCACACGGAAACACAAGCCAGCGATAATCAGCATTACCGCATCTATTGCTATTATCCCAACAGTGCCTCGCGAGATTTTGAACTGTTTCAAATCGAATTGGACGAAGGTCATTCCTATGCTTCCGTCGGCCATTCCCCTAAATCTTTCGAATACATCATGGTTTTACAGGGCACACTGACGTTAACCATAAAAGAAGAATCCTTCACCCTGACAGCCGATGACAGCATCACATTCCCAGCTGCATCGAAGCACCTTTACACAAACAGCGGACAAGGAATTTTAAAGGCGGTAATCATCAACCATTACCCCACCTGACGGAAAATAGGTTTCGCCAAAAGTCCGCAGGCATGTATTGGCGCCCCCCTCCTTCGCATGATCTATAATTAAAAGTAATCGTATTTATGAAAAATTGGCATTTGATTTATATTCATAATAGCTTTACTCTTATATAACATACCAAAGGAGCCGTGACGATGACAAAAACCGACGAACATATTCTGCAGAACCCCTACGCCAAAATTGGCTACAAACTTCATTTATTATTGCATACCGGGCAATTGCTGATGGAAAGCGGTGCCGATACCAACCGCATTGTCCGCGATATGATGCGGGCTGCAGCCTTTATGGGCATCCCGGAAGATAAAATCCATCTGCACATCATGTATACGACCCTGATGCTCAACGTAAGCGATGACGATCATTCTTATACGAGTTTTCGCAAATGCCGGCACCACGGCATAAACATGACGATAATTTCCGCGATCAGCAAGCTCTCCTGGCGGGCCATGGAAGAAAAGTATTCACTGGAAGCCTATGAAGCCGAACTGCATCGCATAGAAAACATCGAGCACCATCGCCATTATTCGTCGTTTCTTTCCGCCATCAGTGCCGGCCTTGCCTGCGGCGGCTTTTGCAAACTCTTCGACAGCGACTGGATTGCTTTTTTTTGCACCACGATTTGCGCCGCACTAGCTTTCGGACTCCGCCGCCTCTGCAACAATCTGGAAATCAATCCCTATGCCAGCATTTCGATTGCTGCCTTTACGGCAACGCTGCTGGCCTATTTCACCCAATTTTTTTCCGGCTCAGCCACCCCCTGGCATCCCCTTATTGCCTGTGCGCTCTTCATCGTTCCTGGCATCCCGCTGATCAACTCCGTCGATGATATGCTCAACAACTATATCGTCGCCGGAGCCACCCGCGCGATCAATACGCTGCTGATCATCGGCGGCATGACCTTCGGCATCGTTCTTGCCATCCGTCTGGGAAATGTGCCCGATTTCTTCACCTCATTGAATGTCGCTCCCAGCAGCATCTACCTCGCACATGCCACGGCCGCAGCAATCGCGGCACTGGGCTTTTCGATCATCTTCAATGTGCCGCCGCGCCTATTGGCAGCGACAGCCGTCGGCGGCATCATCTCCGTCTGCCTGCGGAATTTCTGTGCATTGGAACTCGGCATGACCCAGGCTGCCGCCTCCTTTATCGGCGCCACGGCAGTCAGTCTCTGCGCCCTCAAAGCCGTCCACTGGTTCCACACCCCCATTCATGTCATCACCATCCCTTCCGTCATCCCGATGATTCCCGGTGTGCTGTTGTACCGCCTGCTGTTTGGGATCATCAACATCAAATCGCTCGATGCAGCAGCACTGATGGCGGCCATCCAAAACGGCGTCGAAGCCGTGCTGATCATCATCAGCATCACCGTCGGCGCAACCATCCCCAATATTTTTGCCCGGCGTTACATCGAAAAAAACAAACAGCTGCATTTGGATGAACTGCTGGCCAAGCGCACTACTGCCTTAAAAGATTAAAGCAGCCAGCAGCGTTCGGCTTACATAAAAAACAACGGAGCATCGCCCTGGCGGCGCTCCGTTGTTTTTTATGTAAACCTGTTTACCTGGCTAGTTTGCCGATCCGTCCAGCTCCTTGCCAGCCTTCGCCTGATACGACAAGCATTCGGTTTGCGAAAACTGCTTGGTAACCATATACGGCATCAATTTGCTTTTAAACCCCATCGCCCGGCAGCCATAGGGCATAGCCACATCCCAGGTGATGTAGAAGTGTCGGCAATTTGAACAATTTGCTCGCGGGGCCTTTACTTGCTCCATTCTCTTCCCCCATTCCACCACAGCTATTTGTCCGCTTGACAAAGTAACCATTCTTTTTGCCATATTATATCACAAAATCGGCAGCCACCGGCCTTCCTTTTTAGCAACGCCTTTAGTAATTTTCATTTTTTCTCCTATTCTGCTACTATCCACAAACAAAAAAGCAGGCGCCGCGAAAACGGTGGCCTGCTTTTTGGCTTGCTCTGCCTTTTATGGCTGCAATAAGCTCAGCACACTGAAGGTTGAATGATTCGCCTGCGCCAGCATTGCCTGAGCTGCCTGCATTAGTATACTGTTTTTTGTGTATTCCGTTATTTCTCTTGCCATATCGGTATCGCTGATCGTCGATTCGGCTGCTGTCAGGTTTTCACTGGCCGTCGTCAAATTATTTACGGTGTTTTCCAAACGGCTTTCAACAGCGCCGATGTCCGTCTGCCCGTCAAGTGCTTTTTGAATGGCATTGTCGATGGCATTGATCGCCGCACTGGCGCCTTCCTGCGTCGTCACATTGAGATTCTTAACGTTGCCGGTTACCGGATCCGTTCCTTGCAGGCCCAGTGCCTGTGCCCGCATATCCGTAAGCCCCACCATAATCGACTGATTTGATTTCGTGCCGATCTGCAGCGACAAAGCATGATTTCCCGATACATTCTGCGCGCGGATCGTTTCGCTAAAGGCATCCAGTTTTTGATTAATGGATTTTTTTACATTGCCATCGGTACCGGAAATGCTGATGCTGAACCCGGAAATCTGTCCCGTTGTGCCAGCGCTTGCCGCCGCAATGGACAACGCAGTTGTCCCGTCCGCGGTGTACACACTGACCCCCGTTGCATCAACACCGATAAAGGAACCCGTCTGCGGCGCCGCAGCAAACCCGTAACCGGCTGTACCTGCGGCGGCTGTAGCATTCGCAAAGATACTCGCGAGCGAAGTGCTGCCTACCGCATAAGATGTCGTAAACGTCCTGCCATTTTGCACAAAAGACACCTTGACCGTATCGCTGGATTTGATGTCAAGCAAATTACCATCACGATCCCGCAGCGCTGTCAATGCCGAGCTTGCAACCGAGGCCGTCGACAAATTCTGGTTGGTGTAAACATTCGTTGTAGCCGCCCGGATCGTCTTATTCATCGAACCGTCCACAAGCGTTTTGCCGTTGAAGGTCACATTGGCATTGTCGTTGATCTGGTCAATTGCCTGATCCAGCTCTTTCTGGATAGTCCGCCGGTCTGCCGTCGTATTGGTGCCGTTAGCCGCATTGAGGACTTTTTCCTTGAGCGTCTTCAGGATATCTACGGTAGAGGTCACTGCCCCTTCCGCGACTTTCAACATATTCATGCCCTTTTGGGCGTTTTGACTCGCCTGATCCAGCGAACGGATCTGTATGCGCATCCTCTGCGATATTGCATAGCCCGACGGATCATCCGCCGCACTGTTGATCCGGCTCCCCGAAGATATTCGCTGCATGTTTTTAGCTAATGCCCGGCTGTGCTGGCCCATAATATTGAGTATCCGCATGGCTGAAATATTGTTTTTTATCGTCATGGACATTTCAGAAATCCTCCCTGGTTTTCCTTTATTTTTAAGCGTCCTTGCTTAAATACTCAGCAAAATACTTCTAACTGCCAATCGCTTCGCGCTTTTATCTACATTTTATTTATATCGTGATTTTTGCTTTTTTCTTAATACGTTTTTTCCCTCATTTATTTAAACTTCTGCTGGCTTTGGATTATGGTTAATAATTCACCTAAAAGCGAGACATATTATTCGGCGAGCGGAAGCTTTGTTCAATCCCCATTTTTCGAACCCTGTCCAGCCAATCATAGATCATTGCCTGCTTATAAAGCGGCCTGCCGTTTTCATCCTTTATCTTTTCCAAAGCAATCCCCATCAAAGCATATTCATTTTCTAGCAACGTATCAAAAACGCCCTGATCATCCGTATTAACGGATACAAACAACTGTGGACAATCTGCAATTTCTTGTGAATCACTCGTAAGTCCAAGATTATACATATTAAGTATCGGATGCTTATCGTAACGCTTAAAATTACTGATCAGCTGATTCGATGATGGATTGCATTCAATGCCGATCCCACAAGCACAGATTTCCTTTTGCAAGTCTTTTTGAATCGCTTCAATCGCTGGTATCATATAAGCTTCGATTTTAAAGGCTTCTTTTTTATTTCCCCGACGCTTCACTTCTGGATCGTAATGATAACGCTGATACAGCTCACAACTAATCCGATCTTTTCGATTCGAATCGCGAATGGCACAACGATCCCAATAGCTGATTTCCAACTGTTTTCCGCCATCACCATATTGATAGCACTCTGGATTATCTCCTCGCAGTTCCCATGCCTTCATGTAATCGTCCACCGGAGGTAACAAAGATTTCGTTGAAAATCCTTTTTCTCCCGCTTGTACGCTTTGATTATGCTCTGCTATATAGACTTGTAAATAATAGTCATTATAAATCGTAGTAAGACGTGAAATCGTATTCGCCGCCTCGGGAAAATCACTTTTTTTGAGTTGCTGAATCATCCAAGCAACATTATCAAGAATCGCCTGTTTGCTCAAATAAATTTTATAGCCTTTTTCCTTATACCATGATTTCACATCAATTCCTAATGCAATCGCATGGCCTAAACGATCTCCATGCGTCATCCCTAAAAATAATTTTGCTTCTGCAATCGCACGCAGGCCATCAACCACATCCAGAAAATCTTCGCCTACATGATATGTCAGCCGTAAATTTTCCAACGATCTGCCATTCCCCCAGAAACGCTGTGTATCTTGACACGGCAGATGGCCTTTCAAACAGCGAAAGGATTGTGCGTAAACTTCCGGACGAGCCAAGAGTTCATTCGAACAGGCATCGATTCCGGCAATACGCCGGGCGACCGACTGATTCTTTTCCCGCAGCTGACAAATCGCCATGGTACATTTTTTTAAGTTCCTCTGATCCTTCTGATGGCGACACTCGCTTTGCAACAACAAATCATTTTTCACCTGTAAATCCAGGCTATCATCCACCATTTCTTTTTCCATAGTTTCCTCTAATGGATCTTTATTTTTGGGAAAATGTACTACATAAAAATATTTATCCTTATATCTCTGCATTTCAGCCTTTTTCTTTTCCCCACCATCCTCAA
>Ga0183099_1001380_pt1 | contig 14188 bp, 14 predicted proteins | sample Biomet1_FD_127788 | JGI IMG/M metagenome (GOLD analysis project Ga0183099, IMG submission 127788) | Microbial communities from bioreactor (seeded with anoxic lake sediment) at LBNL, California, USA - Biofuel metagenome 1 | ecosystem: Engineered > Bioreactor > Anaerobic > Unclassified ... | reverse complement strand
ACGGTCGAGCGCGCAGCGGACGTACTCACCATGCCCGCGGAGCCGGCAAAGACCGGGAAAGCCATACGGCTTTCGCGCCACACGATACGTATCGTGCGCGAAAACATCGTGTTCTCGCTCGGCGTCAAGCTGGCGATCATGGTGCTCGGCGCGCTCGGTATCGCGAATATGTGGGTCGCCGTGTTCGGCGACACGGGCGTGGCGCTGCTGGCTACGGCTAACGCGATGCGCATCATGCTGCGCGTAAAAAAACAGAAATAATTGCAGAATAAGTCCGGTTTTCCGCGCAGCGGACGCCGGACTTTTTCTGCGTACCATTCAGCGGCTTTTTCCGCACGCTTCATTCACAATTTTAATAATTTCTTCGGAAGACAGTCCGATCGCGCGGCACGCTTCAACGTCGCGTTCAAGCATCCTGACTGCGGCGTCGTTGCGTTTTGCGTTCAGCTCGTGATGTTCAAGCGGTGCGACGGACGTTCCCCCTGCCCGCCGCCGCCGTGATAAAGCCTTCCCGTTCAAGCTGTTCCCACGCCTGTTTCACCGGTATAACGCTCACGCGGAGATTGAGCGCGGCGGCCCGGATGGGAGGCAGTTTCGTACCTGGCAGCATCTCGCCCCTGAGGATCTGACCGGCGATCTGTTCGTAAATCTGCGTATATATCGGCTTGCCTGAAGCCGGAGAAAGAACGATATCCATGCTACAGATTCACTTTTTCAAACAGTTTCACGCAGATACGGTACGCAAGCAGCAGTGATCCTGCCCATACGGCGATCCCTGCGGCAAGAACCGGCAGGAGCGTTAACTGAGACATACCGCCCGCTGCGGACATGAACGCGTGCACGCGGGCGATTGCCGCAATGAGTACTGTTACGACAAAAAAAACCGACCCAGTATGCGATGCTTCCGACAAAAAAAGCCAGCGCGGGCTTACCACTTTTCCTGTAGCACAGCACAAGAAAAGAAACGTTGAACAGCGCGTACTGGACGAACACGATACTGTACAGGGCTGCCGCCGGCAGACCGTCCGCGCTCTTCCATCCAGGCAGGAACAGCGCTGCGGCAACGGCAGACGGAATGCTCACGGCAAGGCAGAACAGTTCAAGAAACGCGACGCAGAGAACACGGGCCTTAACAATATCCCTTCTGCGCACCGGAAGACAGGCCGTATACACCGCGTCGTTGTTGGCCGTTCCCTGTGTGAACAGCAGCATCACGCTCAGAGTTGTATAATAAAATCCGACATAATGCGGATAGTCCGGAACGATCATCATGACGGCTCCGAACAGCGTAAAAATAAATACGGAAACGTTCGTGCACAGCACGAGTTCTTTGTACAGCAGGTTTTTCATCAGTTTCTCCTTTCCGCGTGAACCATAATGTCGTCGAGCGTGGGCAGCGACTGTTCCAGTCCGGCTGCAAGCGCTTTGTCCTGTACGTGCAGCATTCCCTCGAAGCCGAGCGCGTGCCGGTGCGCGCCGATGAGTTTACCGGCAAGTTCGTCCGTAAGCTGATCTTTACGCCCTGCAACCAGTATGTAGCTCTGCCTGAATCCGCCGGTTTCGGTTTGGGCAACGACGGTTCCGTCTTTAATATAGGTGATATAATCGGCGCATTTTTCCAGGTCCGACGTAATGTGCGTGGAAAACAGAATACTGTGCCTGCCGTCCTCGATAAACTCCTGAAACAGACATATCAGGTCGTCCCGTGCGGCGGGATCAAGCCCGCCCGTCGGTTCGTCCAGCAGCAGCAGACGCGCATTATGCGACAGCGCCACCGCAAGCGCGTACTTTACTTTCATACCGGACGACAGTTCCTTCACTTTTTTCGTATCGTCGATCTCAAACCGGTCGAGCAGTTCACGGTACCGCGGTTCGTCCCATTCCGTATAAAACCGTTTCGTCACTGACGTAAGTTTTTTCAGCTTCGTCTGCGGATAAAAATCAATTCCGCCTGAAACAAAACCTGTCGTCTGTCTGACAGCCAGTTCAGACTGCTGCAGATCATATCCGTTTATGCTGATGAGTCCGCTGTCGGCGTGGACAAGGTTGAGCAGCGATTTTATCGTCGTTGTCTTACCTGCGCCGTTGCGGCCTATGACGCCCATAATATATCCTTCTTCAAGAGAGAGATTAACGTTTTTAAGCGCAAACCCCGGATATTTTTTACACAATCCCTGTACGTCGATGAGTTTCATTCAGACACCTCTTTTGTGTATGTTGTATATACACAATATGATATAAGTCGGATCGTGTCAATCCATCTCCCGTATTTCCTATTGACATACTAATAAATAAGCCGTATATTCCTCTTATAAATTAGTATTTTACTAGGTTTTATGACAGTACAGTATCAGGAGGCACAAGTATGGCAGAACAGTATCATTTTGAAACACTGCAGATCCACGCAGGGCAGGAACAGCCCGACCCCGCGACAGGTGCGCGCGCTGTTCCTATTTATCAGACGTCGTCGTACGTATTCAGCGACAGTGCCCAGGCAGCAGGGCGGTTCGGTCTTTCGGAAGGCGGACAGATCTATTCGCGTCTCGGTAATCCTACGAACGACGTCCTTGAAGCGCGTATCACGGCGCTTGAAGGCGGAGTGGGCACGCTCGCCGTGTCTTCGGGTGCTGCGGCGATCGCGTATGCTGTTCAGAATATCACCGCTGCGGGAGACCACATTGTAGCGGCGGCAAACCTGTACGGCGGTACGTACGAACTTTTTTCCTGCACGCTCAAAAACTTCGGCGTTGAAACGACGTTCGTCGATTCGTCTGATCCTGAAAATTTTGAAAAGGCGATCAGGCCCAACACAAAGGCTGTTTACTTTGAAACGCTTGGTAACCCTGATTCCGGAATAACTGACATTGAAGCGGTTTCGGCGATAGCGCACAGGCACGGTGTGCCCGTTATCATAGACAACACGTTCGCCACGCCCTATCTGCTCCGTCCGATCGAGCACGGCGCGGACATCGTCGTCCATTCGGCCACTAAATTTATCGGCGGCCACGGCACGTCGATCGGCGGATTACTGATCGACGGGGGAACGTTCCCGTGGGATTCATACTCGGACAAGTTTCCCGGTCTTACGAAACCGAATCCCGCATACCACGGTCTTGTATTTACGAAAGCCGCAGGGAAGGCTGCGTATATTATTAAGATACGTACTACCCTGCTGCGCGACACGGGCGCGTGCCTGAGTCCGTTCAACAGCTTCCTTTTCCTGCAGGGGCTGGAAACGCTTTCGCTCCGCGTAGAACGGCACGTGCAGAACGCGCTGAAAGTCGTCGAATTTCTTTCATCACACCCGCAGGTTGAACGCGTCGATCATCCGTCTCTGCCGGGAAACCCGAGCCACGCGCTGTATGAACGCTATTTCCCGTCCGGAGCCGGATCGATCTTTACGTTCGACGTACGGGGAGACGACAAGCGTGCCCGTGATGTCGTGGATAAACTGCAGCTCTTTTCGCTTCTTGCTAACGTTGCGGACGCAAAATCGCTTGCGATCCATCCCGGTTCAACGACCCACTCACAGCTTTCCCCGGAAGAACTCGTACGGGCAGGCATCCGCCCGAATACGATCCGGCTTTCGATCGGAACGGAATATATCGGCGACATCATAGCCGATCTGTCGCAGGCGCTGGCCCGCTGATCATTTGGTAAACGGTGCGCTGTTTCTGTGCCGGGTACGGCAGGAAACGGCGCCGCTTTTACTCACATAAACGGACTGCGTGATGTGCTTTAGACGAGCGGTACCTGTATTTCTGTGAGCCAGTCCGCAGGATCGTTTCTGTTCCATATTCCGTCAATTTCAGATTCTCTTGGACATTCGGAAGGTATAAAACCGTTCTTGTCTATCCACTTGAACAGCGCGCTGTATGCGAGCGGAAGTCCTTCGTACGGACCCCGGTGCAGTACGCACGCTGCCCGTGGAACAGCGGCGAACGTTTTGAATTTTATCCTGTCCGTTTCCGTTCCAGCTTCGCACACGGCACCACAGTATTCAAATTTAATATTCGTTTCTTTATAGCATCTATCGAGATATCTGATGAAGTAATACGGAGGATCGTCTTTCATTCTCACGTCCGGATTCACCCGGTACGCTTCATCTGATATCTGCGGAATAAACTTGAACAGGTCGGTGTAATACCCGGCCGCCATACAGCAGCTGAACACGGTCACGCGCGGCAGTGGTTTAACAACGATCTGATACGTAAGCGACGGATCGGTCTGCATACAGTCAAGATACGCGTTGATCGACGCAAGCTGTGCGGCTGTGTCGTGAATGCTTTGTTCCAGTTTCTTTTTTTGTTCCGCGAGCAGTTTGCCCGCATTCCGCCCCGCGAGTATCCGGCGAATATCTTCTATAGAAAATCCGCACTGCCTGAGCGAAAGGATCCGGTGCACGGTGAACAGCTGTTCCGAATCATAGTGCCGGTATCCTGTCGCAGGGTCGATAAATGCCGGAACGAGCAGTCCCTGTTCCTCGTAGAATCTGAGCGCTTTAACAGAAACTTTTGTTATTTGTGAAAAAATTCCGATGCGGTACATATTCAGCAAACTCCGTCACATTCCGCCCCGTAAAAAACGGCAGCGCCCGGTATCCGTATGCTTTCCGGAGGAACTGCCGTACCGTTTCTGCAAGTATACTGCACACCGGACAAAGGTCAAGGCTCTGCCGGTGTGGTCAGGACGCTTCTGCTCACCACCTGAACACTTTTACGGAAACTGCATAGCACACGGCTGCTCCTGCTGCCAGAACGGCGAACCGGATGCCATCGTACGCTCCTGCTGTGCCGAGCGCCGCGCTGCTGAGCAGAATGTTCGTCTGTGTCATGGGAAAAATCTCCGCGACTATGCGCAGCGTGCGGGGAAGCACCGCGAACGGGATCGTCGTCCCGGAAAGAATGAGCGACGGAAAGTACAGTACCGCGGTAACGGAATTGCACGTCTGAATATTCGGGACGAGCGCGCCTATGAGCGTGCCGATACTGTATATGACGAATATATTGAACAGATACATGAGCACGAACAGTCCCGCCGAGGCAACTTGTACATGAAAGACAAAACGGGCGACGCACGAGACGAGCGTCCCGGAAAGCAGCACGAAGCATACTTCGAGCAGTGCGTCTGCGGCGAGCAGCATTCCGGGATTGAGCGGCGTCACTTTAAACTGTTTGAGGACACCGTCGTGACGGTACTGCGCAAGTGTTGCGGGAATGCCCATGATCCCTGTTGCGAGAATACCCAGGCTTACAACGCCGGAAAACGCCGCGGTCCGCCCCTGCGCAGGGACTAGTCCTCCGACCACGAACATAACGGCAACGGGAATGGCTATACCGAAGAAAAGGATATTGCCGTCCCTGAGAATCAGTTTTAATTCTGTTGTTAATAATGTTATAAAAGAACGTGTGCGGTTCATGCTTCGTCTCCAAATTCGTTGCGTGCTGCGGTAACTTCTTCCTTCGCCATATACTGGAGGAAGAACTCTTCAAGATTTTTTGCCCCGTGTTCTGCGGCGAGCGTTTCAGGGGTACCTTCCGCACAGACCGTTCCCTGTTTCATGACTGCGATACGCGTACACAGGTATTCCACTTCATCCATAAAGTGGGACGTGAGCAGAACGGTCATACCGCCGCGCTGGAGCGATTTAATAACGTCCCATACCGCGTGGCGCGCCCGGGGATCGAGTCCCGTTGTGAGTTCGTCGAGAAAGAGCAGTTCCGGTTTCGGGATGAGCGCGAGCACGACGGCGAGGCGCTGTTTTTGTCCTCCCGAAAGCAACGATGCGGGAACGCTTCGTTTTTGTTCCAGTCCCAGCTGAGCTAGAAGCGGTTCATATGCCGCGGGCGTATCGTAAAAACTTGCGTACAATCCGCACAGTTCACACACGCGTATCTTGTCGGGGAATTTCGTCTGCTGCAGCTGTACGCCTATTTTATTAAGCAGCACTTTTCGCTCCTCACCCTTTACGGCGGAGGGGTCTGTTCCCAGAACTGAAAGAGTACCGCTGTCAGGTTTCTGCACCCCTGTTATACACTCTGAAAGCGTCGATTTTCCCGCACCGTTCTCTCCGATAATACCGAATATTTCGCCTCTGCGAACCGAAAGGTTCACTCCCCGCAGTGCCTGTACTTCCGGGCGCTGGTGCCTGCCCCTTCCTGCCGCAGGGTACGTCTTGACAACGTTCCGCAGACAGATCACTTCTTCCGTTGAATTCATACGACCTCCATATTAACCGGCAGTGCGTATAGTACGCTGCCTTTCTGTGTCATTACACACTCTCCTTCCGGGGGAGAGTCAATACATATAGTATGGAGAATGTACCTTAATATCCTGTCCTTTTATGCCGTATTTTGGCAGGGTTTTAAACCGGAATATGCGGTGGCGGGTAATAGGAATGAAAAGGGTATTCACGAGAGCCCTATGCCCCGGTTCTGGTACGGGTGCATAGAACCGGAGGAGGCGTACTGCCGTTAAAGTCTGAGTGTTTGTGCTTTACCGCAGCTGGTTTTTAAAATCTTCTATATATTTCACGCAGGTTTCTATGTCCGCAGCCGAACAGTCTACCGTAAAATCTGCGTATTTTTTGTACAGCGGCAGCCGTTCGTCGTAGACGTCTTTGAGCGTGCTGCCTTTCTTTATCACTATACCGCGGGTAGACACGTTCGTAAGGCGGCTCAAAAGTTCGTCGAACGGAACGTACAGATACACGACCGTTCCCTGTAAGCCCAGCCTGCGCATCGCTTTTTCCGAATACACGACACTGCCGCCCGTCGCTACGACGCTGTCAGACGTTTCCAGAGCGCAGACTACTGTTTCTTCAATTTCAAGAAAGCGGTCGACCCCGTCCGTATCAAGTATTTCCTGAAGGAGCCGTCCTTCACGCTGCTGGATTAAAATATCAGTGTCGATAAAATCCATACCGAGCCGTTTCGCCAGAAGTACGCCTACCGTACTTTTACCTGCACCGGCCATGCCTGTAAGAATAATATTTGTTTTTTTCATACGTATGTGTTACTTTGCGCGCCGTTTCGCCGTCAGTTCAGTAACGGTGATTTTGCAGACGGCAACGTGCGCTGTCTGTTCGTCGGTAAAATCAAACTGTCTTCCGGTCTGATGTTTCATGAGAATTGTCAGTCCGGCTTTCTTCTCGTCCGTGCCGGTCAGGATCTTAACGTTTCCCGTTCCGATGACGCTGCTGTAATTGTACCCGTAGCCGCAGGCTGTTTCCGCCGTCGTCAGTTCATGGTCGGTGTCCATTTCAAAACAGACCGTGCCGTTTTTACGGAGCAGGTCCATTTTCTTCCCCTCTTCCGCGCAGTGAAAGTACACTGTGTACGTTCCGTTTTCACACACGTACCCGTAGTTCAGCGGAACCAGATAGGGCACGGAACCGTCGGTCATTGCAAGGCGGAACACTTTGCAGCTGTCCAGTATCGCGCATATTTCATCGGGAGATTTTATTTCGCGGTCTGCCCGTCTCATACATATACTCCTTTTTTACAAAACACTTTATGCAGTACTGTATCACTTCACTCTGCCGTACTGCAATACTATGCAGGACGGAAAAGAAGGCTGCGCGCACCGTCCTGCGCTCGTCGTATGCCGCATACATACGGTACGCGCAGCCTTCTGCCGCCCGTTACGGCTGCTCTTTCTTCTCAATCTTCTGCCGTATGATCTGCAGCATATCGTCGAACGGAACGCTGTTCTGCTGTTCGCCCGTGCGGACGCGGCAGCTGACCGTTCCCGATTCCGCTTCCTTTGTTCCGAGGATGAACATGTAGGGTATTTTCTGCACCTGTGCAGCTTTTATCTTCTGCTTCATGTTGTCCTCCCCCGTGTCGATGTCCGCGCGGATGCCCGCCGCCCGGAGTTTGAGCCGGACGGAATTCGCGTACGGGTCGGCGTCACGGTTTACAGGGATCACCTGTACCTGCGTCGGACAGAGCCAGACGGGATACGAACCAGCATAGTTTTCGATCATCACGCCGAAAAAACGCTCCAGGGAACCGAGGAGCGCCCTGTGCACCATGTACGGCTGTTTTTCCGAACCGTCCCTGCCGGTATACGTAAGGCCGAACCGTTCGGGAAGATTAAAGTCGAACTGGATCGTCGACAGCTGCCATTCGCGGCCGAGCGAATCCTTTACCTTCAGGTCGATCTTCGGACCATAGAACGCGCCGCCTCCTTCGTCTACTTCGTACGCAAGCCCTTCCCGCTCGATCGCTCTGCGCAGTGCTTCCGTCGCGGCTGTCCATTTCTCGTCCGCACCGACGCTCTTGCCGAGCGGACGGGTTGAAAGATACGCGCTCACGTCCGTAAAATCGAACGAGCGGAGCATGTACAGGCTGAAGCGGAGCACTTCCGAAATTTCTCCGTCCATCTGTTCGGGCGTGCAGAAAATATGTGCGTCGTCCTGGGTAAATCCGCGGACACGAGTGAGTCCGTGCAGCGTTCCCGATTTTTCAAAGCGGTACACCGTGCCAAGCTCCGCCCATCTGAACGGCAGGTCGCGGTACGACCGTCTGCTGTTTTTGTAGATCATGATGTGGAACGGGCAGTTCATGGGTTTGATGTAATAGTCGGTGTTGTCCATTTCCATCGGATTATACATGGAGTCTTTGTAAAACCCGAGATGGCCCGACGTTTCCCAGAGCCAGCTTTTTCCGACGTGCGGCGTAAAGACGATCTCGTAGCCGTTTTTGTAGTGTTCGTCGCGCCAGAAATTTTCGATGGCGACGCGCATCCGTCCCCCTTTCGGGTGCCAGTAGCACAGGCCGGGGCCGGCTTCTTCGTGGAGCGAGAACAGATCCTGTTCCGCCCCGATGAGCCGGTGGTCGCGTTTTCTGAGCTGTTCAAGCCGCTCAACGTACGACGCGAGCTGAGCTTCGCCGGAGAACGCAGCCGCGCTGATACGCTGGAGCATGGGACGGTGTTCGTCGCCTTTCCAGTAGGCGCCGGAAACGGACAGCAGTTTAAATCCGCAGCTGGAGAGACTGCCTGTCGTTCCGTTGTACGGGCCTCCGGCAATGTCCGTGAATCCTGCGGCAGTGCAGGTATTCACCGTGCCGCCTTCCGCCGTTTCGCTCAGCCGTTCAGTCAGGTACGGTTCGCCGGAAAAGAGCGCGAACGCTTCCTGTCTGCTCATGCTGCTCACGGAAAACGGCACGTCCGCGCCGATGATCTTCCGCATTTCAGCGTCGATCTCAGGCAGACGGGCGTCGGTGAGCGTTTCCGGCAGCTCAAAGTCGTACCGGAACCCGTCGTCCGTGCAGATACCTGCCGCACATTTTGCACCGGGATACCGGCGCAGCACTGCGGCAGCCATGACGTGTGCCAGGGAACGGCGCATCCGCGCGTTTTTTTCTCGTTTTCCCTGTTCTGTGATGAAATTTCTTCAGCCATAATCTGTACCTCTTATGGTGAAAAGAAACGCAAAGGACGAAACCGCATCCTGCGGTCCCGCGGTACCACCTTTTTTCGCAGAAGGCAGTGTGTATCCTTCTGCGCACTTGGCTCCCCCTTGTCGCGGGGTAACGGCACAGTCTACTCGGTGTCTGCGGACGGAACCGGATGGTTCCTGACACGTTTCGGTGTACTGCTCGGGAGTGGTTTTCGGACGGCAGGAGCCGCCGGCACAGTGCCGTCCGCATACGGTGAATTTCTCTCAGCCCGGGCACGTGCGTGCCGCCGGAAATTCTCTCTGTTCCGCAGAGGTGAACCTACTTGTCTCCGTCAAAGCGTTGGTTCGACGGTACACGTTTCTTACCGGCTTGTCAAGATTTATGCGCTGCGGGTACGTACCGCACAACAGGTACTGCTTTCAATTTTTATACTATTATTCAGAATGCTTGCATTATTCCAAAAACGCAAGTATAATTAATCAATAATTTGTCTTTAGTTGTGAACTTTTTTTATTATTTTTAGGAGAAACTGTTTTATGGAATCAAATTCTGCAAAAACAAGCGGTGCCAGAAAAAAGGAACGGAGTCTTATCGTACAGTTTTGTACAAGACTCGGACTTGCCATTATCGTTCTTTTCACGGCGCTCGGAATACTGTCGTATAGTATCGTTTCCAGCGGTTCAAAAAAAAATACGTCAAACCATATCAGCGGAATGGTTCCGGTATACGCTGATACGATCGATTCGTGGAACCAGCAGATGATACGCGAAATGCACCTGTACACGCAGTCCGATCTTGTAAAAAACGGCGATACTGCGGGTATTATAGCATGGCTCCGGAAAAACACCGACCGCCGCTCTCCCGATTTCAGCGGCGTGTATTTTGGCACGATGGACGGCACCGCCTACAGCGACTCCGGGCAGACTCTTGATCTGTCTGACAGAGCGTACGTTCAAAAGATCATCAAAGACGGCGCGGACATTGTCATCAGTGATCCGGTAAAATCCAGACTTGACAATACGTACATTTATCAGGTCGCGGTTACCGCATATGACGCGGGCAACAAAAAAATCGGCTACTTTTCAGGAGCAGTATCGCTCGCCCACTTTCAGAAGGTAACGGAAACGATCAAGGTTGGCAAAAACGGGTACATCACTATTCTTGACGGCAGCGGAACGAGCCTGGCGGACCCTGATACAAAAAATATTATGAAAAATATGAACGACAGTTCCGATCCGGGAATACGCGCCGCGGTAAAACGAATGACGAAAGGCGAAACAGGAATGCAGCGGCTTGTGAACACGTTCGGCGAACCGTCGTACTGCTATTTCGGACCGATCAAACATACTTCCTGGTCTGTGGCCGCAATTCTTCCTGACCGCGAAATAAACTCGACTGCGGTGAGCCTTGGCAAAACGCTCGTTATGCTGTGCGTTATCTTCGTCGTTATTCTTATCGTCATAACGGCGCTCACCGCATGGAACGTTATAAAGCCGCTCAAAACCGTGGAAAAAACGGTTATGGACATAGCATCGGGCAACGCCGACCTTACCCGCCGCATAGACCGCACGGTAAACAACGAGATCGGTTCGATCGTCACGGGCTTCAACAAGTTCGTGGACAAACTCCAGAGCATTATAGCAGATCTTAAAAAATCAAAGGACGCGCTCTCTGCAAGCGGCGGCACGCTCCGCGCCAGCATTGAAGACACCGCGGGAGCTATCACTCAGATCCTGTCCGACATTGAAAGCGTCAAGCACGAGATCACAAGCCAGTCGTCAAGCGTGGAGGAAACGGCGGGTGCCATCACGGAAATTTCCCAGAACATCGTCTCGCTTGAAAAAATGATCGAGAACCAGGCGAGCGGCATCGCACAGGCGTCCGCCTCTGTGGAGGAAATGATAGGCAACATCGGCAGCGTCAACAAATCGGTTGAACAGATGGCGTCCTCCTTCTTGTCTCTGGAGGAGCGTTCGGGCGAAGGCATGGCAAAACAGGCACGGGTGAGCGAACAGATCGAACAGATATCCAGCCAGTCTCAGATGCTTGAAGACGCGAACGCGGCGATTGCAAGCATCGCGAGCCAGACGAACCTGCTTGCCATGAACGCGGCGATCGAAGCGGCGCATGCGGGAGAATCGGGAAAGGGTTTCAGCGTCGTGGCGGACGAAATACGAAAGCTCTCCGAAACGTCAACGGCGCAGTCGAGGACGATCGGCGACGAACTCAAAAAGATACAGGCGTCCATAGCCACGGTCGTGGCGACGTCGGCGGAAAGCACGAGCACATTCGGCACGGTGTCCGAGAATTTAAAAGAAACGGACGCGCTTGTAGACACCTTTATTACGTCCTTTGTTGGGCATCCCTGGAGTATGCTCACTTGCACTGATTGCTAACCTTCAAACAACTGATGCTGGTGCTGGTATGACCAAGGAATTGATAGATGCCGGGGTAATAAATGATAAGGAACGCAGTATTTTTGCTGCTTATCAAATCAGCGGTAGTGCGCCTTTGACCAACTATTTTTCTTCCGCAGTGGCAATTTTCCCTGTTTTGTTAGTGCCGATCATTGTTCCATTACTTGTCATTATTCTTTTTAAATTCATCGGTGGTAACATTGTTCGTGTTTATCTGAACTTAATAGAAAAAAAGCAAGGGGGCGCAGTTAATGAGTAACTCAACAAGTACTGAAGCAAAGCAAAATACAAATATAGTAGACTTGTTTGTTGCTGGAGCATATAAAGGTTTTAATATAGCTATTAAAAATATGATGCCGAATGTTATGCTGGCTTTTATTATTATCCAGGCCTTAAAAGTTACCGGCCTTCTCGATCTTATCGGTGTTTATGCTGGGCCTGTAATGGCCTTGTGGGGACTGCCAGGTCAGGCTATTGCTGTTATTCTGGCATCACTGATGAGCATGGGTGGCGCTGTTGGTGTAGCAGCTGGCTTACTGACTGCAGGTATTTTGACCCCTTATGATGCAACAATTATGTTGCCAAGTATGTATCTGATGGGAAATCCTGTGCAAAACGTAGGCCGTTGCCTTGGTACTTCAGGTGTCAATGCTGCACATTACCCTGTTATCATCGGTATTTGTGTTTTAATGCACTTGTATCTATCTGGTTTATGCGTTTAGTAATGGCATTATTCTAAGAGAGGGATGACGATATGTTTACTTTATTGCAGCAGGCTCATGTAATTTCGCCTGAAGATTTAGGATTGAAGGACATTTTGCTGTGTGGTGAAAAAATAGCAGCAATTGAGGAAAAGATTGAAATTCCTGCAGGTTGGAATATTAAAGTAATAGATATGGAAGGTAAGACTGTCATTCCTGGCCTTATAGATAGTCATATCCATCTTATTGGCGGCGGTGGAGAAGGTGGACCTGCCACGCGGACACCGGAAGTACTTCTGTCGAAGGTAACCAGATGTGGCGTAACTACAGTGATTGGCTTGCTGGGTACAGATGGTAATACCCGTCATATGGAAAGTTTGCTGGCGAAAGCAAGAGGACTGGAAGATGAAGGTCTTTCTACCTTTATCTACGCCGGTGCTTATCAAATACCTACGCCGACAATTACCGGCAGTGTTCGCAGCGATATCATTTTGATAGATAAAATAATCGGAGCTGGGGAAATAGCGGTTTCTGACCATCGCAGTGCCCAACCTACACGTGAAGATTTGCAAAAGTTGCTGGCAGAGGCGCGTGTTGGCGGTATGCTGAGCGGCAAAGCTGGTATCGTTGATTTTCACATGGGAGACGGTACACGTGGCTTGAAGGACATTAAATATGTTATGGAGAATACTGAAATTCCATACACGCAATGTGTCCCCACGCATGTAAATCGCAATCCACATTTGTTTGAGGAAGCGCTTGAATGGGCGAAGGCTGGCGGCTATATGGATATTACCTCCGGTGTCAGCCCAGCTTCAGGCTCGGCGCATGCGGTAAAACCGAGCAAAGCTATTCGTCGGGCCATTGACAGCGGCGTTCCGTTAAACCGGATTCTAATGAGTTCTGATGGCAACGGCAGTGTTCCTGTTTTTGATGAACAAGGCAATACCATTGGTGTTGGTGTAGCAAATCAAAAATCGATGTTTACAGAGATTCAGGATGCTGTTCTTGAAGAAAAGATTTCACTAAGTGATGCTGTGCAAATAGTAAGTACGAATGTTGCTCGCGCCTATAAGTTGAAAAACAAAGGTAACATTATAGTTGGATTTGATGCTGACCTGGTTGTTCTGGATAAGAACTTAGCAATACAACAAGTATGGGCTAAAGGTCAGCTTATGGTCGAAAACGGTAATCCTATTGTTTTCGGTACTTTTGAAAATCTATAAAATTTGCGTAAAAAGGCCTCCCAATTTTTCGGGAGGCCTTTTTACGCAAATTACGTATAATTCATTACATTTAGCGGCAAAGTGATTTTCAAATATTATACATTATGATAAAATATATTGTATTTGCAATCATACCTAAAAATCAATTTAAAGGGAGAGGATTTTTTATGGTTCAGGGACCAATGTTATTAGTTATTTTGTTGGCCGCAATTTTATTTATCGTTTTAATGATTTCCAAATTTAGGGTGCATGCATTCTTAGCATTACTACTATCGGCATTTTTAGTGGGCTTGACTGCAGGAATGGATCCGGTAAAAGTTATTGGCGCTGTCGCAAAGGGATTTGGCGGCACAGCCGAAAAGATTGGCATTGTTATTATCGCTGGAACAATCATAGGTGTTATGCTGGAACGCAGTGGTGCTGCCTTTACGATGGCA
>Ga0183099_1000074_pt2 | contig 14208 bp, 3 predicted proteins | sample Biomet1_FD_127788 | JGI IMG/M metagenome (GOLD analysis project Ga0183099, IMG submission 127788) | Microbial communities from bioreactor (seeded with anoxic lake sediment) at LBNL, California, USA - Biofuel metagenome 1 | ecosystem: Engineered > Bioreactor > Anaerobic > Unclassified ... | reverse complement strand
TGCGTTAAGTGAAAATGGCTACACAAAAGAAGCGTGGGATTTACTTTTGAAAGAGGATTTCCCTTCATGGCTCTATCAGGTAAAAAAAGGAGCTACGACGATATGGGAACACTGGGATGGGCTTAAAGAAGACGGTAGTATGTGGAGCCCTGATATGAATTCATTTAACCATTATGCCTATGGCGCAATTGGTGAATGGCTGTACCGCAAGGCTGCTGGAATTGAAATCGATGAACAAAATCCTGGTTATAAACACATCATCTTCAAGCCTTGCTTTGGCGGCGATATGGATTTTGTCGAAGCCTCTTATGCTAGTGTTTATGGAGAGGTTGGCATACATTGGGAGATCACTGGCGATGAAGGGATTGTTAGGATTTGTGTGCCGGCAAATACAGGGGCGGATTTAGTATTGGCTCAAGTTGAAAAAATCATCGAAGCAGATGGGCTGGAGTTCATCAACAAAAATGGTTTGTATACAGCTCAAACAGGGTCGGGTATCTACTGTATTCGGTTTAGACAAAATTAACAAGAGTTTAGCAGAGCAGGCTTAAAGAAGCTTGCTCTGTTTTGGTATAAAAAAACACGCAATAGTCGCTTAGTTCAAGAAAGATTAAGCGGTGAGTTTTAATGTACTAATCTGTAAAGTCTGTTTTCAAAAAGAGAGCCATTTGCGGATAGCAAGTAAAAATTGCATGGCTGGCAGTCGATAAAAAGCGCATTTATGGCCAGCCACTTTAAAAAGGCTATCTCTGAAAAATATATTTTATAGTCAGCTAAGACTGAATGGTTTTTATAGAGGGATAAATATATCCGTCAAGCTGATAAATTATCATAGAAGATCAAAATGCAGAGATTTCTTCACACGCCCTGTGTGTTGCTCATATACAATGATTTTTAAGAATTATAATGAAAATAAAATATATCCTTGTCAGTAATGAATCTTTCTGGAAAATTTTTATAGGAATCATCATTGGTTTTTGATATAATTTGTATAAATATTAATTTGCAGGTGATTTTTATTGATGGAGATAGATATTAAAACGTTATTTTTTATGGGAAGTATTGTTATTTTTATTAATTCGATGATTTTACTTGTTGTTTGGTATAAATCTAAAGAAGCGAAATTTATTATACAATATTTTACTTTTAGTTTATTGATGACAACAATTTCTAGTCTATTAATAATTTTACGAGGGGCAATTCCGGATTTTTTTTCGATTGTCTTATGTAATTTATGTTTCTCTATAACGTTTTATACCTTGCAAAAAGGCGTTTGCAGCTATATAAAGATGAAATCACCATTACCCAATATTTCAAAAATGGTTTTAGTATTGAATATAATTTGTATTTCTTATTATACCTATATAGAGCCATCTTTTTATGCCAGAGTGCTAACGTACTCGGCTATGTCATTTTTTTATTGTTCATTGAGTATTTACACTATAAAAAAATCCTTGTTTAAAAACGAGGAACCTCTCCATTTATTAAAAATCATTTTATATTTTGAATTAGCATTAACTATAGTTCGTATTATTGGTGAAAATCCGCAAGATAAATATTTCTCTAATAATATATATTTTGCTGTAGTTATTATTGGATATATAACGATTGCATCAACGTTATCGCTTTGTTATCTTTGGATTGCCTTGCATTATGTTAGTAAAATACTGAAAAATCAAGCCGAATATGATTTTTTGACGCAAATAGCAAATCGTCAAGCTTTGGACCACTTTTTTTTCCAAAAAGAGCTTAATAATTATCCGATTGAATCTGTGGGCGTGATTTGGATCGATATAGATAATTTTAAATTTATTAATGATGAATATGGACATTATGCTGGAGATTTATATTTAGAAGAATTCAGTAAAATTTTACGTAGCGTAGCACTAGAAAAAAACTATTGTTTTCGCTATGGCGGTGATGAGTTTATTTTAATCTGTTTATCAGTAAATAAAAAAACTTTAAATGAAGTGATTTCTTTTTTACAAAAAAAAGTCGAAACGACTGCTGTTTTTTATAAAGATACGCAGATTCAAACAACCATAAGTTTAGGTGCTGCATTAAACACGACGGAAATAAACACATGGCAAAAATTCCTGCATACTACAGATGAACTTTTATATGAAGCAAAAAAACTTGGCAAAAATAGATTTTGCAAAAATTACACATTATCTAAGCGATAAAGAAATTCTCATATTTTGTGTAAATCTAAGAAACCTGGAAGACCAGCTTTTCGTGCGGGTGGTGTTTGAAGGAAAAATTACAAAATTAGGACTTAAGGAATCAGGTATGAGTGTCGATATTACAGAGTGAGTTATTAGTTATTAATTTACGATATAGTAACAGAAGGATCTGTTATTTAACAATACATCATGGCTGAATCATAATGCTATCTATAATTGCTGAATAATATGGTGAAAATGGAGTCTGTTTACTATTTATAGAATTTTTGAATTTATAAATAGTAAGTGGACTCTATTTTTATTTGAAGTTTACGATAGGGATTAATATAAATGCCAGGAATGAGGAATGTAAGAATATGAAATTACGACATAATTTAGTTAAAATTCTTTTTATATTTTTAAGTGCAATTCATTTTAATATTCAGTATATACATGCAGCTCCACTGACAAGTCCAATAGAAGAGCATACAATAGGAGAGAAGCAAGAACAGTTGCAACGAGACCGACGGGTTTTTGAAGAAAGGAATCAACGAAAAGAGCAAAAGGATGTTTTATTGCAAGCAGGCAATTCGAAGGATGGAGAAGTTTTTCCAAAAGAAACACCAGCTTTTTTTATTAAGAAGATTACTATCGTGAATGACGATTTGTCTGCTTTTAAATGGCTTCAGAAAGAAGCAGATCGTTACAGCCAGCGTGAACTAGGGCAAAAAGGATTGGCTTTACTTAGTAAGAAACTTGGGAATTTATTGATTGATCGAGGTTATATTACAACAAAAGTATTCATACCAGAACAAGACATATCCACTGGGGATTTGCAGATTCAGATTATTCGTGGCTATATAGGTGATATCCGCTTTGAACCGTCGGTAAAACATGCAGATTGGGAAAGTGCTTTTCCGGTAAGACCAGGAGACTTACTGAACTTACGTGATTTGGAGCAAGGTCTTGAACAACTTAAGAGAGTTCCGACGCAGGATGTAGATTTTCAGCTGATGCCAGGTAAAATATCGGGAACGACTGATGTGGTCATTAAATTAAAGCGTGTTTGCCCAACACGGATAATTTCATCAGTTGATAATGCTGGCAACAGTGCAACTGGAAAATGGCAAACGTCCCTTACCTATAGTGAAGATAACCTGATTGGGAAAAATGATCTATTTTCATTTACATACACAAAGGATGCTGAAAAAAATGATACAGAAAAAGGTATTCATGCGAATTCTTTAAGTTGGTCCGTTCCGGATGGATATTGGACTTATAGTTTGAATTATTACACCAATTATTACAGGCAAAGCGTTTCTTATGCAATCAATACATTTTTGTATTCAGGAAATACAGAAACTTGGGCGGCAAAGGCAGAACGTCTGCTTCATCGGACGAAAGATAGCAAATTGAGTTGGTCTCTGTCACTTTTGAAAAATCGAGGGCATAATTATATTAACGGCACGGAAATTGTTATTCAAAAAAAAGCAACTACAGCGTTAGAAACAGCTTTGAATTATAGAAAATATATAAATCAAGATATTTGGGACTATCAGCTAGCGTATCGGCGAGGTCTTCCTTGGTTTGGTGCACAAGATGATACAGATAGAGAACAAACTAGTCGCTATAATTTATGGACAGCTGAAATTAATTGGCAAAAACCGACTTCTTTATGGGGAAGGGAAAGTCGCTATACAATGACTTTTCGTGGACAATATACAAAAGATTGCCTTTATAGTAGTGAAGATTTTAGTATTGGTAATCGCTACACCGTTAGAGGTTTTGATGGAGAAGAAACACTGATGGGGGAAAATGGATTTTATTTACGGAATGAACTGGCAATTCCCTTTCAAAACCGGACAAAAGAAATTTATGCTGCACTGGATTATGGTTATGTCGGGGAAAATGGAGCAAATGATTTACCCAAACAAATATTGAGTGGTACAGCATTAGGTGTTCGAGGGAGTATCAGTCAAATGAGTTTTGATATTTTTGTAGGCTGGGCCCTAAAAAAACCAGAAGCGATGAAAAGCGGAACGCCAAATTTTGGCTTTCAATGCAGTTGGAAATTGTAAAGAATATTGGTTTTATGATGAACGGATTCATTAAATACAAGGAAGTGAGGAAATCGTTGATGAACTATATTTTTCGAGTAAGGAAAATTTATAAAAAACTGGCACTTTGGTGGTTGATTTTTAATTTTACGTTTCAACCGATGCTGGCAGCTGCAGCAGACGTAATTCCTGATTCGGCAAAAGGTAAAAATCCTACACTAATTCAAGCTGGTAATGGCGTGCTTTTGGTTAACATTTTAGCACCGGACGCGAATGGTGTATCTCACAATCAATACATAAATTTCCAAGTGGGTCCACAGGGGATTGTATTTAATAATCAGTCCGGTATATTCAAAACACAACTGGCAGGTTATATTGCAGGAAATCCCAACTTTTTAAACCACAACGCAAATATTATTTTGAATGAAGTCACAGGGAGCGTGCCTACGCATATTAATGGGTATATGGAAGTCGCGGGGCAGCGTGCCGACGTTATTATTGCGAATCCCAACGGGATTGTAGGAAGTAATTTCGGTTTTATCAATACTTCCCGCGGAGTCTTGACAACAGGCGTGCCGATGATGGGTGCCAATGGAAGTTTGGATACATTTCATGTCCAAGGAGGCCTGATTACTGTTGAAGGTAATGGGTTTAATGGTAACGGTACAGATCGTGTTGACATAATTGCGCAGGCAGTAAAAGTAAACGCTGGAATTTGGGCAAAAGATTTACATATAACAACTGGGGCGAATGATGTTACTTACACAGATCAAATAAGACAAATTGAATCAAAATCTATGCCACCGGCTGGGGTTGCTTTAGATGTATCACTTTTAGGTGGCATGTATGCAAATAAAATTACGATGATTGGTACAGAAACAGGAATGGGTGTTAATAGCCAGGGCAGTATTTCTGCTGGAGATGGTTCATTGACAGTTACTCAATCTGGGAAAGTGGTCTTATCAGGCAAAACTTTTTCGACAGGAGATATGCAGCTAACTTCTAAAGCTTCCATTGAACAAAGTGGAGTGGGTTATGCGGCGGGTATGATGGATGTGAATGCCGTTTCTGTTCAAAATACGGGAACAATAGCTGCTGCGAAAAATATGAATCTGACAGCACAGAATATTATTTCTACAGGAACTGTCGGGGCAGGTATTCAGGCAGATGGGAGCGTTGGGAATGTTGGCAATCTGAGCATTGCTGCTCAAAATCAACTGACAGCTAACGGACGCAATCTTGCAGCGGGTAATCTGATGATACAGGCAGGGTCTATGAATTTGCAGGAGTCTTCGACTTATATTGGTCAACAGGGAACGATCATAGCTGAAGAAGGTATAGACCATACAAATGCGACAATGCAGAGTAAGCATACACTGGATGTTGTTGCTAGAAATTTTAATAATCAAAAAGGCCATATAAATGTTGCGGATAATTTGACGATTCATCTTAATGATGCGCTCAATAATGATAAAGGTTTATTGTATGCCGGAGGTAGTTTGGCAGTAAAATCAAGTGTGGTTACTAATTCAGGAACAATAGCAGCAGCTAATGATGTAAACCTTACAGTGCAGGATATTACATCGATAGGCACGCTTGAAGCAGGAATTCAAGCAGATGGAAGTGTTGGAACAGCAGGGAATCTGAACCTTATGGCGCAAAACCAATTAATAGCGACAGGCAATAATCTGGCGGTTAGTAGACTGATGATGCAGGCCGGCGGCAATATAGATTTGCAAGGAGCTTCGACGTCTATAGGCCAGCAAGGCAGCATAATCTCTGAAAAAGGAGATATCGATAATTCGAGCGGAGTTATACAAAGCAAGAGTAAACTGCGTCTAGCTGGAAATAATCTCATCAACCAAGGCGGAAATATCAAAGCGGCAGATGATATGGATGTACAACTCAGTGGAGCATTGAAAAATGAGCAAGGATTATTATATGCAGGCAGCACATTCAATGTTAGTGGTAGTTCAGTTAGCAATACAGGGACAATAGCGGCAGCCAAAGACTTGAATTTCAGCGTGACAGATCTTGTTTCGGCAGGAACAATAGGAGCCGGAATTCAAGCGGATGGAACAGTTGGAACAGCAGGCAATTTGAATTTTACGGTCGGAAACAAATTAACCGCGACAGGTAGTAATATTGCTGCAGGTAATCTGACGATAAAGGCCGGTTCTGTGAATTTACAAGGTTCTTCGACTTATATTGGAAAAGATGGAATGATAACGGCGATAAAAGGCGATATCGATAATTCGGGCGGAATTATTCAAAGCAAGAATACATTGAGTTTAGCCGGAAATAATCTCATCAACCAAAGTGGAAATATTAAAGCGGCTCAAAATATCGAGGTAAATCTCAATAGCAGTCTGGAAAATAATAAAGGTTTATTGTATACCGGAGGTACTTTGGCAGTAAATGCAGGTGCAGTTGCTAATGCGGGAACAATAGCGGCAGCCAATGACTTGAATCTTACGGCGAAGGATATTATCTCGACAGGAACACTTGGAGCTGGAATTAAAACAGATGGAAGCGTTGGAAGCGCAGGGAATCTGAAGATTATGGCACAAAACCAGTTAACCGCGACAGGCAGCAATCTGGCTGCAGAAGGTCTAATGATGCAGGCTGGCGGCAATATAGATTTGCAAGGAGCGTCGACATCTATAGGCCAGAAAGGCAGCATAACATCTGAAAAAGGCGATATAGACAATTCAAACGGAACTATCCAAAGCAAGAATACATTGAGTTTAGGCGGAAATAATCTCATCAACCAAGGCGGAAATATTAAAGCGGTGGATGATATAGATGTAAAACTCAGTGGGGAATTGAACAATGATAAAGGTTTATTGTATACCAGCGGCATATTGGCGGTAAATTCAGGCACCGTTATCAATACGGGAACAATAGCAGCAGCCAATGACTTGAATCTTATGGCGAAGGATATTACATCGACAGGAACACTTGGAGCTGGGATTCAAATAGATGGAAGCGTTGGAACCGCAGGGAATCTGAAGCTTATCGCGCAAAATCAATTAACAGCGACAGGCAGCAATCTTGCGGCGGAAGGTCTAATGATGCAGGCTGGCGGCAATATAGATTTGAATGGAGCGTCAACGTCTATAGGCCAGCAAGGCAGCATAACATCTGAAAAAGGAGATATTGATAATTCAAGAGGAATTATCCAAAGCAAGAATAAATTGAGTCTAGCTGGAAATAATTTCATTAACCAAAGTGGGAATATTAAAGCGGCAGATGATATCGATGTAAAGCTCAATAACAGCCTAAACAATGACAAAGGGGTATTGTATGCCGGAGGTGGTTTGACGGCAAATTTAGGAGCCGTTATTAACTCGGGGACAATAGCGGCAGCCAAAAACTTAGATCTTACAGCACAGAATATTACATCGACAGGAACACTTGGAGCTGGGATGCAAACAGATGGAAGCATTGGAAAAGTAGGGAATCTGAACCTTATGGCGCAAAACCAATTAACAGCGACAGGCAGCAATCTGGCCGCAGAAAATATGACAATGCAGGCAGACGGCGCTGTGAATTTACAGGGATCCTCAACTTATATTGGAAAAGATGGAACAATCAAAGCGACAAAAGGAGATATCGATAATTCGAACGGAATTATCCAAAGCAAGAACACACTGAGTCTAGCCGGAAATAGTCTCATCAATCGAGATGGAAATATTAAAGCGGCTCAAAATATCGAGGTAAATCTCAATAGCAGTCTGGAAAACAATAAAGGTTTATTGTATACCGGAGGTACTTTGGCAGCAAATGCAGGTGCAGTTGCTAATACGGGAACAATAGCGGCAGCCAATGACTTGAATCTTACGGCGAAGGATATTATGTCGACAGGAACACTTGGAGCTGGGATTCAAACAGATGGAAGCGTTGGAAGCGCAGGGAATCTGAAGATTATGGCGCAAAACCAGTTAACAGCGACAGGCAGCAATCTTGCTGCAGAAGGTCTGATGATGCAGGCCGGCGGCAATATAGATTTGCAAGGAGCGTCAACGTCTATAGGCCAGCAAGGCAGCATAATCTCTGAAAAAGGAGATATCGATAATTCTAGTGGAATTATCCAAAGCAAGAGTAAGCTGAGTCTAGCCGGAAACAATCTCATTAACCAAGGCGGAAATATTAAAGCGGCGGATGATATAGATATAAAATTCAGTGGAGCATTGAATAATGATAAAGGGGTACTGTATACCGGAGGCACATTGACAGCAAATACAGGTACAGTTTCTAATGCGGGAACAATAGCAGCAGCCAATAACTTGAATCTTACGGCGAATGAGCTTATCTCGACGGGAACACTTGGAGCTGGGATTCAAACAGATGGAAGCGTTGGAACCGCAGGGAATCTGAAGATTATGGCGCAAAACCAATTAACAGCGACCGGCAGCAATCTGGCCGCAGAAAATATGACAATGCAGACAGACGGCACTGTGAATTTACAGGGAGCCTCAACTTATATTGGAAAAGACGGAATAATCAAAGCTGAAAAAGGAGATATCGACAATTCCAGTGGAGTTATCCAAAGCAAGAGAACACTGAGTTTGGCCGGAAATAATATCATCAACCAAAGCGGAAATATTAAAACGGCCGATAATATAGATATAAAACTCCGTGCTGTCTTGAATAATGATAAAGGGGTATTGTATACTGGCGGCATTTTGACAGCAAATGCAGGTACAGTTGCTAATACGGGAACAATAGCAGCAGGTAAAGACTTGAATCTCACGGCACAGGATATTACATCGACAGGAACACTTGGAGCTGGGATTCAAACAGACGGAACAATTGGCAACTTAGGGGATTTGAACCTTATTGCTCAAAATCAATTAATAGCTGCTGGTACTAATCTTGCCGCTGGAGAACTGCTGATGCAGGCAGCTGGCAATGTGAATTTGCAAGGGGCATCAACCTACGTGGGGCAACAAGGGAGTATAGTATCTGTCCGTGGTGATATTGATAATACCAATGGTATTATGCAGAGTAAAAAAAACTTGAGTCTTTCAGCACAAAATTTAATTAATCAAAGCGGAAATATTAAGTCAAATGATAATCTTGGCATAAACTTAAGCAGGACATTGAACAATAATCAAGGCGCGATTTATACGGCCGGTAGTTTGATCGTGCAGGCTGATGACATAGAAAATACTGGAACGATAGCTGCAGCACAAGATCTGAATTTTGATGCACGGAATATCTTGTCAAATGGAACATTAGGAGCAGGTATAGACGTTGATGGAAAAGTTGGCGCAACAGGCAATCTAAATCTTATTGCTCAAAAGCAACTAACAGCCACTGGACATAATGTTGCTGGGCTTAATTTAACAATGCAGGGAAGTAATGTGAATTTACAAGGGGCATCGAATTATAGCGGTGGTCAGGGAACAATTACCGCTATAAATGGAAATATTGATAATACAAGAGGTGTTATACAAAGTAGGAGCACATTGCATTTTTCTGCTAATAATTTGATAAATCAAAGTGGAACTATTAACGCAGTGGGTAACATAGGAATAGATCTTCATGGGATATTAGGAAATGAACAAGGTTTAATTTATGCAGAAGGAAGCTTGATATCAAATGCAAATGTAGTTACCAATACGGGAACGATAGCCACTAAAGGAGATTTAAATCTTGTTGCGCAAGATATTATATCAACAGGAATGCTTGGTGCTGGAATCCAAACAGATGGGACAATTGGATTAGAAGGCAACCTGAATCTTGTTGCCCAAAATCAGCTTGCAGTCAACGGAAAAAATCTTGTTGCAGGAAATTTAACAATGAAGGCAGCTGCTGTGAATTTACAGGGAGCGACGACTTACATTGGTCAACAAGGTACGATTACGGCGTTAAGCGGAGACATTGATCATACAAATGGTATTATGCAAGGAAAAGGTGCCATTTCCTTTGTGGCAAATAATTTGCTCAATCAAGGTGGACAAGTTAGTGCGGCGGGGAATCTGGATTTGCAGATTCGTGATACTTTAAAAAATACAGGAAGTTTGATTTATTCAGATGGAACTCTTAATATTCATGCTAATCGCATTGAAAATATGAATACACAAAACGAAAATCAAGGGATAGCAGCGCATGCCATAGATATAACTGCTTCTCAGATTGAAAATGGGCAAGGGGTTTTGTATGCATCCGATACGCTTAGCCTTAAGGCCAAGCAGAATATCGATAACACGAGTGGGACGATTTCTGCGGGAAATATACTTTCCATACAAGATCAAATGTCTTCCAATAAAAATTTAACGATTAGCAATACAAAAGGCCTTCTTACAGCTGGAAGACAACTACAAATTGATAGTGCTGGACTTTCTGGTGATGGTAGGCTTTTGAGCCAGGGAGATTTGGACGTTAATCTTATCCAGGATTATGTAAGTACAGGAGAATTTCAGGCGCAAAATAATGCAAATTTTTATACGGCAGGTATATTTACGAATCAAGCTGAATTAGTAGCTGGAAACCAACTAATGCTTCATGCAGCCAATATTCATAACAATGCCAACAGCAAATTGAATGGACAAAACACAACGATAATTGCGGACAAGGTCTTAGATAATACAGGATTGATTGATGGGAGTGAAACAAAGCTTCAAGCAGATACCTTACAAAATTCGGGAACCGGACGAATTTATGGAACCCATCTGGCAATCCAGGCCAATAGCATTGTAAATAGCGCAGCAAATAGTGAAAGCCCGATTATTGCTGCACGTGGACAGCTTGATATTGCAGCAAATACGATAAAAAATCAAGAACATGCAAAAATTTTTAGTGTTGGTGATATGAACATTGGCGGCAGCCTGGATGGAAATAATCAGGCAGTTGGGCAAGCCGGTATCCTGCAAAACAATAGTGCGGAAATTGAGTCATTAGGCAATTTGAATTTAACTGTTCAAAAAATTTACAATACAAATGAGCATTTTAGTACAGCGATGAATGTGACGAAAATAGAAGATACGGTTGAATATCAAGGTAGTGGATCGCCAACTCGTTATTTAGCAGGAACAACGGGTGTGAAAATATTTAATCAAGAATCAGATTATTTACGGACACCAGAAAAAGATTATGAAAATTGGACAGCCTATCGATATAAAAAAACTATAACAGAAAGTCAAATTGTCACTTCGGATCCGGCTAGTATCAAAGCAGGTGGAAACATCAACTTGAAGTCAGATCTTTTGACCAATGACAAAAGCAGCATCATTGCTGGTGGTAGTATTTTGGGGACAATCGGTACTTTGGATAATATAGAAGGATCTGGACAAAGAATTACAACAGGGACGGGGAAAGCGACTTCTTATTGGCGGCATCGCCGTAGAGGTCGTGATAATACAGGAAGTAGTACAATTGCATATAATCCAGCACCAGAAGTAGAAAATATTGCTTTAGCAGCCACGGTTTATCAACAAGGGGTTGCGGCAACGGATACCGAATTACAAATTGGTAAACAAAATGTAAACATAACAGATACGGGAGCCGTTCATTCAAAGATAAGTCCTAGCAGTCAAGGTGCATATGTTTCTAGTGTAGATGTAAAAAGTAAAGAATCGAATGCCTCAAATGTCACTATAATAGATAAAAAAGTAAATGCTTCGAATATAAATGTAGAAGGCAAAGAATCGAATACCTCGAAGGTCACCGTGATAGGTAAAGAAATGAATGGTTCAAATGCAGATGTAGAAGGCAAAGAATTGAATGCCTCAAACGTAATAGTGTCAAGTAAAGAGATAAAGGATTCAAGTGCAAATGTAGAGGGTAAAGAATTAAATGCCTCAAATGTAGTGGTGTCAAGCAAAGCGATAAATGATTCAAGTATAAATATAAAAGGCAAAGAAGCAAATACCTCAAATGTGGTAGTAGCAGGTAAAGCAATAAATGATTCAAATGTAAATGTAGAAGGTAAGGAAACAAATATTGCCAATGTCGCTATAGCCGATAAAGAAGCGAATGCTTCGAGTGCTAGTGTAGGTGATGTTAGAACCGTAAATTCTAATGTAAACCTTATGGACAAGGGCATGAATAAGAAAACGGTAAACACAGGCGATCAAGAAAATCTTCAAAACAGTATCAGCCCGATTACCGAGTTGAATCTGCAAAATGGAGGAATGATCCAGACCGGTGCCGTTGATACGAGAATCCCCAGCAATAGTTTGTTCAACGTGACACCTGCCTCGAATTCACAATATCTGATAGAAACAGATCCCAATTTTTCAGATTATCGTACATGGCTTTCATCAGATTATATGATGAAATTAGTCAATTATGATCCAAGTGTTGTCCAAAAGAGACTGGGCGATGGCTTCTATGAGCAAAATTTAATTCGCAATGAAGTCACAGCCCTTACTGGGAAACGATTTTTAAACGGTTATTATAGCGATGAAGATCAATATAAGGCCTTGATGAACAATGCAGTCTCCTTTGCCAAACAAAATAATCTACAAGTTGGGAAGGAACTTTCTGCGGATCAACTGGCAAACTTGACGACGGATATCGTTTGGATGGTCGAGAAAGATGTGCTATTGCCGAGTGGACAAATAACAAAAGCGCTTGTCCCACAGGTGTATGTGCATAAAGACAAGAATACAGCAGACTCACAAAATCAAGAAGGCTTGATTTCGGGGAATGCGGTCAATCTCACCGTAACAGGGAATCTTACGAATAGTGGCAGCATTCAAAGCAGCACATCGACAAATCTTACGGCCGATAACGTTCAAAACCTTGGTGGAACGATCACGGGAAGTCATGTCAATATTAAAGCCAATACAGATATCAATAATATTGGTGGTCAAATCAAGGGCGTGGATGAACTTTCACTAAATGCCGGACGTAATATTACAATTGCGTCAACGACCAATACGCAGACGAATGCACAAGGCAGTCTCACGAACATCAATCGTGTAGCTGGATTATCTGTTACGGGTGAACAAGGCAGGCTAGTAATAAATGCTGGGCAAGATATTAATCTTACGGCTGCCAAAATTGAAAATACAGGAACAGATGGAACGACAAACATTATAGCAGGGAAAAACATCAATTTGGCCACGGTGACAGAAAGCCAAAATAACAAACTTGTCTGGGATAAGGATAATCACCGGACAGACAGCCAAACGGTGGATGTCGGAACAACGATTCAAGCAGGCGGTTCGGTTAACTTGAAAGCGGGGCTGGATGTCAATGCCAAAGCAGCTACTATTGAAAGTGACAAGACCGTACAGATACAAGCCGGACGGGATATCAACCTGACAGCCGGAGAAATGAACCAAAGCGTTGATGAAGCCCACAAACACAAAGGACATGGTGGCGGCTTTGCGACAGTGACCATTACGACACAAGATAGCCTCGATCAGACAACGCATATAGGAAGCACTATATCTGGTGATCGGATCAACCTGCAAGCCGGACAAAATCTCGGAGTACAGGGAAGCAGTGTGGTTGGGACAAAGGATGTTAACCTCCAGGCAAAAGACAATATAACGATTGCTGCCGTACAAGACAATAAAGCGGAAAAAACTATGCGGCAGGAAAAAGAATCCGGTCTGCTGGGAAATGGATTTGGGTTCACCATCGGAACGGAAATGCAAAAAAATACCCTGGATGGAGTCGAAACCACCCAAGCCAAAAGTACAGTTGGTTCCGTACAAGGGAATGTATCCATACAAGCAGGCAAAGACGTTAATATTCAGGCATCGGATATTATCAGTGGACAAAATACGCAAATACTTGGTGCCAATGTAAATATAACAGCCGGGATGGAGACATCACAGGAGAAACAAAGTTATGAATACAGCAAAAGCGGGCTGAGCGTATCGCTAAGCAGTCCGGCAATCGACGCGATACAAAATAGCAAAGCCAAAATAGATAGAGCCGGTGAAGTAAGTGATAAACGGTTAGCCGCTCTTTACGAAGTGCAGGCAGCACAGGACGTAAAAGGGCTCGATAAAAAGATCGACAAT
>Ga0183099_1001379_pt1 | contig 14216 bp, 8 predicted proteins | sample Biomet1_FD_127788 | JGI IMG/M metagenome (GOLD analysis project Ga0183099, IMG submission 127788) | Microbial communities from bioreactor (seeded with anoxic lake sediment) at LBNL, California, USA - Biofuel metagenome 1 | ecosystem: Engineered > Bioreactor > Anaerobic > Unclassified ... | reverse complement strand
TTTTATTGAATCTCAAAATTTAAGATATAAGATTTTATAAACCTTTTGGCAATAATTGTCAAACAAAATCCGTTCATTTTCAAAATCTTAACGAAATTTTAACGGCATATAAACGCTTCTTAACAGGAAAATAATATTAACAATTTCGAACATATTTTATAATGAAAAACAGATGTTTGTACCAATTTAAAACTGTATTTAGATTAGTTGTCTATTTCTTAACAAATATGCTATCATAAATAATTAGTAACTGAAGTTAAGCACCTTAATCATACAAGGGTCTGTGGCTTTGGGTTAAAGAGCAATGTCATTAAGTTAAGAGAAACAAATATTTACCTCACTCTAACCCTCTCCTAAAAATGAGACACAGTCTCGGGATGACAAGAGTTAGGTCATCAATTAAAATGCCCTAAGTTAATGACACTGGCCTAAAGAATATCTCACTTTAGGCAAAGAGGCAGACTTAAAAAAATTTCAGATACTATATAAATAGAATTAAATTATACCTATAAATTAATTTCACGGACTACGCGTCCGCACCTCGCCAGCAACGGTTGCTGGACACCTTACAAAAATACACTTAACTTAAGATATACGGGGTTGAGCATCCGATGCTCACGGGTATTAGGGCAGAGCCCTAAGAAATAATGTTTTATTTACAAAACATTTTTCAACTTATATAGGTAACTCAAGTTACAAAAATTACGCACTTTACAGTGAACTTTGAATTCAAGGAGTAAGGCTATTATGGATAATAACAAAAATTCTAATACTATTTCAAATCCAAAAATATTGAGTAGTCAAAAAAAAGGGAAACTTAGAATTTTTTTTGGAATGGCAGAAGGTGTAGGAAAAACCTATCAAATGCTTCAGTCTGCCCATTTAACAAAATCAGATGGATATGATATTATTATTGGTTATATTGAAACGCATGAAAGAGTAGACATTGAAAACAAAATTTTAGGATTAGAACTAATAAGTAGAAAAGAAATTTTTTGTAATAGTTGTAATTATACTGAAATAAATTTGGATGCTATTATTGAGAGAAAACCTCAAATAGTAATAATTGATGAATTAGCTCATACAAATATAACGGGAAGTCGTCATAAAAAAAGATTTCAAGATGTTTTGGAGTTGCTAAATTGTGGGATAGATGTCTGGGCTACTTTAAACGTTCAGCATATTGAAAGTAGAGTTTCTGTAGTTGAACAAATAACAGGTATCAAAATTACAGAAACTGTCCCAGATTTTATAGTTGAAATGGCTGATAAAATCGAAATTATCGATATACTTCCTGAAGATTTACAAAAAAGAATTAAAAGTGGAAAAGTATATGAAAAGGAAAATATAGACAATGCACTTAATGGATTTTTTAGAGAAGGAAACATAAATTCTTTAAGAGAGATTGCTTTTCAAGTAGTTGCAAAACTAGTAGATAAAAGTATTACTAATTATAGAAATGAGCATGATATAACTGATTTGTGGAAAGCTACAGAAAAACTTTTAGTAGCAGTAGGTCCCAGTCCTTTTTCGGCTTATTTGATAAAATGGACAAAAAAAACAGCATTTAACATGAACGCTGAATGGGTTGTTGTTAATATTGAAAACTCTAAGTCTCTATCAAAAGAGCAAAAAAGAACTTTGAATGAAAATATAAACTTAGCAAGACAGTTAGGTGCTAAAATTGTAACTATTTCTGATGATGACATTGTTAAAGGAATTATAAGAACAGCAAAGACACAGAATGTCTCTCAAATAGTTATTGGGAAACCTTTGTTTTTTAGCATAGAAAACTTTTTTCAGAAGAGTATAACTAATAGACTTATAAAAGAAAGTGGAGACATTGATGTTTATGTTGTTTCTCAGCCTGGAATAAAAGAAAAAGTTAAATTTAAGAGGACAAGAAAACTAGATTTCAAATCACTTATTAACGAATTTTCTCTGATACTTCCGTCACTATTTTTTATTACTCTAACAGGTTATATTCTTGAGGATGTTATTAGTCAATGGGGGCTATCATTAATATTTTTATCACATATTATATATATATCAGCCTATTATAGTAAAATTGCCTCTATGACTGTATCTATTTTGAGTGCATTAGTGTGGAACTATATTTTTATTCCTCCTAGATTTACTTTTATTATTTCTAAAACAGAAGATATAATGGTTTATCTTGTATTTTTTATAGTTGCCATAGTAACCTCAAATCTTTCTTCAAAACTTCACGAAAAAGAAAAGTTTTTGAAAAAGAGAGAAAGAAGGTTAGAGTTACTTTATGAATTATCTCAAGAAATTGTGAATAATCCAGATTTTGAAAGAGTTATGTTTAAATTAGCTAAATATATAGGAAATTATTTTAATTCAGAAGCTATGCTATTTATTTATGATGGTGAGCAAGAAACATCCAATATATATCCAAATAGAGATTTAGATATAAATGAACAAGAAATAACATCTTGGGTAATTAATAATGGAATAGCTGCTGGAAAAGGAACCGATACTTTTTCGGACTCTGAATATCATTTTTATCCTATTAATTCTACAAATAGAATAGAAGGTGTTATTATTTTAAAAGTAGGTTCTAAAAGAATCGCTGAAAACGAAGAATTTCTTAGAACAATATCTTTTATGATAGGTTCTTCTATAATAAAGGAAAAAATTGTTAGAATAAGGCAAAAAACAATGGTAGAAGAAGAGACTGACAAACTGTACTCTATTATTCTTAGTTCTATTTCCCATGAATTAAAAACACCAGTTACTTCTATAGCCCTATCAGCTAGTGGTTTGTGTGATGATAAACTTTCTAGCGATAAGTTTACAAGAGAAGTTCTTATAAATGACATTTTAGAGGCTAATGACAGATTAAATAGAATAATAACTAATTTATTAGATATGACAAGAATAGAGAGCGGTAGGTTAAAGCTAAATCTTCAATGGAATGATATTAATGATTTAATTACTCTTGCTTCCCAAAAATACACTAATGAACTGAAAAATTATAATTTTATAAAAGAAATAAATGCAGTTTTACCTCCTATCAAACTGGATTTTGGGTTAGTAGAACAAGTTATTTCGAATCTTTTATATAATGCAATAATTCATACAAAACCAGGAACTACTATTATCATGACTGCAGGTATTGAAAACAGTGATATTTATATAGAAATAAAAGATAATGGTGGTGGAATACAAGCTATTGACAAAATTTTTAAAAAGTTTTATAAAGAAAGACCTAAAAAAACAGGTGGGCTAGGAATAGGACTATCAATATGTAAGGCTATTATTGAATTTCATAAGTGGACATTAGAAGCGCATAATAATGATATAGGTGGAGTAACATTTAGAATTATAATACCTTTTAGAAAAGGAGAATTAAAATGAAACAAGGGGCTTTAATACTTATAATAGATGATGAAATACAAATAAGAAGATTTTTAAAAATGTCATTAGCTGCATATGGATATTCTGTTCGAGAGGCTGAAAATGGAGAGGAAGGGTTTAGAGCTGTTTTTGATTATAATCCTGACCTTATAATCTTAGATTTGGAACTTCCTGATACCAATGGGTTAGATCTTTTGAAAAAAATAAGAATTTCATCATCTATTCCAGTAATTGTATTAACTGTTTGTGACGATGAAAGAGATAAAATTACTTTGCTTGATAGTGGTGCTGATGATTACTTAACTAAGCCATTTTCTGTAGGTGAGTTAAATGCTCGAATAAAAGTTGCATTGAGACATAGTATTAACTTTGCTAATGAAGAAAATGTTTTTATAAAAGATAATTTGAGTATTGATTTTTCTAAGAGAATCGTTATGAAAAACAATATAGAAATAAAATTAACTCCAACAGAATATTCAATATTATCTATACTAGTAAAAAACTCAGGTAAAGTTGTTACACAAACTCACTTGCTTAAAGAGATTTGGGGACCAAATCTAATTGAAGAAACCCAATATTTAAGAATTTATATTATGCAATTAAGAAGAAAAGTAGAAAATGATTCTTCTAATCCTGAATTTATAATAACTGAACCTGGAGTAGGTTATAGATTTATTGGAAATTAATTTGTTTACATTAACCCAGTTGATTCTGGGTTTTTTTATATTAAAATTATTAAAAACAACCACCTTCGTATTGTTGTAGTATTTAATACTATTTATAAATACTATTTAAGCGACTCTATACGCTTTTGTAATCAAGGCTTCCAGCGATTATTTTTGACGCTTAAAACTACCAATTATAGACTCTTAACACTACTTATTTATGTCTGTTCATACTACTTGTTCTTATCTCTTAACACTACTTTATATGACGCTTAAGACTAACATCATTATATATGTTTAATTTTTATTAATTACTAGTAGTTACTCAGGTATAATAAGTATAGAAAAATCAAGGATTTAGAGGATTGTCGAGGAGAAATCCTTGATAGTACTTTTTTTAGACAATGGGTAACTCCAGTTAGTTCAATATAAATAAATCTATTATAAACTCTTGTATTTATTAGGTTCATTTTTCTTGATAGTTAAAAAATATAAATATATTTGATTGTTTTATGACGCTTAAGACTACTATTCAATGATTTTTAATTGTTTAATGCAATTATATTAAATTTGGCTATGTTCCAGTTGGCTGTGTCACAATTATAATTAAATCTTTAAAAATTCAGCACAAAGAAAAGAGAAACAAAGTTTCACAAAGAAAAATATAAGAACCAATTGATTTTACTTGCTTTAATTTTAACTTTGTGTTGAAAGATTTTTGTCTGTTTTTTTATATTGTGACACAGTCTCGAATAGGCACGGTACTATATTTATATAAAACATTTAAATTTAGACACTGAGTACTACTTAAATATTTATGAAAATAGCACTGGATACTACTACTTCAAATCAATAATTGAAGTTAGTATTCAGCGTCACTACTACTGTTTTAGTATGCTCACAACTATTTATATACTAGCATAAAGATAATAACTAATCGTGTTTTCAGATACTATGTAACTCTAATTTAATAAAACTAAAGTTATTTCATTAAAAATCATTGAATTATTCAAATTAAATTGCCCTTAAATTCTCTATTTGAAGAAAGATAAGGTTTAGAAAGCGTTATTTTTATAAGAATAATATGATTATTAGACTCTTAATACTACCAAAATACAAAAGAGTTATTAAAACGAAGAAACTTGTGTAAATAAGCTATTTAAGGGAAAAACAGCTGAATATTGACGCTTAATACTACTAATAATCATAGAAATTTATTGATTTATTAAGAATTCTTACTATAATTTTGTTAAAGATTTAAAAATTTTGTTTAAAAATGACGCTTAACACTACCTAAAAACAGTAAAAATATCTCTGAATACTACTAAAATTATCATAATTTTGTTAGATTATTGAAAATATTGGCATAATTAGCCTAAATTAATAAAAAGTGACGTTTAAAGCTACTATATAAATTGAAAAAACCTTCAGTACTACCATGTTTTATAAAAAACCTTTAATACTACTATTGATTTTTCTTTTAAAAAATAGTATACTTTAAATGTTTGACGCGATAAACTACTATTGATTGAGATTTAACAACAATAAATCGCTTAATACTACTAATAATAAAAAGATATTACATAAAATAAAAAAGCACGGGTAAAATAGAGTATAGTAAATTCAAGGTTTAAATACTTGAATGGTTTTTATATTAAAACTCCTTGAATACTACTTTTATTTTTAGAGATATAGCCTTTAGTACTACTATTGAAATTTTGGAGGAAAAATGTCTACAAAGGGATTTGAAGAAACTATAGATTATAATAAAGAGATGAAAGTTGTTGAAGAGTTCTTAAATATTGATTCTTCTCTAGTTGAAATGGAAAAAAATAAAGACTTAATTCGTATGGAAATGAATATAGTTGAGTTTCCTATTTTTTCAAAGAGTAATAATATAAAAGTGAATCAAATTAAAAAATATTATTTTTCTACTGACAAATCTTCTTTTCTTGAGATAATTCCTGCTTTTGATACTATGATACCTGGTGAATTGGAAGAGAGGGTATTTATAGCGATAACCAAAATTCTAAGAAATAATAATTTTAAGCAGACTTTCTATTGTACTATCAATGATATTTTTGATAATATGAAAATTTATAATAAAACAACAAGAAAAGGCTTGTATCCAAAGATTCGTAAAGCCATATCTAAAATGGCAACTACAACTTTTAGATTCAAAAATTTATTTTATTCAAATGAAGCTAGAAAAATACTAGATGATTTGGTAGAAACCAATATATTAACTTTTAGAATGGTTACTCTCAAAGACGCAACTATGAAAGAAAGTAATTTTTTTACAGATAAAAGAACAAAAGAAATATTTAGGATAACTATAAGTCAGCATTTTTATGAAAATATTATCAAAAAGGGATATATGGCATTTGATGCAGATGACTTATTAAATATAAAAGATGCTGTAACACGTTCTATTTTTACAATGATAACAAAATGGAGATATAATAATCTTTATCTAAAAAAAACAGCATATCATATAGCTAGAAGAATACCTTTTGCTTGGGATAAGAATCCTCGTAGAGCTGTTCTAAAGATTGAAAAATCTTTAGCAGATCTTAGAAGTTTTAATTATATAAAAGACTTCAATCTAAATAGAAATGGCAAATGGGAAAGAGCAGATTTTGAAATATTTTTTACAGAAGAACATAATAAAATCAAAAGGGATATATTTTTAGATGAAAAATCAGAATTTGATAAGTTTGTTCATTCAGAAGAAGAAAGACAACAAGAGGTAGAACTAAATTCAACGGATTTCTTTACAGACGAGTATTTTAAGGAGATATTTAATACTTTTCCAGAAGTTGCTAGAAAATTTAAGACTTTACCTAATATTATAAGAGAAGCCTTAAAAAAACATGAATATAGCTATGTAAAATATACAGCAGAATATACAGCTATTTTTTGTAAAGCCTCGTATATCAAGTATTTTAAAGATGCTCTTCAAAAAAATTGGGCAGATGAATTTATTGCAAAAAAACAGTTAAAAGAAGAAAAAAACATTAAGAAATATGAAAAAGATAAGATTGAAGAAGCAGTATTAATAGAAGAAAATAAAAATATGATTTTTAAGAATACGTGGTCTGATTTTGAAGTTTTAGAAGAATATGTAAGAGAAAAAATTGAATTAGAAGTTTATGAAGGTTTTTTAGCAGAAGCGAATAGTACAGATAACAAAATAATGAGAGGAATTTTTGAAAAATCAAAAAAAGCATTAATATTAGAGTATATTAATCAAAGAAATTTGATTGATAAAACAACAGTTAAAGAGAAGAATCAGGAAAATATAGAACTTGTTGAAGAGAAAATTATACCTAAAGTTACTCAAACTTCTGGGAAAGAAATAAGACTTGATTCAGAATATGCGAGTTCTACTCATTTTATTTTGTCAGTTACAAAATTTGTTAGAGAACATAATATGAGCATTGATTTAACAGAAATTGCACCAATTTTCAAACTTTTTGGTGAATATGAAGATTTTAATATAAAAATTTCTTATGATGAAATTAAAAAAACAGGCTCTATAATAAAAAAATAAAAAGTGCTACTATATATGAAAATAAAATGTGAAAGTTGTAAAATTCAAAGAAATAAAAGATTTTAGGACGTGTCCTGAAGTGCCAGTGTTTAGGAATGAAAAAGTTTAATAAAATCAGCTTGTTGAAGTTACAAAAAGCTAAATATAAAATAAATGGGGGAATTAAGAGATGAACATAATTAGCTTAGTAAACCAAAAAGGTGGAGTAAGCAAGACAACATCTACGCATAATATTGGAGCAGCTCTTTCAGAATTAGGGAAGAAAGTTTTGCTTGTAGACTTAGATCCGCAAGGTAATTTAACATCAGGAACAGGTATTGTAAAAATGGATTTGGATAAATGTATATATGATTTATTACTAGACGATATGGTAGAAGTGTCGGAAACAATAATAAAATTACCAGAATTTGATGTAATTCCAGCAACTATAAAATTAGCTATAGCGGACAATAAGCTAATAAATGAATATGCTAGAGAGAGAAAACTTTTGGATAAACTAGAGGAAATAGATGGGCAATATGATTATGTTCTAATAGATTGTCCCCCAAGTTTATCAATTTTAACAATAAATGCGTTGATAGCTTCTAACTATGTGCTTATTCCAGTTAAAATGGAAAAATATGCTTTTGATGGGATACATCATTTAGAAAATACTATAAGTTCAATTAAAAAACTAAATAAAAAATTGAATGTACTTGGAGCTTTTGCAACTGCCTTTGATAAGAGGATTAAGCTTTCTCAAGAAAATTATACTAAATTAGTTGATACCTTTGATGGGAAATATGTATTTGAAACTAAGATAAGCATTGATTCACAGATATCTTATTCTCAAGAAAAAGAACAAAGTATTTTTCAATTTAACAAATCATCAAAAGCAGCTAAAGACTATATGGATTTGGCCAAAGAAATTGAGAGAAAGATAGGAGAATAAAATGGAATATGATGCTGTAGGTGGCATACTTGGATTTGGAGATGACTATAAAAGTAATTTTGATTATAAAGGGTTTGAAGTTTCAGATGAGAATATAGAGAAATTAACTAGATTTGAACAAGATATAAAAAACCATCAAAAAAGAACTATTGAGAGCTTAATGGCAATGTCAAAAATTCTTTATAATGCAAGGAATATTTTGGCAAATAATAGGAATGGGACATTTTGTATATGGCATGAAAATTTAGGACTTAATAGAGAAGCAGTTTCTATAATGCTAAAAAGATATGATTTATATCTACAAACTAAAAATAGAAATGTAATGGAGCTGCCTGTTAGAGCAGTTAAGGCAATAACTAAAATAGAAAGTAAATTTTCTGGAGAGCAAATCAAAGAGATAATAGAGGCAGAAAAACCTCTTGAAAAAATAAATGATATTGTCAGACAGTCTGACAATAAAAAAGAAGAGCAAATAATTGAAGAGGCGCAACTGGTAGAAGAAACTATTCTGAAAGAAGATTTTGAGAAGCAAATTAATATAGTAAAGAAATTATTTGTTAAAGTAGAATCAAAACTTAATGAAAACATTGATAAAAATCAAATGGAAAAGTTAAAAAGAATAGAAGAAATACTGAGAGATATTTAATGTTTTATAAGAATTGAGTCTAGAAAAGGACTCTTTTTTATTTTATATAAAATTTTCTAAAAAATAAATGATTTTCACGATTTAATTCGAATAACTTATAAGATAGCTGTAATTCTCAAAATATAAAGGTACTTAATAAAGACCTGTTTATAAAAATTCTTTGTAATATTAAGAGGTTTTAATAATTAACTAAATACTTTTACAAAAGAGGTGTTTAAATGATAAAAAGCAAAATAATTTCTACATTATTCAGAGTTGTAATTTTAGCCTCAATAGTTTTAATTGTCTTATTTAGTTCCAGCATTTATTTGAATAAAAAAATAATCATATATGAAATTCAACTAGAAAAAATAGATAAACTAGCAAGTAAATTAAGAATTTTGGAAAGAAATAGTACAAATTTGTCAAAAGCTATACTATTAACAGGAATGTTTGAGAAGATAAAGGAGTATGAAAAAATAATTGATGAAACAGAAAATGTGATTAATGAGTTTGAAAGTCTAATTGTAAGAGAGCAGGATAAAAAAAAATTAGAAGAAATTTCTAAGGCAAATTTGGGTATGGCACTTTTAGAAAAAAAAAGCATGGAATTATCAAAGGTGAATAAGCAATTAGAAGGAAGAAACTTATTAGATAGCAAGAATTATGAATATTACAAATCTACATATTATTTAGTTTTATTCGAGCTTACAGAAAGTGTAAAAGAAGATGTATATGTAAAATTGAATCAAATAAAGATTCAACAAGATAGATTGAATATTTTGGCATTTATTATTGAAGGATTTCTAATTGGGATGATTTTATTTCTACTTAGAAAATTAAAAAAGTATTCTAACTACGAAAGAGCACTAATAAAAGAGATTGAAAGTAATAACATAGAACTTGATTTAAAAGTAAAAGAAAGAACAGAAGAACTTCAAGAAGAAATAAGAAATCATGAAATTACAGAAAAAACTCTAACAGAAAATCAAAATTTTGTTACTACCTTAATAAAGAATATAAAATCTAGTATTTTCTTAGAAGATACAACAGGGAGAGTATTGGTTGTTAATAGAGTGTTACCAAGTTTAGCAGATATATTAGGAGAAAAAATTTTGGGTGAAAACAAGTTTTCTTTTATGCCTAAAGATATGGCTTGTAAAGAAAGAGTTATAGATGAAGAAATTCTGTTAACAAAACAAGCAATTTCTTATGAAGATATAGCTGTAGGCAGTGATGGGAAAAATATTTATATTCAAGTAGATAAGACTCCATTAATTGATGAAAATGGTGTTGTTTATGGAATATGTGGATCAGCAACAGATATTACAGTAATGCGGGAACAAGAGATTCAACTTTATAATGAAAAAGAAAAATTTAAGAATATTCTGGAGAAAGCGCCAGATGGTATTTTTATTTCTGTAAATAACATAATTAAATTTGCAAATACTGAACTATCTAAAATAGTAAATTTGAAAATAGGTGGAATATGCAGTGAGGCTTTTGCAAACAGAGATTTTAAAGAAAAATATTAGGAGAAATTGAAAAAAAAGTATTTTATCGAATATAGAAATAGAAATGTATGGACCACAAGGAGATATAAAAAATATACTAGCAACTTTTTATAAAACAGATTATGAAGGGCAAGTAGCAATGCTTGGCTGGTTAACAGATATTACTAATATAAAAAAATCTGAACAGGAAATGAAGATAGCTAAAGAACTGGCAGAAGAGAGTACAAGAATAAAATCTGAGTTTTTGGCTAATATGAGTCATGAAATAAGAACACCAATGAATGCAATAATAGGGCTTACAAATTTATTGGGGAAAACTTATTTGAATGCAAAGCAAATAGATTATCTGAATAAAATTGAATATTCAGCAGATAATCTGTTAAGAATAATAAATGATATTTTAGATTTTTCAAAGATAGAAGCTGATAAATTAATACTTGAATTCGAAAATTTTGATTTGGATGAAGTTCTTAGTAATGCGTCGAGTATATCCAATATAAAAAATTTCGAAAATAAAGTTGAGCTTATAATAGATAAAGATTGTGAAGTTCCCTCAATTTTAAGAGGAGATTCATTAAGGCTTTCTCAAGTATTGATAAATTTGTTGAATAATGCAATGAAATTTACAGAAAAAGGAGAAGTATTACTTAAAATAAAAAGTGTAGATGTAGGGTTTGGTAAAGTTCAACTTCAATTTTTGGTAAAAGACACAGGAATTGGAATGACAAAAGAACAAATTAATGGAATATTCACTGCATTTAGTCAAGCAGATAATTCAACTACTAGAAAGTACGGTGGAACTGGATTAGGTTTAATTATTACTAAAAAAATTGTTAGTATGATGGGTGGAGAAATTGAAGTTAGAAGTACCTTTGGACAGGGATCAGAATTTGAATTTAATGTACTCCTTGAAAACTCCAATGAGAAAAAAACTTTGGAAAATGAATTTGGAAAAATGAATGTATTAATAATTGATAGTAATAAAAAATCTGAAGAGGTAATAAAAAATTATTTGAATAACATTGGGATAGAAACTTTTGTTTCTAATAATAGAGAAGACATATTAGGAATGAAAGAAGAAAAAATTGATTTGATTGTAATTGATTATAAGTTAAAAGAGTTATTAGATTGGGAACTATGGAAACAAGGTGAAGTGCCAAAAGTAATAGTCGCAGGGTCAAGTACGAAAGATGATAGTATTATTAAAGAAAATATAATAGAAATAAACGATGTGATTTCTAAACCGATAATACAAAGTGTTTTGTACGAATCAATATTGAAAGTTTTTAAAAAGAAGCAAGATAGTAAATATGATAAGGGAAAATCAGATGAAATAAATGTGGAGAGTATTAGAGGCGCAAAGATATTACTTGTAGAAGATAATGAAATAAATCAACAAGTTGCCAAAGAGAATCTCGAAAATGAAGGGTTTTGGGTAGATATAGCTGATAATGGAGTAATAGCAATAGAGAAGATAAATGATAAAAACTATGATCTTATACTGATGGATTTGCAAATGCCAATATTAGATGGTTATGAAACTACCAAAAGAATTAGAAAAGACGAAAGATTTGCCGATTTGCCGATAATAGCATTAAGTGCAGATGCTATGGAAGGAACAAATAAAAAAGTAATCCAAGTAGGAATGAACGATTATATTTCAAAACCTATAGATAGGAAAAAACTTTTTGAAGTTATGACAAAATGGATAAAGCCAGAAGATAGAACACCGTATATAATGTTAAGTGAAGGACTATTTGGAGATGAAACAAGCGAAAACTTGATGAAAAAGTTGCAGAGTTTTAGGGTAGAAGAAGCTCTTAACAGAGTTTCGGGGAATATAAAACTATATATAGAGATACTTAAAAAGTTTGCTAATGATAACAAAGATACAATTAATAGAATAAGAGAAGTAGTAAATAAAGAGGAAAAAGAAAATTGCAAGTTAAAAATACATACACTAAAAGGAGTGTCAGCAAACCTTGGGAATAAATATATACCTAAACTCTGTGAACAATTAGAAAATAGATTAGAAAAAGAAATAGAAATAACAAAGTTTTTAGAATTCAGTAAACTTGAATTAGAATTGGAACGAGCAATAAGAGAGATAGATAGTGTAAAAAGTAATGTAATAGTATCTGAAAGAGAAATTTTTTCTAGAGAAATTTTAAAAGAAAAACTACAGATGTTAACTGAAGTTTTAGAAAATTTTGATATTAAATCAGAAAAAATATTTTATTCTATAAAAGAAACTTTAATAGAGATGGAATATAAAGAAGAAACTGAGAATATTGAAATATTTTTGAAAAAATATGAGTTTGAGGAAGCTTTGAAAATTTCTAGAAAAATTTATAAAGATTTTATTTAACTGACAACAGGAGGATTATACAATGGTAAGAGAGAAAGTACTTATAGTAGATGATGAGGATATCAATATTGATTTGTTGAAAAATACACTTTCAGATATTTATGATATTTATGTAGCAAAAGATGGATTTAACTGTATTAATATAATGAAATCAGTAAAACCAAGCATTGTTTTATTAGATGTGCTGATGCCTATAAGAGATGGATTTAAAACTTTAGAAATTATTAAAGAAAATCCAGAGATTTCGGATATACCAGTGATATTTATAACTGCTTTGAAAGAAGTATATAATGTAACAAGGGGATTTGAATTAGGTGCAGAGGATTATATTACAAAACCTTTTAATCCTATAGAGATTAAATTGAGAGTAAAAATACATTTGGAACTTAATAATTCAAAAAAAGAAATTAAGGAGTTGCTAATAAAAACACTAGGTGGATCAGTTAATATGCTCATGGAAGTACTTGCAGTATCCAATCCTGTTGCATTCTCAATTTCAAATAGAATTAAAGATTTGGTAAGAAAAATGGGATACAAAATGCATATATCTGATATGTGGAAACTGGAACTTGCAGGAATGTTATCATTAATTGGATGTCATCCGATTCCTACATTAGCTTTGGAAAAAATAATTCTTGGACAAAAAGTTTCTTCAGAAGAGCATAAATTATTTGAAGAATACCCAGAAAATGGAGCAAAATTGGTAGAAAAAATTCCAAGATTAGAAGATGTAGCTAAACTGATAAGAAATCAGAATGTCTTTATGGGAGATATAGTAATTGATAAGAATGATGTCCAATTAATGGAATCAATAATTCTTAATCATGCAACGCATTTGGAGTTGTTAAGAGCACAAGGATTACAGGGAGAAATAGCATTACATATTATGATGGGTGAAAAAGATAAATATAATAAAAAAATGTTAGAATTGATAGGAGAAATTTTATTAGAAGAAAAACAATATAAAACGAGAGTAATTAATCTATCGATACTTGAAGTAGGAATGGTTTTGGGGCGAGATTTAGTAAATAAAGATGGTAAAATAATAGTTAAAAAAGATGTGGCAATTAGTGATTTTTTAAAAGATCATTTGATTGGACTGAGTAAAATAAAAGAAATAGAACCTCAAATATATATAAAAGTGAAGTAAATGTAAGAGAAATATTAAAAGTGAAA
>Ga0183099_1001378_pt1 | contig 14230 bp, 9 predicted proteins | sample Biomet1_FD_127788 | JGI IMG/M metagenome (GOLD analysis project Ga0183099, IMG submission 127788) | Microbial communities from bioreactor (seeded with anoxic lake sediment) at LBNL, California, USA - Biofuel metagenome 1 | ecosystem: Engineered > Bioreactor > Anaerobic > Unclassified ... | reverse complement strand
ATGTTTTGTGCATTCTCAAACTGCATAACAAATATTCCGATAAGAATTAAAGATGAAAACACTAAAGATTTTTTAGGAATTTCTTGTCTTTTTTTTATAATTCCTTCTTGTGTTTTGACTTGTTTATAAAACAATGGGGATAGCAAAGCTCCTGCTATAATTGTAATCTGCCAAGTTCCTGCAATAAGCCATGATTCTCCAAAGTTACTAGCATAACATAAAGGTGCATAAAATACGCCAAATCCTATAAAACTCCAAAGAAACCATTGTTTCGGTCTTTCCACAATATCAGTTAAAACCTTCTTATATTTACCTTGGGAAAATAGTATAACAAAAAGTATTGGCAACATAAAAATATATCTTAATGAAGCTGACCATGACCATAATCCTCCAGAATTATTCATTTGTTTATTTAAAATAAAAGTAAAAGCAAAAAATAATGAAGATAAAACTCCTAAAAACAATGATTTTTTCATAATATGTCCCTTTCAACTATAAAATTCTAGTTATTTTAACATATCTCCGCCCTATAAATAAATTATAAAGTTTAAATAGATATAATATTTTTGCACTACTTTTTGTCTTGCATACAATTGTTAAATTGTATATTTTATATTATTATGATATAGTTTTTATAGAGTTTAGGGAGGTTTTATGAAAAAAATCGGTATTAGATTTATAAAATTAATAGGAGGATTATTTTTATATTCTCTTGGTATATTATGCACAATAAATGCAAATATAGGCTATTCTCCTTGGGATATATTTCATGTAGGACTTGCCAATACTTTAAACATTAGTATAGGAATAGCAACTATTTTTACAGGACTAGCTATTGGAATTTTGGCAATAATTCTTGGAGAAAAAGTTGGAATTGGAACCTTATTAAATATGTTGCTTATTGGGTTTTTTATTGATTTATTAATGAAGTTAGGAATAATTCATAAAACAGAAAATTTCTTTATAGGAATTTTAATGATGATAATAGGATTATTTGTAATAGCTCTTGCAACTTTTTTGTATATTTCATCTGGTTTTGGTGCTGGACCAAGAGATTCTCTACTAGTTGCTATAACTAAAAAAACGAATCTTCAAATAGGTTTATGTCGTGGAATAATTGAATTTTCTGCATTAATTATAGGATGGAAACTTGGTGGAAAAGTTGGATTTGGAACTGTTTTATCTGCTGGAGCCATTGGATTATTTATTCAAATTGTTTTCAAAATTTTAAAATTTGATGCTACAGATATTAAACATGAAACTTTTAATCAGACTTATACCTCAGTTTTAAAAAATCTTGTAAAGTGAAATTTCAATCTATTTTTAAAGGTCTTTTATAGCTGTTTGATTCAAAATCCTCTGTTTACAAACAAATATGAAAAATACTTTCATAAGACAACTTTTATTTAAAAAGAAATCTTGTATTTTTAATTTTTGATGGTAAACTGTATTATATACAACTATATAAAGGGGAAATCATTATGACAAATAATTATTTAAGAAAAAAAATGATATTTATTATAGAACAATCATTAAAAACACTAATTAAAGTTCAAAAATTTCATAAAAAAAATGATCTCTTTAAGAGAGACGATATAGACCCCAAATTTTTTACATATATCCTTGCGTTACTTACTACATTGAATATATTGGAAGATAAAATTGAATCTCTTCTAAAAAAAATTAATTCTTTTAATAAGAAAGCTGATTTACCTATTAAAGATACTCAAATTGCAAAATTAGAGTTAGTTCGTCAAAAAATCAGATGTGCAAAAGATATAGAAAAAAGATTTTTGTAAAAATAAGAATGCCATTAAAGTATTAAACTAATACTTTAATGGCATCTTTTTAGTTTTTCTTTTGTTTAAATAACCATTCTCTCATAGCTTCATTTTTATATGCTAGAACCCATGCAAAGTGGCCATCAGGGAATATGAATGTCTCTTTGTTATATTCTGTATATATTGGATTAGCACCTAAATTTCTTAAAGCAGAAATAGTATTTCTGTCATAGCTTACTGGAATTACTGAATCATTTTCAGCATGAAAAGCCCAAATAGGTTTATTAGCTAAAACACTAACTTTTTCAGGATTTCCTCCACCAGAAACTGGAACCATTGCTGCAAATAGATTTGGATATTCTTCATTTAATAGCCAAGTTCCAAATCCACCTTGTGACAAACCTGTGCAATATAAACGATTTTTATCAATATTTTTATTATAATTTAGCAATACCTCATTTAAAAACTTTGTGTGCTAATTTCAAATCTTTTCCAATTGTAAATACATTTTTTAGATTTACAACGTTATCTTCTCCTCTTGTTACGCCAAAACCTCCATCCCAAGTACTATGAGACTGAGGGGCAAGAACAAAGCATGGTCTTTTAGCTTGTTCTTCTGGTTTTGCCCAAATAGTTGCTCCTTGATTTGCTAAAAGTTGTTTTTCGTTGTCATCTCCTCTTTCTCCACCTCCATGCATAAACATTACTAATGGATAAGTTTTTTTAGGATCATAGTTTTCAGGAATAAATAATCTATATGGCATAGTTAATCCTGTTTCTTTATCTGTATAAACAAATTTTAAAAATTTATCAGCTATAGGTTTAATATCTTCTCTCATAACATTTAGATTGTAAGTTTTAGCCGTTCCATCAGTAGCAGTTACTAAAACTGATACAGTGCTTTTTCCTACAGGAACTGAGGCATTATAAATATCTCCATTATTTACTGTTTTTCCGTCAATTTTAATTGTACTTGTAGAATCTGATAATAATGGCTTTACAAAAATATTTCCTATATCACTTTGTAAATTTATTGCGTATTGATCAATATTCCCTTGAAAATTTGGACTTATTGATGCTCCGCCTGTTGTTAATACTGTTAAATCTTTCAACATTGTGTTTCCTGCAAAAGCTTGAAATACTAACATTGTAAATAAACTTAAAACACTAAATATTTTCTTCATTAAATCGTACCTCCTAATTTTTTACTTACTTTTTTATACTATAAAAAATTTAAAAACCTTTTTAATTACTTAAAAAAGTTCTTCCCACTAAAGAGAAGAACCTTCAAAATTTAAATAAATTCTGTTATGTTTAGAACCAAGCTTCAAATTGTGAACCTAATCTCACTTCTGAATCTTTAGTTAATTTAGTAATATCTTGATCTCCACCAATATATGTAACAGTAAATCTTGCTACTGGTCTTACCCATTCACCCATACCTAATTGAATAGCTGGCCCTGCAGATATTTTGTATTGAGTTCCATCTACGTCCGCTCCGCCAACATTTTCTTTAGCATTAACAAATCCTTCATACATCATTTCCAAATTGTTTGTTATTGCTTGTGTTACTCTTCCTCCAGCAGTTATGCTTGTGTAATTATCCAAAGTATCGTCTCCATAACTTGTCCCTTCTACCCATAATACTGGATTTAATGATACTTTTCCTAAAGTTCCGTGTCCGTCAACAATAAATCTGTATGCAGAACCATCTACATTATTAACATAGTTTCTATTTACATTTCCTGCAGTAACTCCTAAACCTAATTGTGCTATATATTTTGTACTTCCAGGAAGCATTCCTAACATTTTCTTTTGATTGTATGCAACCATTGCGCTTACTGAAGCATCAGATTCTTCTAAATCTTGAGATACAGTTAGCTTAGTATCTATATTTCCTATAGTATATTCTCCATCAACTGATTTTGTTCCTCTTCCTTCATCAACAAGAACAGCTAATTGAAATTTATTTGCTTGATTACTATTATAGATTGCTCCTGTTCCAGTTGTACTTTTAAATTTATAATCTAAAATATGAATATCTTCACTTATAGCCATTTGCCCAACTTTTAATGTCGCTCCTTTAGGTAAAAAATCTAATCCTCCAAATTTAACACTTGTTTCTCCAATATAAAAAGAACCATTATCAGTAGTAACTGTATCACTAGAACCTGCTGCCCACGGACCAGAAACTTCTGGATCTTCTACCCATCCATAAGCGTCTAAAGTAAGTTCAGCCCACGAACCATTAGCTCCTGTTATTTTTTTATGTAATGTTGAATTTACCCAAGTATTATACTCATTCCCAAATCTTCCAAGGTAATTTTCATTTACCCCTTCTACTCCACCATCAGAGTTTATTCCTGTTCCAGCTCTCATGTATCCTGTCCAAGTGAATGAATCATCTGCCATTGCTGTTGTTGAAGCGCAAATCAATAATGCTGTTAACCCTAATTTTACGTTACTAATTTTTTTCATGTTTAATCCTCCTTGTTTTTTATGAAAATAAAAGCTCTATTCAAATAATTATTAAATTTAAAATATGCAAATAAAATTGTTGAAAAAGAGGAGACTTAATAAACAATCTTTCTATTTGTAATTATTGAAAAGAGCTTTGTTAACTTAATAATCCTTTTTACTTTTCAAAATAAATATGCTATTATAAAAATGAAGCAATTTAATCTAGTTTTTTATTTATAAGCAATAAAAAATTGCCAATCTATCTAAAATTAGATTTGCTTTATCCGGAACACTCTTTTGTTGCTTGGCAGGCGGGGAAGAGTGTTCTTTTTATACATTTTCTTAATTCTATTCCTTACAAAACTTCTCTATAAAGAACATAACATTCGAAAATTAATCACTTTGTACACAAATTATAACAATAATATTTAAAGTATGAAAGGGAGTTTTCAAAAAAAATAGTCCCAATTTTATACTTTTTAATCTTTTTATAAGTGTTAAAAAAACTTTGAAGTATAATTTTGGCGTTTCATTTCTATTTTTTCTATCTATTGTCTAAAAATTCACTATATTTTATAGATTTTTTTGTATTTAATTCAATTTTTTTATAATTTTCTAATCAAATATAAATAAAAACATTTGTAACTGCTCAGACATTAAAAAACCTTGAATTTACTATATTTTGTTATACCTAACCGATTACAAATATTCTATATAATAATTTATAACCCTTAAATTATCAGCGAATCCTTCTATAAAATTAGTATTTTTTGATCATTTAATGTATAATGAATATAAAAATAATAAAAAGGAGTTTTCATATGAATCTAAATATTTATAAAGAAATTCATTTTATAGATGAAACGATTTTCCCCTTAAATGCTTGGTATTCAGATATGGGAAGTCTTATTAATAAAATCTATTCTCATTTTCATGATGAAATGGAAATAATCTACTTTAAAGAAGGTGGAGTCATTTATGAAATCGACGAAATCCCCCATAAAGTAGATGAGGAATCTATTTTATTTTTTCCTTCGGGAGTCCACCACAGAGCTACTGTGTTTAACTTTGAAAAACATACAAATTACATTTTTGTTTTTAATTTATCAATAATTAATAGTTCTGTATATGATTTTTGTTCTAACAAATATATATCTCCAATAATTAATAATGAAGTTAATTTCCCTTTCTCAATAACTAGTAATAATTCTTATTTTGAAGAGTTAAAAAACAGTCTATTAAAAATTTATGATTTAAATTTTAAAAAAGAATTTGCCTATGAACTAGAGATTAAATCTGAATTTTTTAAATTTTTTACGATTTTATACAAAAATAATGTAATTTATACTAAAGAATTGGATAAAATCTCTATAGAAAAAAAAGAGAGATTGAAAAAAGTTTTTTCATTTATACATGATAATTACTTTAAAGATATTTCTAGAAAAGATATAATTGAAACTTTAGATATTGGAGAAGCTCAATTTACTAGATTTTTTAAAGAGGTTTCAGGAGCTACTTTTACTGAATATTTAAATTCATATAGAATAATAAAATCAGCATATTTATTAATTTATACAAAAAAATCTATTACTGATATTGCCTATGAAACTGGATTTCAAGATTTATCATATTATATAAAAATTTTTAACAAACAAATGGGAGTATCACCTAATAATTATAGAAAAAATATAGCTACTCAGACATTGAAAAACCTTTAAAATTTAATATGTCTTTTTATACTTGTTACACAAATAAAATATCCTTCTAAGTTTTTAGATTATCTTCAACTTAGAAGGATTTATTTTTAATCAATTTGCATATTTTTCAAAAAATAGGCATCGATTCTAAAATCTTGCAAAAATTAATCAATTAAAAAATCAACTAATTCTATCTTTGGATATTTTTCAACAAAAGAATTCAGATTCCATTGGTTTTTAAATAAAACAACTTGCTTTCCTCTAGAATCTGTAGCAACTGTTCCAACAGAACTTAAGTAACTCTTTAGTATTTCTGAATCTATAGGGTCTTTAATCCATCTCATAACATTCCATTGACTTTCTTCTAAACTTGTTTCCACTCCGTATTCTTCTTTTAATCTATACTGCAATACTTCAAACTGTAAATTCCCTAAAGCTCCCAATAAAGGAACTGGTCTTATTTGGTGCTCTAAATTAAATGTTTGAACAACATTTTCAGCGATTAGATGATCAAGTCCCTTACGGAAAGACTTATATTTTGAACTCTGAACGTTATTGACATAAGAAAATATTTCAGGAGAAAATTGAGGAATTCTTTTTAAAATTATAGAAGAATTCGTACTTATTGTATCACCTATAGCAAAGTCAATATTAGTTATAAAACCTATAATATCTCCAGGATAAGACTCCTCTACAATCTCTCTTTCTTTTCCAAAGATACTATGAACATTTGCTAATCTCACTTCTCTTTTAGTTCTTGTATTATATATTTTTATATTTCTTTCAAACTTTCCAGAACATATTCTTGCAAAAACCATACGATCTCTGTGCATTGGATTCATATTTGTTTGTATTTTGAAGATAAAAGCTGAAAATATTGGAGAATCTACAGCCAATATTTCATCATTAGAGGTTTCTCTAGGTAATGGTGGATTAGAGTATTTTAAAAATCCTTTTAATAAAAGCTCTATACCAAAGTTATTATAAGCACTTCCAAAATATACTGGAGTTAATATTCCATTTTTAATCTCTTCTTGATTAAAGTCAAAATGTGCATTATCTAAAAGGTCAATTTCATCCATAAAACTATTATATACAGGCTCATCCATCATATTTTTAAAGCTATCATCTGTTAAATTATGAACCGAAACAGTAGCTTTATTTGCACCACCAATAGCTCTTTGAAATAGATGTACCTCTTTTTCTAGTCTATCATAAACACCTTTAAAAAACTCTCCAGAATCTATAGGCCAATTTAAAGGATAAGTTTTAAGTCCTAAAACTTCTTCAATTTGATCCAAAAGTTCAATAGGATTTTTCCCAGGACGATCTAATTTATTTATAAAAGTAAAAATAGGAATATTTCTTTTTTTACATATTTCAAATAGTTTAATAGTTTGACTTTCTATACCTTTTGCAGCATCAATAACCATAATAACACCATCTACAGCTGTTAATACCCTATAAGTATCTTCCGAAAAGTCTTTATGTCCAGGAGTGTCTAGTAGATTAAATTTATATCCTGCATAATCAAACTGAAGTACTGTGGAAGAAATTGAAATTCCTCTTTTCTTCTCAAGTTCCATCCAATCTGAGGCAGTATCCCTTTGACTTTTTTTAGCTGTAACAGAACCAGCTAATTCTAAAGCTCCACCATAAAGTAAAAGTTTCTCTGTTAATGTTGTTTTTCCTGCATCTGGATGTGATATTATAGCGAGAGTTCGCCTTTTTTCTATTTCTTCATTCATAAATTACTCCTTATAATTAAAATTTATTTATTTATTTTTATGAGTGAAAAAGCCTCTGAGCATATACATATTAAATCATATTTAATATTTTCTATAACAACAGCATCTTTTTCAATTTCTCACTTTCAATTGAACATCACGTTTATTATATCATTTATTCTGTAAATTTCCTATGAAGATATATATAACTTTAATTCGGTAAGTAAAACTAATAAATGTCTAGATATCCAATTCTCCAGCTTGAAAATTATGCGAAATTTTAGAAAAAAATAAGAAAAATTTACTTCAAAAGATATAAATTTTTATGTCAAAAATTATATATAAAACAATAAAGAGCCCTAAGGCTCTTAAATTACTGGTATTACAAAATTTATTATTATTCCGTCTTCTGTTGTTAATTTCACTTTAATTTTCCCAACTTCATGATTACTTCTAATTACAGCTAATAATTTCCCATCACAACTTGTTCTTTCTTTATCATAGAAATTTTCTAAACTCTTAGGGTCTGCACTTCCAAATCCTTGTAAAGTTCCTTGCCCTTCTACCTCTATTTTCACTTTTTTACCTCGTTCATATTAATGTTACCGTCTTTATCTACAAGGGAAATATTTATATAAGCAAGGTCTCTTCCATTTGCTCTTAACTCTGTTTTTTCGATATCAACTTTTATATTTGTAACTTCTCCTACTGTAGATAATTTCGTTCTTCCTGTTTCTTTCCCTTCAGTATAAGCAACAGCTTCAAGTCTTCCATCTTCATAATTAATATCAAATATTGCTTTAAATCTATTTTCTTCACCAACTTTTTCTTTTCCTAAAGATTTCCCATTCAATATTAATTCTATCTCATCTGCATCAGAATAAACTTCTACTTTTATTGGTTTTCCCTCGAAGCCTTTCCAAGTCCAACTAGCGATTGAATCACTCCAAGACCATTGAGTGGTAAGGACTTCTTTTCCATAATATTCAGATCTATGTACTGCAATATAAGGCTCTTTTCTAAGTCCAAATACTATCTCCCTATAATAAGAAGCTGGTCTTCTATTTCCAATTATATCAATATCTCCACAATAAGCTATATACCAAGGATAAGCTCCTCCGAACATAATACTTCTATTAAGAGTGTAATCGTGTTTCCCAACACCTGCTTCTCCAAGGTAATCCCAACCAACCCAAGTAAAATCACCAATTATATGAGGATTTTCTCTCACATATTTCCAGTTTATATCTATCTTTTGTGGTGCAGTTTCTGAACCACAGATTATTCTGTTAGGAAAAATTTCTTTTTCAATTCCATATCTTCCTGTCATATAGTTATATCCTGCAATATCTACTCCAGCATATATCTCTTGAGTTGCTTTAGTTACTTCCTCGTGAGCAACAATACTATCCATATGTTTATCTAATCTTACCATAAAATTATTAATTTCTTTTTCTAAAGGTTCATCACCAATTTCTTTTTCTATTTCATCCATTATTTTTCCAATTTTGTCCATAATAGTAAACATTCCATTTACAGAATTTAGTGTATATCTCGTATTATCTAATGAACTTAATTTTTCAACTATTTTTAATCCTGTATTTGCACCTCTTTGAGTTCCAGCTTCTGGAATTTCATTTCCAATACAATAAATTATAACACTTGGATGATTAAAGTTTTTCCCCACCACTGCTTCAATATCTTTTTCCCAATTTTCATTAAAATATAGTGCATAATCATAGTCTTCTTTGCTTACATTCCAAGTATCAAAGGTTTCCTCCATAACAAGCATTCCCAATCTATCACAAGCATCTAGCATTGCTTTTGACATTGGATTATGTGCACTTCTTATGGCATTAAAACCTGATTCTTTTAGTATTTTTACTCTTCTTTCTTCTGCATCTTCAAAAGTACAAGCTCCAATAACACCATTATCATGATGAACACAAGCACCTCTTAGTTTTACTCCTTTACCGTTAATTCTAAATCCATTTTTTATATCAAGTTTTAGCTCTCTTATTCCAAATTTATTAATATCCTCATCAATAACTTCATTATTTATCAAAATCTTAGTTTTGCAAGTATATAAATTTGGAGTTTCTGTATCCCATAATTCTGGGTTTTCTAAAAAAATTCTTTGTTTTATAGAAACTGATTCACCCATAAAAAAAGTTAATGGAGCTTTATCTATTGCTACTATTTTTTCATTTCTATCATAAATTTCAGTTAATATATATCCTGATTTATTTTTAAAACTTTCATTTTCAACTGTAGTATCCAACTCAATTAAAGCTTCATCTTTAGATACATTTGGAGTTTTAATTTTTACACCATCTAGTTTTATATGAATTTTATCTCCTACAATAAGCTTAACATTTCTATAAATTCCACTTCCTGTATACCATCTACTATTTTTTTCTGCACTAGTTTTAGCTACAACTTTTATTATATTTTCCTCTCCGTACTTCAAAAATCCATTTGCTTTTATATAAAAATTTGTATATCCATTTAAACATTTTCCTGCAAAATCTCCATTTATATAGACCATTGCATTCATTTGAACCCCTTCAAATTCAAAATATATAGATTTATCCACATAATCCTCTGGAATTAAAAAGTTTTTTGTATAATTATAAACTCCCCCTGGGAAAAACCCTGTATTCATTTTATTTGTATAATCATCTGACCTTTTTTCCAAAATCATAGCATCATGAGGAAGATTTATTAATTCTTTTTTACTATCTTTCATACTAAAGAAATTTGCGCCACTTTTTACTTCCCAACTGTCATTAAAATATTCTCTTATCATTTTTAACCTCCAAAATTTAATTTAATTTTTATATACGAACGATTCTATATCTACCCAATTATTTTTTTTGTATAAAAAGTGTATTCTACCCCTATTATTTCATCAATATTTTTACAATATTATCTTCTTTAACTCCCTCTCAACTATTTTTAAATTCTCATCATCTACTCTTAAAGGTGGTATCCCTTTTAAATATAAAGGTGTTTTAGCAAACATAAACGGTGCACTTGCATTTCCTAGGGCTGGCCAATATTTCTTTAATATCTCTTTAGCCTTTGTATTAGCTAATAACTCTCCTAAAGTCATTTCCAAGTTATAAGTCATAATGTAATCTTTTGTTGGTTTATAAGAAACATAATAAGTTCCTGCTTCTACTGATATTATTGTATTTTTACCATCTTTAATATATTTAAAATCTGTTTCTGTTAACTTTTTGTCATTTATATATATTGTTTCTGCTTCTGAATCATTTAAAATAAGGTCTGTTTCTGTATTAAAAGGAGTTGTAATTTCCACAAGAATTTCTCCATCTTTTGTGATTTTCCATAAAGATTCAAATTTCCCTGAAGCAGTGTTTAAGTAGCAACTTACATTATTTAATCTCCAGTCATAATAAGGTCTTATTATAGCTTTCTTGAATCCTGCTTCTACCTCATTTATCCCAGCCATATTTCTATACATCCATTCGGCAACAGCTCCATAAGCATAATGATTTAAAGAGTTCATCCCTGCTGGATTCATTTTCCCGTCTGGCATTACAGAGTTCCATCTTTCCCAAACAGTTGTAGCTCCCATATTTACAGCATATAGCCAACTTGGTAAATCTTTATTTAGTAAAAGCGTATAAGCCAGTTCATTGTAACCATTATCCGATAAGGCTCTGCAAATATATGGTGTTCCGATAAAACCTGTTTTAAGATGATTTTTATCTTTTTTAAGAAGTTTTGCAAAATCTTCTGCCGTTCTTTCCCTATATTCTGGTGTAATATCCATAAATAAGCTTAAAATATACGCTGTTTGATTTTTAAGCCCCAGTCTTCCCGACTCTGCATAATATTCAAAAATTATAGCTTTTCTAATCTCTTCAGCCAATTCCGAGTACTCTTCAAATAACTCTATCTTACCTAACACTTCACAAGTCTTTGCCAAAATACTAGTTGAATAAAAGTAGTAAGCAGAAGCTATAAACTCTTTTTCTGTTCCTCCCTCAAAGCCACCCTCATCTCCATCTAACGCAAGCCAGTCTCCAAAATGGAATCCTGTTGTCCAAAGCTTTTTATTTCCTGATTCTTCATCCTGTTTTCTGATATATTCAACCCACATTTTCATACTTTCAAACTGCTGTTCAAGTATTGATTTATCCCCATATTGACGATAAAGTGTCCAAGGAATTACTGTTGCTACATCTCCCCAACCGCTTGAAAAACCTTTAGCTTTATTTAGTGTTGGAACATATTCAGGAACTCCTCCTCCAGTAGTTTTTTGTTCTTCATAAATATCATATGCAAACTTTGATAAAAATGCGTAACTATCCATATTAAAACAAGCTGTTCCTGCAAAAACCTGTGCATCCCCTGTCCAACCAAGTCTTTCTGCTCTTTGAGGACAGTCTGTAGGAATTTCTAAGAAATTATCTCTTTGACTCCACATAATGTTACTAAAAAGCTTGTTTACTAAACTATCTCCTGTCTGAATTTCTCCAGTTTCTTCCAAATCAGAATAAACAGCACAAGCTGCAAAATCTTCTAAATTCAATTCATCATGCCAGTTTTCTACTTTAACATATCTAAATCCATAATATGTAAATTTGGGGCTGACTGTTCTTTTTTCTCCATCTGAAATATATTTAAACTCTGTTTTTGCATCTGTCAGATTTCCTCTATAGAAATTTCCATCCTGTAAAATCTCACAATATTCTAAATATATCTCATGTCCTTTAGGAGCATTTGTCGTAAACTCTAACCAACCAGTCATATTTTGCCCTACATCTATTATTGTTTCTCCAATTGGAGTTTTTATTATGCTAACTGGTACAAACTTTTTTTTGATTTTTACAGGTAAACTTCTTCTTTCAGTTAACTTTTCATAGCCAAAATCAATTTCAGATACACTGTATATTTTTGAATTATCAAGGGTCATGTCTACTATTTCTCCATCATAGATATTCCCATCAATAATTTTACTTTCACTACATTGCCAAGTTTTATCAGTTATGAAGGCTTCTGTAGTTCCATCTTCATATTCAACTTTTATTTCAGCTAAAAATAGATATTTATCTCCGTAAATATTTTCATTTCCACCTTCTAAACCATATCTTCCCTTATACCAACCTTTTCCAATATATGTTTTGATATTATTTGTTCCTTCTATAAAACTATCTGTTATATCATAAGTTTGGTATTGTATCCATTTATCATAATTATTAAATCCGGGAGCAAAATATTCATCTCCTACCTTATTTCCATTTATTTCAAGTTCATAAAGTCCCAAACCGCATACATAAACTCTGGCATTTTTTACTTTTTTAGAAATATCTATACTTTTAGTGAATACAGGTAGTTTTTCACTTTCAATATTTGGAGTTATCCATTTTGCTTCCCAATTATTTCTTAATTTTCCAGTTTCAAACCAAGCTATATCACTTGTGCCAAACTCACCATTATCTCCTAATACACTTACTTTCCAGTAGTATTTTGTACATGGTTTCAGATTAACTGGTAACTCAAAAGCCAAGCTATTTAAGTCTTCTTGCTTGTATGAATCATAAACAACATTTTCAAACATCTCATCTAATGCAACCATTATTTGTGCATAAACTTGCTTCTTAGCCTTAGTATCCTCAACTATATATGACAAAGTAGGTTTTCCTAAATTAAACCCAAGAGGATTATTTATCCTGTTTACTTTTAAATTTGTTATTTTCATAAAATTATCCTTTCAATATATTTATATTTTATGATTCATTTTATAACAAATAGTGTATTTATTGACGCCTAATTTTGTATGTTTTTATGTATTTTTCTATATTTAAATTTGCCTGTAAACTTAATTTTAATTAAATAATACTTAAAAAAATATTCAAAAGTCCTTTTTTGAGAATTTAAAGTAGTTTATATTACTAATTTAATGATTTTTTCAATATTTCAATTATCATTTGCCCATAATTCTAAACTTTTTTGATGATTCTTCTTGTATGTATAAAAAAAATATTCATATAAATACATTTACTGTTTACAACAAAAATATAAACTTAATTTTTGTATCAAATAAAATATCTATTTTTATTCCTTTAAAATCCATTTTAGAACATAGAGTTGTATAATGAATCATAAACATAAAACGAGGAGATGATTTTTAATGACAAATTCTAAAAAGTTTTTATTAGCTTCATTATTAATTTTAAGTAGTACAGCTTATTCTGCTGAACTATTAAACAAAGACGGATATGTATTAGATGTTTTCGGACTAACTAATATAGGTGTATCTAGTCAAACTATTAAAATTGATGATTACAAAAACACAAAATCTGGAGTAGATGAAGACACTGCTTGGTTTCAAGTTGGAATTAAAAAGAGATTAGGAAACATGGAAGCTGGATTACATTTAAGATACGGTGCTGGGTTTGAAGCAAACACTGACAGAACTGGTGGAGATATGTACATTAAATATCATTTCAATGATAAACTATCACTAGAGTATGCAAAGTCAGACTTTAAATATACTGATTATACTGACTATGGCACTGTTGTAGGAAAA
>Ga0183099_1001377_pt1 | contig 14233 bp, 9 predicted proteins | sample Biomet1_FD_127788 | JGI IMG/M metagenome (GOLD analysis project Ga0183099, IMG submission 127788) | Microbial communities from bioreactor (seeded with anoxic lake sediment) at LBNL, California, USA - Biofuel metagenome 1 | ecosystem: Engineered > Bioreactor > Anaerobic > Unclassified ... | reverse complement strand
CGTCGGCATCCAAGATGACGGATTCCTTTTTGCCTTCGGCCATCAGAATGGCCGACTGCTTTTCACCTTCGGCGAGAAGGATTTTCTGTTCTTCAAATCCTGAAGGCCTTCCATTTCGGCTTTTCGGACCATTTTGATACCATCGGCCTCGGCGGCTTTGGCGTTGCGAAGCGACTCGGCGGCGCCTTCGGAAAGAAGGATCTCCGATTGCTTTTTGGCGTCGGCATCCAAGATGACGGATTCCTTTTTGCCTTCGGCCATCAGAATGGCCGACTGCTTTTCACCTTCGGCGAGAAGGATTTTCTCCCTCTTTTCCCGTTCGGCGCGCATTTGTCGTTCCATGGCTTCGCGGATGTCTTGCGGCGGAAGGATGTTCTTGACTTCGACGCGGGTCACTTTGATGCCCCAGGGATCGGTAGCCTCATCAAGAATCTTGCGCATTTTGTCGTTGATGATGTCCCGCGAGGTCAAGGTGGCATCGAGATCGAGGTCACCGATGATGTTGCGAAGGGTCGTAGCGGACAAATACTCGATGGCGGAAATTGGGTTGTCGACGCCATAGGCATAAAGCTTCGGATCGGTCACGGAGAAGAAGATGACGGTGTCGATTTGCATCGTGACGTTATCCTTTGTGATGACCGACTGCGGCTCGAAGTCCTTGACCTGCTCTTTCATCGAAATGCGGTGAGTAACGCGATCGACAAAGGGGATAAGGAAGTGGATGCCCACTCCCCAAGCGGCGTGAAAAGCGCCCATGCGCTCGACGATCGCCTTTTCCGTCTGGCGAATCACGCGGACGTTGCCGATTACGATGAGCAGCAGGATGAAGACGACAATTGAGACGACAATGATGGCGGTCAGGCCACCTTCGGAAAGCAGAGCGACAGAATGTAGGATGTTCATTGTTTTTCCTCTTTAGTGGGTTCATCCACTTTTTTGACAATCAGCTTATTACCGGAAACGGCTAGCACTTCGACGGTAGAGCCTTCGGCTATCACGTCATGATCCGTGGCCCCGATTGCAGTCCATTTGACGTCCCCAATCTTGACCACCCCTCGATGTAGCAAGTCAATCTTTTCGATGAGGAGGCCTTTTTGACCCCTCATCTCGTCGATATTGCTGTTCACGAGGTCCCGTCGCATGTAGCGATGGACCATGGGCCGGAAACAGCAAAGGGTGGCGATCGATATCACGAGGAAGCAGATGAGCTCAACCCACCAAGCGACGCCGGGGATGAGTGAGAGAATAAGGGCGACAACAGCTCCCGCCGCGAACCAAATAGAAACGAGGTCGGTTCCCACCGCTTCGATGATGAGGGCAATCACGAAGATGGCGAGCCAAATCGTCCACATCCAAGCTTCCATATCACTTGTCCTCCTTTTTTAGACGGATAATCATGATGTTATCACGGTCGTTCCAACTCGTCTCGAATGATTGGGCCGTTTCGGTGAGCACCAGTCCCGTTTCCTCGGCAATCTGCCTCATCAGTTCGGTTGAGCAGATGCGCGAATAGCTTTTTCGATTGGAAATGTTCTGCAGAGCGTATTCGTCGAGATCACCGCGCAGCACCCTCTCTTTCGAGAGTGAAGCCACCGCGATGTTGCCTTCCTCGTCCACCCCGACTTGCACCTTATAGGCGTATTGGAAGGGCAGCGAGGCGACGGAGTTTAGGGTAATGTAGTTGCACGTCAATGAGGCTTGACCGACTCTTTCTTTGGCAGCGAACCAGTGAATTCCCATGGGTGGAACCCTCCTTTGTGAGGATATTATTGCATTAGTTTGCAAGGCTGTGCAATGATGTGCTAACCAATGCAAGAAGACTTGAATGGTTCATCCCGTAAGGGCGAAGCATCTCCACAATTGTAAAATATTAATTTTGTTTAAACACCTTTTATATATTAAGTAAAAACCGGATGACGTTGCTATTCGGCTTCTCGGTCGGATTGCTTTAGGCCTTTTCTTCCACACAAAAAAGAGGATCCTCTTTCGAGAACCCTCCTCTTGTTTCTTAAGTTAGATTGAATAGGTAACAGTCGTGGCTTGGGACCAAACGCCGTAGCCGGTTCCGTTTTGGCCATTGAAGAGTGTACCAAAGCCGTTGTAACGGTTGTAGAACTCATTGAAATGGGCATAATGGTCGACGGTTTTCACGATGAACGGCCCATCATTGTAGCATTTGGCACCGCTCGGGACGATGACCAGACGGCCAACGCCGCGGTTCCAACTGCTGCTCTTCGCGTAGGTGCCATCAACGTCGATGTCGGCCTCCGTGTAGTAATAAGTATTGAGAGTCGGGAAGTACTGGGTGTAGCCATCAGTGCGACTGTATTCGGTGTAAAGTCTTGCCTTGGTTCCGTACTTCGAATAGGCGCTCGCTTTGACGCTCGAGAGATTGCTCGAGGTGTAGTGAACGTAGTTAGTCGGGAGTACCTTCCAAGCCTGATAGTAAAGCGAGACTTCTTCGGGATCGATATAGTACGAGCTCTTGGTGAGAGTCTTGACGACAGTTCCTTTATAAAGTCCGCTGGTGTAAGAAACATTATAGACATTCACTGTTGTTCCACTGCTGGTGACCGGGGCAACGCGATAAACGCTGGCCTGCGGGACAGAAGAGGACGACGAAGCGGAAGAACTGCTCTTGCTTGAAGAAGAGCTGGTTTGCTGGCTGGAAGAGGCCGAACTTGCGCTCGAGGAGGTCTTGCTGCTTGAAGCGGAGCTCGTCGAGGCAGAGGAGCTGCTCGAGGAGGCACTGGCGTTGAAGACGATCGAGTTCACATTGACCCGTTTGCCGGCCGCGGCGGTCGCAAGGGTCAAAGTCGTGAAGGTCCCGCTGATAGCGTAGTTATAAGCTAAAGGGGATGACGAAGTGATGGTGTTCGAGACATAACTGGTCTGCGACGAGGTAGCCACTTTAATTATGCTGCCAGTGTCTGAGCCGTAGAGCCAGGCGTTGACCGTGATGGAACTCACGGTGACACTGGCGGAGAAAGTAAACTTCACCGAGCCGACATAACTGCCGGTGCCGATGCGAGCGGTATATCCGGTGCCGCTGCTATAGGCCTTCGTGGCTGTGACCGCACTAACGGTGACGCCCGAGGTGGTAAACGAACTTGTCGAGAGGGTCGGTGCGCTTGTCGAGGAAGCGGTTGACCCGAACACGATAGAACCTGCACTGCTGGCGGCGTGTGCCTCCAGCCCTTGTGGTACTAGCGCAATGGCTAAGGAAGCCAACGCCAGCATGCCGGATGAGAGGATCGCAATAGTCTTTTTGCTACTCATAATTTAATTGTCCTCTCTTTCGTAGCATCTTAGACTAATCCAACCTCAATGTCATTGCAAATACTTAATATAAGGGTTTTATCGACTATTAAAAAGAACAGTGCCCAAGGCATTTTTATGAAATTGAAAAAACGAACTTAATGGAAAAAGCCTTAATTTTGAATTATGCCAATTAAAAATGCTCGCTCATTTGGGCGATCGTTATCACGAAACCTGATAGGTTACCGTGGTCGGGACGACACGACTGGCCGAAGTGGTCGTGGTCGCATAGCCGGCGAAGAGGTCGCCAAAGGAAGCGGAATGGTTGTAGTATTCCTGGAAAGACAGGTAATGGTCGGTGGTGTAAAGCGACAGAGGAGCGTATCCGCTGGACCAGGCGGCATCCGCATAGGCGTGGGTGGCAGCGCCGGGAACCGCCAAAACCCGATAGGTTCCTCGGTTGATCGAACCGGTGTTATACGTTGAGTTGGTTGAAGGCGTTCCAATATCCAGTTCGTAATATGTCGCCCCATCAACGATGGCGGGAACGGCCACCGAATAATCGCTCGAACCGGAATAGGAACCCCAGATGTAACTCCAGGCACAACGACCCGCAACCCCGTAACTGATTGCGGTGTTCTTGTCACCCAGATTGTAGTTCTGAGGGAAAGCTTCGAAAGCCTCGAAATAGGCCGCCACATCGGCCTGTTCGATGTAATCAGTGGTTTTATTTAGCGTTTTGTAAACCGTGGCCACATAACGGGAAAGACTGGCGTTCCATTCGACGTCGTAGACTATCGCCGTGGATCCCGTCGCCTTCACTGGAGCGATTCGATAAGGATTGTATTGCGTGGTCGTCCCGCTATAAGAGGAGACAGTGACGGCACAAGTAGCCGAAGCCGTTTCCGCCCCAAGAGTTCCGGTAACAGTAACAGTGGCCGAGCCAGCGGCGATGCCTGTGAGGGTCACGAGATTGTTGGTGACGGAGACGGTGCAGGCCGACGTGTTGTCGGAATGGGCGGTGAAAACCACCGCGTCAACGTTATCAAAGCCGCTGGCAGAAGCTGACAGAGTCCCGCTGCCCGAAACGCCGATCGTTTTGGAGGTGGCATTCAAGGTGACGGTTGGAATCGGCGCGGCCGCAACGCTAACGAGACAACTTGCCGTAGCGGAGTCGGTTCCGTTGGTTCCGGTCACAGTAATGGTGGCTGACCCTTCAGACAAAGGATTAATCGTGACGACGCAGGTGCTCGAATTGATTGAAACGCTGGCTACAGAGGGGCTTCCTGAAACTGCGCTAAAAGTGACAGTCCCGCTAATATTATGGGAAGAGGCCGCAACGGTTCCACTGCTCTTGGTGGCCACAAGTGACAAGGTCGATTTGTCGAGGGTGACGAAAGCCCCTTCCGCGGAGGCGGCAATGACGGTAACGGTTGTGCTGGCTGTTTCTTCGCCATTACTAGCCGTTATAGTCAAGACGGTTGATCCAGCCGCGAGACCGGTGATCACCAAAGAAGTCCCGTCGACATAGGCGCTGCAAATGGAGGGATCGGCCGCCACCACCGCGTAGGTAGGAGTGTTAGAAAAACCTGAGGCCGTGAGGCTTATTGAAGAATTGACATTACCGGCCGTAAGGCTGCATGAACTCAAAGAGGCGCTCAAAGTCTGCCCGATCGTTCCTTTTTGTACGTAGAGGAACACCTCGGAACTGCTAGCAGAGCAATCCCAATAAGAGGCGTCGTTCTGCACGTAGTAAGAGGTTGCAACGTTTTGAATTCCGACCCCGCCCGTCTCAGCGTTGAAGGCGAAAGACCAAGTGTTTACGGAAGACGCTGTCCCATAAAGCAAATCTCCGGGATAAGAGGAATTGCCGTAAAGGCAACTCGTGTCACTCGAAAGTGTCCATGCCCCGCTGCTGCCACCAAGCGTTAACTGACAAACGGTCGAATCTGGCGTCATAGTTAAATCGGAATTGATGGTTGTCGTGACGTTCGTCCTGTAATAACTGCTGGCCGTCGTGGTCCCCATGAAACTTGCCGACCCGGCGGTTTTTCCATTTCCTATTGCATAGACGCCACCGCTTGCAATTTGGTTTTCGGAAGCCACAAACTGGTAGGTCCCCGAAGGCGTTGTGGAACTAGAGGAAACGCTGCTGGTAGAAGCGCTACTGGAGGCGCTTGGGGATGATGAACTTGAAGAAACCAGACTGGAGGAGGACGAAGAAGCCACCCCATTGAGAGTAAGAAGGATCTTGCAGAGGTTGACCCGTTGACTGGTGCCGGAGCAAGCGATTTTGAGAAATGTCGAGGCGATTCCCAGACCACCATCGGGTGCAGTGTAATCGTAAATACCCGTCCCCGAAAGGTCGGTAAGAGTCGGGGCGGTCCCGTTGGTCACGGAAAAGAGGGCTCCAGAGGTGTCGGCGCTGGACGAAACGGTCATCGCGCCATCCGCATCTGTCCCATATTTATAAGCGTAAATGCGCGCCCGCGTCACGACCGTGGAATCGAAGTTAAACGTAATGTAACCGTTCTTGATCCGACAAGTTTGATCAGCCGAAGCGCTACCGGCAAAGGTGCTACTCACTTCAATCGTGGGAATGGCAATTCCCGAGGTGGAAAAAGAGGAGGTGGACGCCGAGGTTCCACCCGTATATTCGGTCGATCCGAATAGAATGGTCCCGCAGCCTTGGACCGTAGTTTCGCCATTAACGCTAAACCCCTTCGTTTCGCTGGCGAGACTGATTAATCCAAACGAAAGCGCCAAAACGGCTAAAAAACCAACGAAATGATATTTGCTCTTTTGTGCGTTCATATCCATACGTCCTCAGGGATAGAAGCCAATGGAGGTTTTCTCCTTGGCTCAGGACCGGTAATCCCTAAATCCCGATCTCTCAGGACGAAGCGGGGACCGAAAAGAAGTCCGAAGCTTTTTACCAGCAAATAATAATAGAACGAATGAGGCTTTTTAGAAATCGAAAAGTCTGATTATTTTGATGGGATAGACAGTGTTTAGTTTTCTTTTTTCCTTCTTAGAAGGAAGATTCCACCGAGCCCTATGGCCAGAAGGATCCCCGCTACTAGCAAAACCCCTTGTTCGCTCGAAGGCGAAACAATGTCCGGCGCCATGGAGGCGGAAGGAATGTCAGCGGCCAAGAAATTGTTGAGGCTGGCTGTACCGTATTTTCCGAGGATGAATTTGTATAGAGTTCGGGCGGAAACAATGTTGGCCTCGATTGAAGCGTCATCCTTCACAAGAGCCTGCGCCGCTTCGCTGAGAGCCTCAAAAGCGGTCTTTTGATTAGCCCAAGTGCTCGCGAAATTGGCATCTGGCGTCTTGGCCGCCTGTTGAATGGAATCGCAATTGGGGTTGATCGCGGCGACAAAATTCGCAGCCCAACTCGAAGCCTCGGAAACCGAAGTATCGGCTGGGGTATCACCACTGCCTTGCTTATACAGAGCTACTGTTTGTTGGGCAGCCGAATAGGATGAGAAAATCGAAGCCGACTTATTGTATTGAAGAATGTTGTGAGTATTTAAACCATTTGCAACAACGGAGGCAATTTCGCTGTCTACCGTAATGGTCCAACTGGAATTAGCCGAAACGGTGGTTTCGGTTCGTAGATAGCTAGAGCCCGAAGAGGCGGCATAGATGTATCCTGACCCATCAAAAAAGGCATAGGTCCCAGTGGTTGTTCCCGCTTGAAGAGTAAACTCGCAGACACCGGCGTTAGTGGTGAATGTCGCTGTTTTTGCCGTAGTGTCCTTGGTAATGGTGGCTTGACCGCGGTTATTGCCGTTTTGGGTGGTAGAAATTGCGACGTCATACCCCGAGGCAGCAATGAGGTACTTCGATCCTATAGTTAAATCTCCGGTAGAGGTCACTAGGTTGTAGCCGCTTCCACCGCCCGTTCCCGAAACTGTAATGCCGAAGGTGGTCGTATAACTGCCACAGGTCACCAAAACGGTCTGTGAACCGGCGTTATTCAAAGTGGAACCGCTCTCCGGGGATAAAGTGCAAGAAGAGGTGACATCAGCCGTCGAGTTGTCACTATATGTCCCGGTAACCGCGAGTCCGGTTGTATCAAATGTTTGTCCAACCGTGAACGAAGTCTTGGTTGGCTGAGTCGCAATGGCGATGGACGAAAGTGTCGGGGCCGTCGTAACGGTCACAGTGAAATTAGCCGTCTTTGTCACCGCTCCCGAAGTGTATGACACGGTAATAGTGGTATTTCCAGCTGAGGAAAAGACAGTCCCATCAGCGGGATCAAGCGTGCAAAGGCCTGTGACATCGGAGGTACTGCCGCTAGCAAAGGTCGCGGTAACCTCAAGGCCTGCAGAAGCAAAGGCCTCTCCGACGTGATAAGCGGTTTTGCTCGGAGCCGAGGAAACGGCAATTGAGGAAAGTGAATTGGCAGCGACATTGACAGAGAATGTGGCGGTTTTGCTTCCGTAACTAGCGGTGATCGTCTGGGCGCCGGCCGTAGAAAGAGTGGTCGGACTAAAAGAGCATAGAGAGGTTACATCGCTCGTGGTGCTGTCTTCGTAATGGGCCGTGATAACAAGTCCGCTGGTGTCAAGGGTGTCCCCGACAAAATAGGAAGATTTCGTTGGCTGGCTGGTAACGGAAAGAGAACTGACGGTCTTGGTTTCGTTCTCGACGTAGAGATAAACAACAATAGTTGAGGTGGTATAGGTCGTGTACTCGTTTTGCGCCGCGTAATACTCCATGTAACGCTTGGCGGTAGTATAACCGGCGTTCAAAACGGAGGCGGCTCCTCCGGCTCCAAAGGTAATGCCCCACGTGTTGTAATCGGAGCTGGTTGGGCTTTCCACAGTTTTCAAGTTCGCGCTGGTTCCACTCACGCAAAGGAAACCGTAATTCGTGGTTCGGACGCTCGTGGAGAAAGTCCAAACAGAAGTAGACCCGCCAAGAACCATCACTTCCGTTGAGGCGCTCGGAGTGACTGACAAATCGGCGTTAATGGTGTTGGCCGTGATGCCTTGATAACTTGTAGAGACTATCGAAGTGGAGAGGAACTGGGCCGTTCCGGCGGTTCCCGAAGAGCCGATGAGGTAATTCTTTCCGGCCGTCAACTCATCCGCGCTCGTGACAAGATGGTAGGTTCCATCATACGAAGAAGCATCTGTGACGGTAACGGAAACCGCGGCACTGGCACTCGTGGGAACCGTAAGCCCGGTGACAGTAAGAGTGGCCGAACCGGCGCTAAGAGGAACTACTGTCAAGGTTGTGCCGCTCACGGAGCCGGTGGCAACCGAAGAAGCGCTGGAAGCAACGGAGTAAGAGACGGTACCGGAGAAATTAGAACTACTTAACGTGGTCGTGCCGTTAGTCCCGACTTTGAGGGACATCGAGGAATCAGAAACAGTAACAGTTGGGTCGGTGGAGACTACGGTTGCTGCGATGGCGGCCGTTTTGGTCGTGGCGCCATCAGTTCCGGAAACCGTGATCGTGGCACTTCCGCCCTTCACGCCGTGAATGGTCACAAGGCCGGAAGAGGAGACCGTGGCCGTCGCGACGCCGGAATCCGAGGAAGAAACACTCCAGGAAACCGAGGAAGCGAACTGATTGGCCGTCGCCTGATCGGTGACGTTCGAACCTTTGTTTACAGAAACTGAAGAAGAAGCGACGGAAACGCTTGTCGTCGAATAAGCCGTGCTTCTGATGCCGTTAGCATCCCAAATGTAATTTGCCCACTCCGGATGGTCGATAAAGGGGTTGCGGCAGTAATCGTAGGTTGAGCCGCCGATGGCGCCCGAAAGATAATTGTTCCGGTATGTTTCAACATCGGTCACGGGGTATTCGTCGTTCCAGTGAAGGAGATCCGACAGTTTGCCCATCGTGCCGTTCGTCGTTGCGTCGTTGAGATTGTTGTTAAGTTCCATCGAGGTGGCACTTCCGTTGTACGAACCGCCAGCGCCACTGAGATTTTTGTTGTAATAACGGACGGCGGTATAAAGAATGATTCGAGCCGCTTCGCCACGAGCGCCCTCATAGCCAAAAGCCGCCGGATCCCATCCGGTGCTTTGGGAATAAGTCGCGGTCGTGGGGTTCGCAACTTCGCCATACATGTAGTTCGAACGCGAACTATTATCTGAAGAATTCGTCGGGCGAATGACTTGAGGATCGGTTCCGGCATAGCCAGCATTCTCTCCCGCGCCGCGGCTATTTGGCCAGCAATGTTCTTTATTCCAGCTTGAACTAACCGAGTGATCGCGGTAAAAGGCCATGACCGAGGAGGTGCCATTGGTATCGGACAGAGTGAGAATAGCATTCAAAGCTGAATAGCTGTTGGTACCCGTCGAGCTGCCTTTGCTGATCATAATGTCTTCAAGTTGTTTCCGAAAGGTGTTTCCGTAGACGGAACCGTCGGTGGCGGAAAGGGTACTCCAATAAGTAGCAGGGTCATCCGCGGTCGCCGTGACTTGACTGACGCTATTTTCGTTCTCAACGATTCCAAAAGCAGCTGCTCCTAGAGTTAGGAACAGGGTACCGATGAGAAGGATTCCCGTATTCTTCTTCATGAAAAAACCTCAAAACGCATTATCCACCCGGATTTTGCAAAACAGTTTCTTTTTTGAGTTATTGATAAAATAGGTTGCAAACAACAAAAACAAGAAAAACTTTTTATCAAATTAAGTATTGTTGTTACATTTTCAAAATAAGTCACAAATGAAGCGAACACGGGCCTTACTAGTTTTTTGGTTTCTATTAAAATTCAAACTGTTAAACGAATTAAAAGCACTCACGAAAAAAAGGAACAAAAATACTTGACACACTATGATTTATTCGAAGAAACAAAAGGCTCTTATGAAAAGCGGATTTTGGGAAATCTAGCAATATGTGTCATTCGTCTCGTCGTACAACTCGCCCTTCTCGTTCACGGAGGGTTTCTCCGAGGCCAACTCGGCCATAACCTCATAATCGAAATCGGCGTTGATGAAGGAACCGAGAGGCGTAGACCAGGCAGAGGGCCGTTTGGCCGAGAGGCCTCCGGTAACCTTATGAGCGGAATAACAATAGGAAGTGGAACTTTGGCACCACTGAGAAAGAGGAAGGGTCGTATTCTCCTCTCCGGTGATCATAGTGGACCCCACGTAGTAAGGAATCGTCTTGGCCGTTCCTGCGAACGTTGGTGTGGAGCCGTCGACCGAGGTGTAAGAGAAAGTGCCATTAACGCCGTTCCAATGGATGTCCCATGTCGCGCTCTCAAAACGGATAAGAGAATCGACGTTAGGATGGTCCTGAGACAATCCAGTGTTGGATGCGGAGTTGGCACTCGTTATGGCCGCGGAAATCATAACGTGATCGGGATGGACCCAATCAATCCAAGTTTGAGAATTGGAGCCCAAGGTGTCTGAACAATGGTGGTCGGCTTTGAGATAAACGTCGTCAGATGCACTCCATAAAGTCGGGTTGCCGTAAGTGTCGCTGTAATTGGCGATAATCCCATTCTCGGTCTCGCCCTCAGCGTCGCCGCAGAAAAGATAACGCTGATTCCAAGCGCTGAGGAGGCAGGCAACGGAAGTGCGGTTTGGCTCACTGTCACTCGTTGTGTGGGGAGTCAAATAACAGCCCGTGTTAAGGAAACGCAGGGAAACATCGCCACTCCCGTTGGAGCCGAGAGTCGCGGGGTCACCGACATCGCCGCTGATATTCAGGACGCTTAATCCATTGAAGGAAGTAAATCCTGAATCCGAATTGAACATCGCGTGAACGGGAATATAGGTGCCACCATGGTCCGCCACCATGTATTTATCCCGCACCTCGTCGCAGTAAGGCTGCCAAAAGGAAGTGACGCTTCGATAGGACCCGCAGTCGACAATATAGCCGAAGGAGGTGACTCCGCCATCGATGAAGACGTTGTTCGTTTCTGTGGCGGAGGTGAAGATGCCAGCGTGGTCGTTGTGCGAGTGAGTGGCCACGTAAAGATCGAGTTTGTGATCGGTACAATATGTCGTCAGGGCTGAGGCGACGGTCGCTTTGTCTGAGCTATTGCCACCATCGATTAAGCAATCCCAACTGCCGTATTTCAAATAGATGGAATCGCAATACATGCCACTCAAGATTTCCTTGAAGCGGATCATGAGGGAATAGCCGGTCCCGGAGGCTTCGACAGGCACGTCGAAGGAAGTGTTTTTGGTTATGGCACCGTCGGTATAGGAGACATTGATGGTTGTTGTGCCAATTGTCGAAAGGGTGGAACCATTTGAGGGATCCAAAACGCAAACGCTCGTCACATCAATGGAAGAACTATCGGAGTAATGGGCGGTTACGACGAGTCCACTGGTATCCAATGTTTCGCCTTGTTTATAGGATGTTTTGGTGGGTAGCGTATCGACGCTAATCGAAGAGAGCGTCGGAGCAACCGATGATGAACTGCTCAAAGATGAACTGCTCGAGGATGAAGAAGAGGCGGACGAACTGGAAGATGGGGCTCTCTCAGTCAAAACCGTGAAAACGATTTTGGCGATATAGGGGGCCTTTTTATTCGCCGGAGTCAAAGTAAGAGAAGAAGCGGCCGCGCGCGTTCCGGGGCCACCGTCAAGATCGGAGAACGTGTAAGCCAAAGCCGCCGTAGCGGTAGTGTCAACAACCAAATTGCCTACGTCCACTCTGGTATAAGCACTGTTATAAGTCACCGTGTTGCTTACGGTGGCAATCGTGGTGTCAGAAAGACTCTTCGTCACCGCCGTCAAGGTGGTGTTGCCTTGCGAAGAAGAGTAGGAATTTGCGTAAATCTTCACTTTGCTGATGATGAGCGGACTGGCAAAGGAGAGAGTAAGGCTCGCCTGATAGGAAGTGTTGCCGAATTTCAAAGCCCTTCCAGTAATCGTGTTGTCCGTGGGGTCCGATTTATAGGAATAAGACGAGGAAAAAGAGAAGGACGGGAGCGTTGAGGTATAGCATTGGCTGGTCCCGACTTCGGTTCCTGAACTGGAAATGAAAGCTCCCCCGAAGACCAAATCGCAGCAATTTTGAACGTATTCCGTGGTTTCGCCGGCAAGAAAACGACTGTTCTCGCTGACGAGGGTCAAAAGCGAGAGAGCGCAGGCCCCCATCGCGACAAAGCCCAAGAATACCTTGTCCTTCTTATTCATAGCATAAGTATATTTTACCCTTTGAAGAGTTTCCTCAACATTTTTAGGCTTTGCCTGATTTCCCTTTTCCTTCGAGAAGGACTGCGAACTCATTTCATCAGTTAAGTACTCGCTTTTTTAGTCGGTCCATTTCGAAAACGACACGAAATCGAAACTTTGAAAAAATGGTTTTTGGTGTCTGACAATTGGGTGAAAAGGGTGCGAAAACCCACAAAAAAATAAAGGTCATCCGGTTAGGAAAAAACATCAAAATAGTCAACGAAGAAACTTGATTTGGTCGATAATGCCGCCGCCCAAAAGGCGATCTCCGGAGTAAAAGACTGCGAACTGGCCCGGCGTGACGGCTTTGACAGGAGAAGCGTAATGAAGCAAAACCTTGTCTCCTTCGAAAGAAAAAAGGAGGCAAGGATTGTCTGCTTGTCGATAACGGAATTTGACCCCGACTTGAAGCGGGTTGGCCGGCTTCGGTCCCACCCAATTGACGTTCGTGACTTCGCAATAGTTGCTAAGCAAATGCTCGTCCTCGTCGCCATTGCTGACGTAGATGACGTTTTTCTTCACGTCTTTTCCGCAGACAAACCACGGATTGGCGGCTTCGTCTTTCACCCCGCCAATGCCAAGGCCGTGCCTTTGGCCTAGGGTGTAATAAAGGACGCCAATGTGACGGCCGAGGACTTTTCCGGTCTCAACGTCCACCACGTCACCTGGGGTGGCGGGAAAATAGTTCTGAAGAAATTCTTTGAAATGGCGTTCGCCGATGAAACAGATGCCAGTCGAACCATGTTTACCCGCCACCTCATCGAGACCAAGTTCCTCCGCAATTTTCCGCGCTTCCGGTTTCGTAAGGTCCGCCATCGGGAATAAACACGAGGAAATTTGCTCTTCGTTCAGCTGGCAAAGAAAATACGTTTGGTCCTTGTTGAGATCCCGCGGTTTGCATAGATATTCCACGCCATCGACTTTTTTCTTGGTGGCGTAATGGCCCATGGCGATCATGTCAAAGCCATGCTCTCGCGCGAATTTTAGGAAGCTATCAAACTTGATGTACTTGTTGCAATAAACGTCCGGATTGGGGGTTCGTCCCTTTTTGTATTCCTCGAGAAAATAGGAGAAGACCTCATCCCAATATTCTTTGACAAAATCAACCCGAAGAAGAGGGATTCCGAGCTTCGCGGCCACGGCTTTGGCGTCGTCGTAGTCTTTTTCCTGCGGGCACTGATCATTATTGGCAGTCGGGTTGCCAAGGTAGTCATTGTTTAGCATGGCGTCCCAGTTGCGCATGTAGGCACCCGTGACTTCATAGCCTTGTTTTTTAAGAAGGTAAGCGGAAATGGCGCTGTCGACTCCGCCCGACAAACCAAGGAGGACTTTCATTTCTTGAGTTCCTCGCTATCGAGCCACAGGGTGAAGGGGCCATCGTTCACAAGATGGACCTGCATATCCGCACCAAAACGTCCAGTCTCCACCGCAAAATCCCGTTCTTTCAGGAAATTGTTGAATAAAGCATATAAGGGTTCGCTCTCCGCTCCGGAAAGGGCGTCCACGAACGAGGGCCGATTGCCTTCCTTCGCTCGAGCGTAGAGTGTGAACTGGCTGACGGAAAGGATGGCACCGCCAACATCAGAGAGCGATTTGTTCGTTTTGCCGCTTTCGTCAGGGAAAACGCGGAGTTTGGTGACCTTGTCGGCCATCTTCTCAAGGGTTTCCACCCCATCGCCCTTCGTGAAGCCGACAAAAAGGAGAAAACCGCGGCCGATCTGGCCAACGGCTTCTCCCGCGATGTCGACTCGGGCTTCTTTTACAAGCTGAACGAGCACGCGCATTATTTATGAATATAAGCGTGCACGATGGGG
>Ga0183099_1001375_pt1 | contig 14241 bp, 13 predicted proteins | sample Biomet1_FD_127788 | JGI IMG/M metagenome (GOLD analysis project Ga0183099, IMG submission 127788) | Microbial communities from bioreactor (seeded with anoxic lake sediment) at LBNL, California, USA - Biofuel metagenome 1 | ecosystem: Engineered > Bioreactor > Anaerobic > Unclassified ... | reverse complement strand
GCATCTATCTATTATAAAAAATATACGTTAAAGTTAGCTTTTAAATGTCCAAGAAACCCAGATATTTAAAAGAAAGACCGTAAAACAACCGTTGAGCCGCTTGATCACGCCGTCACATCGTTGCTGGAGTTTTCGATCAAATCTTTTTTCAAAAGGCTTGTGACCACGCATCATGACTTTTTTGATCAAACTTTTTTTAAAAGTTTGTGGTCAAGCATTTTTTTAAAAGGGTTGTGATCACGCCGGGGTTTTCGGCATGAAATCAAGCTATATAAAGGAAAGACAGTAAAACAAGTAATAGAGAAGGCAAAATATGAATAGTAAAGGAAGAAACTCCGAATTTTAGCCAAAGTCAAATCCAATCCTTTACTCATAAAGAAATTTAATCGGATCCTTAATCAAAGAGGAAGTTAAATCTAACTTTTAATCAAACTGGAAATTGCAGTTTATGCCCTCAGGATCAAAACAGAGATTACAGGATACGCACCTTGCCCTTTTAACTTCCCCTGATTTGAATTTCAAAACAATATCAGGTTCACTAATAAATACCCTGCTCATTGAAACCAGATCTGCAAACCCATTTTCAAGCAGGTAACTAATAACTGAAAGAGACCTGATGCCGCCTACAAGAATAACTGGAATATTCACTGCACTTTTTATCGCTTTAGAGCAATCCCTGAAATACGCCTCTTTTGCAGGAGTGTTGATTGCGGTCCTTATAGTTACCCCACCTGCCTCACCTATTCCTCCGCTGACCTCAATTGCACATACTCCAGCTTTCTCCAGAAGCTTTGCAATTTCTACCGCCTGCGAGATATCAAGTCCCTGTCCAGCCTTTAAACATCCAGGCTGAAAACCATCTGTTGAATTTAGTTTGACCAGAACGGGAAAAGAATCTCCTGTTTCCTCTTTTATGTTCCTGACAATTTCTGTGACTATTCTTGCCCGGTTTTCTATCGAGCCTCCCCAGCGATCAGTCCGCCTGTTCGTATAGGGAGAGATGAAATTACTTAAGAGGAAGCCATGGGCACAGTGGAGCTGCACCCCGTCAAAATCCGCTTTCTTTGCTCTGACAGCCGCTTTTGTGAAAGCTTCGATTACTTTCAGGATTTCCTGTTCGGTCATTTCCCTCGGCACAACTGCCGAATGCCCGTCTTTTACTTCCGAAGGAGCCATAGGAACAGGGTATTCTTCTGAAAGACTAGCCTGCCGCCCTCCATGTACGATCTGGAGCACAATTTTGCTTTTGTATCTGTGCACCTTTTCAGTTATCTTCCGGTAGGGTTCAATAAAACGGTCATCATAGATGCCCTGCTGGTAGATATCACTCTGCCCGCCTGGAAGAATATAGGAATAGCCGGTTATGATCAGCCCGACCTCATTTTTTGCAAGCTCTTCATAAAGGTCTCCGAGCCGGGAAGTTGGCGTCCCGTCTTCTTCAGCCATAAACTCGTGAGTCGCGGACCTTACAAAGCGGTTCTGGAGTTCCAGATTGCAGACAGTGATAGGGTCAAAAATCATGAGAAAAAAATAGGGCAAAGGAGAGTAAATAATTATCCCGGACTAGTCTTCAGTATTTCCAGAGTTTGCTTTATCGTGCTTTTACTGCATTCCGGCCTACATGCTCAGAAAGAAGTGAGAAAAGTAGAAAATATACTATAAAGTAACAGGCAGCACCAGTTTAAGCGTTGTTCCTTTAAAGGGCCCTTATGGAGACCGCATTTTTCATGCGGAATATTATAACAGCCTCTTTACTTACATCGGCCTCTTACTTCTTAATAACTTATTTCTTCAGGCTTCTGAGTACATTCTGCAGAAAGCCCTTCTTTTCAAAATACTGCTGGTGATACTCCTCAGCCATATAGAACTCGGAAACCGGCACAATGTCGGTCACTATCGGGTTTTTGAAAATTCCTGATTTTTCAAGCTTCTCTTTTGAGGCTAGGGCAGCGGCTTTTTGATTCTCGTCATGGAAAAAGATAACTGAGCGATATTGCTTTCCGACATCGGGGCCCTGCCTGTCCTTTGTAGTGGGATCATGGATTTTCCAGAAGACGTCAAGTAAGGTTTCATAAGACACCACTTTCGGGTCAAAAATGACCCGAACTGCCTCTGCATGCCCGGTATCAAGGGTACAGACCTGTTCGTAGGTAGGGCGTCCAAAGTGCCCGCCGCTAAAGCCAACCGCAGTTGCAACTATGCCCTTAACCTGCCGGAAAGTCTCTTCAATGCCCCAGAAACAGCCTGCTGCAAAGGTTGCTTTTTCCAGGCCGCTCCCGGGATTTTCGAAAAAATCCGGATTCAATTCAGCTGTTTGATTTTCTTCCACTCTCTTCCCCCATAAGAAAATTATCTCCTGCTGTATTTTCCCATCAATTCTCCTTCGGCAATAATATGCCCTATCATTTCATTTTCTAGATATCTTCTTCCTGTCCCTGCTTTAAGCTCGAGCTTCTTGTCCAGAGCATAGACCCGGAAGAAATACCTGTGTGTGCCTGAGGATGGACATGGCCCACCATATCCGATTTTTTTGAAATCGTTTATTCCTTCAACCCCAGGTATGCTGTCTTCTTCTATTTTCGCTACAGGTTCTATGTTCCAGACAATCCAGTGTGTGAATGTCTTTGTGGGAGCATCAGGATCATCTAATATAAGCACTAAACTCTCAGCCTCTTCAGGAATGCCTTCGAATTCCAGAGGCGGATTTATGTTTTGCCCATCACAGGTGTACTTTCCTGGAATACTACCGTTAGATGCAAATGCGCTGCTAAAAACCTTTATATTTTGAATGTTCATATTTTCATCCCCTTTGCCGGCTTCGAGAGATTCCTTATTTACAGGTGCCTCAGCTTTCTCATTTTGAACACATCCCGAAATGAAAACCATTGCTGCAAACAAGAATATCAGAACAACTGCACCGGTCTTTCTGTTCATATATGGCACCAGCTCCTGACAGCAGGAAAACTGCTCAACACTGGAATATTAAAGCTAAAGAGATATAACCTTAAGGCTTGGGTACATGGCATGCGCTAAAATAGTCTCAAAAGACTGAACCTTACAGTGCACTTTGAGTTAACTTAAGGTTTAACTTCCCAGACATACTTAAATCTTAACTGGAGATCCTGCAGGTGCCAGATAGACTCCTTAGTTAACTTGGTGCTTGCCGGAAAGAATATCAGAAGAAAAGGCCCTTACAGCATTCTCCGGAAGCCGCAGACTGAAATCCTGATACGAAAGCAGGATCAGTCTTCCACATCAAGAGATTGAATAATATCGTGAACTGTAAGTTCTCCTTTAGCCACGCGCTGTACAAGTGGATAGATGAACGAACAATCATCGATTGCAGCCCAGCGTGCTTCTCCTACCCGTCTTACAACTTCATCCAGTATGTCGCCACACGTCTTGCAGTACCTTCCTTCAGTCTCTACTCCACAGCTTTCGCATTTCATAAAAATTCCCCCATAACTTATGGGAACGTCGGAAATAAATAAATTATGGTAATGAGTGAGCATATTTGCACAGTCATGATAAATCAGAGGCAAAAGTGAAAATCCGAAATCAGGACAAGGTAAAATTACTTTAGAATTTCTTTAAAATTACTACAAGGCTGTTAAAATCTGCTAACCTCATAAATTTAATTTTTTAAATTCAAGCGGCAGGAAATCAGGTTTGCTGAGGCATACAGGCTTGGATTTTTCTACCCAGATTTATTTCCACCAAATGTTTCCAAACCGCAATCACGCAAGATTGGCGAGAATTTCTTTGATTTCCTCAACTCCTGAGACTTTTATGGTTATTTTTTCCCTGCCGTGTACCCCTAATCCAAGTTCTACCGCCCTTTTGATCTGATGCTGAGCCCAGACCGAAGACTCCTGGATTTTACCGTGCCAAGGGTTTTCAGGAGGGCAAGGCCCACAGCATCGTTTGCGATCACATCCGAACTTGCCAGCACAATACCAGGCTCTCTCAGGGTCCCTAAATTCGGGCCATCGGTAACAAAGCATTTCGTAGCGTCCGATATATAAAAATCAGGCCTGTAAACAAGATTTGACTCGGCAATCATATTCCCGAAAAGCACATCTCTATGCTGACCATGAGGAAGCTGTCTCCTATCCCAATCTGCGGTTATGCTGATCTGTGATTTCAAACCCATGGTAAACGTTGCAGTCCAGTGAGTCTTGATTACAGGAAGCGCAATCACATAGTCTACTGAAGCCAGTAATTCGGGAACATAAAAACCCTTCAGGCCAGGAGGAAGCGCCATCGGGCTTCATATGATAGCGTTTCATGTGGTCAAAGGTAAGGACTTCGTCTGCTCCTTCGGCCTCAGCAGCCTGCCAGAGTCCAAGCTTCCTGAGCACCATTTCGGTATCCAGCGTGGTCATTGACTTTTCAGCAACGATAATTTTTTTAGGATTGCATTTTCTTGCTTCTCTGATAGCTCCCCTCAACACCTCAGGGTTTGTCGAGCCAGGGGGCAGGTCTGCGGTATTTGCATTTGGCCGGATCAGTACAGTGGAGCCTTCTTTGATTCCAAGCCCTCCTGCAAGCTCCACTGCCGCTCTTACGGATTCCAGGGTATCTTTATTTCTTGAAAGCCCAATAACTGCCATACTAAAAACTCCCACGTAGTAGTATGTAGCCCGATATATAAAAATAAGGAATATTATGAGCTTTCAAAAAAGCTATAAAATGAACCGGAAGCTGTTATCTCGGAGTATACTTTCCATAAATAGGCCCGCACCAACCCGTCGGAACGGGTTTGTTTGGGAAATTGCCAGATATAGGGGGATTACGTGTTCAGTTTACACTCGCACATCTCTATAAGTGCCCCTTCCCCGATCCTTGAACCGCGTGCAATAAGCATATCTCCTGCCTGGACAACCGTATTGCCTTTTGGAGCATAGACCCAGCGGTCAGCCCTTTTGATCGCCATTACATGCAACCCGGTTTCAGTCTCAAGCTTCAATTCAAAGAAAGTCTTTCCAACTATAGGAGAGCATTTCTCGACCTGGAGCCTGGTGATAACCTCTTCGGAATTCCTGACTGCGAGGGTAATAATGGGGTGAAGTTCTATATCCCTGAGCACGGTATCCGCAATCCCGTAGGCAGCATCGGAAATACCTTCAGAGGCACTTGCTAGGTGCAGAATTCCCCTGAGCAGGTTTACATCCTCAACGTGCTTTGCAGTTTCAAGCACCCAGTGTTGAAGTTCGTATTTCATTGAATCCATTTCGGATTCAAGGGCACTTACCTCATATGCGATATCTTCGTTGTCAAAAAGAATAGCAGAGTATGCAAGTCCTACAGACAATTCGGACATATTCTTCATATCCACGATGATATCCACGGCATGTTCAAGGTCTTTTAAGAGCCTATCGTGCTCGATTTCCTTTGGGATGAATTTTCTTGTAGTGACCATCTCGAAGAACAACGGAACTCCTTCATCATGCCCTCTGGCAATCAAAACATCTCCCTGCCTGAGGCGGGTTTCCTTGTCAGGGTCATAAATCCAGTCTTCATTTCTCCGGATAGCAATAACCCACATGCCGGTCTCGAGATCAAGTTCGAGGTCACCAAGCGTACGTCCTGCCATTAAAGATTCTGCGGCTACTGTTGCTCTGACTATGGTCTCTTCCGCTTCCCTGAGAGCTACTTTCAGTTCCATCGGAATTCCCATATTCATGAGAACTATTTTGGCAATATCGCCTGCGGCATTTGCGATATTTTCCGAACACGCAGCAACCTGTAAAACTCCGAGAAGTCCTTCGGCCTCGTCAACCCTGCGTGTGCTTAACATCGCGGCCATCTTGATATGGTAATCAAGGGTATCCATCTTATCTTCAAGATTGAGTACCTCTTCTGCAATGTCCTCATCATCATAGATCATTGCAGAATATGCAAGGTCTACCATGAGTTCGGAAGTGTCCTTCATCTCAGTCAAAAGATCCTTAAGGTTCTTTGGACTGTATCTGAATTCTTTAGGGAACATAGTCTCTAGATCAACTCTACCTTATGCTGGTGTGTATGAGTATAGACTTCATAGTAATTTTAATTTGTGAATAAATCAGGCGTTTAAGAACCTGGCTGTAGAATATAATTAATTAAATAATAATAAAACTGGCTTTTAATTAAAAGATACTGTTTATAAAATATCCAACATATGCAGGGCTATAAGAATTCCTGTAACCCCTACGAGGTCTCCAAGGCTTGCTATAAAAGGGATTACGGTATCATCCGGATCGATCCCGAACCGGTGGGAAACAAAGGCGATAGCTACCGTTGCAGAGTATACAACGACAAGTTCTATGATAACGGCAATGAGGCTGATTTCAAGAAGGGTGAGAAAAGGCATCCCGAACCCCAGGAAACTGCTTGCCAGAAAGACCAGTATGCTGACAGAAATTGACGAAACAAATCCTACAATTGAAGCTGCAATAACACTATTGTGTACGACCGGGTTACTTCTGAGATTATCTCCAAGCCCCATATGGAAAGCCGACGAAAGCCTGGCTCCAAGCATGCTGCCGGTATCCCCTCCGATTTTGATAAGGGAAGGAATAAGAATCAGTATCGCTGGCATAGATATAAGACTTTTTTCTCTGGAGTTCAGAAGCTGCCCTACAAGAATTCCCATTACACATGTGATTATAAGTACTGGGAGCCCACGCTGAATGATGCCATTGACTGTGTAGTAAGGGTTTTGATGTCCTGTTTTTCTCAAAACATCATCACCAGTTTTGCCGAGAGGAAAAGCATGAGCATGGAAACAATATCCCCGATAGTTGCGATAGAAGGCGTGACAACGTTATCAGGATCAAAACCAAATCTGAACATTCCTATAGCCAGCAGGGCTGCAACAAAAGAGAGAATTACCCCGGACGTAAAGGCTGAAATCACGCAGATAAGGGTAAGTTTAAAGGCACCGGCACTTTCTAAACCCAATGCGAGGGTTACAAAGTGCCCGAGGATTCCGAGAATAAAAGCGGTAATGACACTCAGGATTAGGGAACCAGAGATATTATTCATGAGTTCGGGATTATGCCTGTCGAGATCTGTAACCAGCCCCAGGTGAATTGCACTGCCAAGCCTGGAGCCAAGGGTAGAGGAAATATTTCCCCTGAGCCCAAGCACGCCGGGATAAATCACCATCAATCCGGGGATCATCTCAAGTTCGTTGGTCATTCCCGAAAAGATTATACCTGCAACCACCCCCCCAACAGTCGCAAGAAGTTCAAAAGGCAGCGCCTCACGTACTATTGACGAAACACTCGCGTATTCACTCAGGTATTTATCAATATACTGGGATTCGAAAATATCCTCGTCCCTGTGCGACTCTGAGGGCATGCGCTTGTATTATACACTGATAATATTAAAATAATCGCTAACTTCATAAAACGGAAGCTGTCGAAAAATTTACAACCCTGAAAGCTCCTAAGTTGTTCTGAAAATAAATTATAAAGTAAAGAAAACTCAATCAATTTGCCCATCTTTTCCATTATCGGATAAAAATAAATAACTTGCAGCCGTTACGGATATAGGTATCAATATGTTAATAGGAGTCACAATGATAAACGTGCTGCCAGGTTATGAAAAGGCAGCATACAGGGAATTGAAGAATATCGAAGGGATTAAGGACGTTTATCATGTCTTTGGGGAATATGATTTTGTAATAATTATAGACGTTGAAGACCTGAATGCCCTTAACGACGTGGTAGATAGAATCAGGGAAAGCGAAACCGTAAAAACCACCAGGACAATTGTCGGGGCAGAACTTTGAGTCCTTTAGCTTCAAGATCAGCGCAGCCCGATCAGGATAAAACTGAAGGAACTTATATTTTCTAGCAGGCAGGACTTTATACCTTAATCTTTTATGAAAAACAGAAATTGTTAGAAGCTCATCGTTTGAAGATTTTTATTAAACGTGCTTGAAACAATAAATAATAAGGAATAAAAAAATTCTTTATTGTTAGGTTATTTTATTGTATTATAAAGGTATTTTTAGGTTGCAAACTACTTCTTATATTTTAAAAGATGCTCAAAAAGGACACGCAATGATTAAAATTTACCACTTAAAGAAGCAGAAATACATACGAAATCCATAGAAAACTTAACTGTAAGTAAAAATATTGAAACGTTAACAATTGCATTAACGTAAAACAGAATTTCTTACTTTAAATATTTATAAAATAATATAAAATTACATTGATTTTCCGACCTGAGGTAAAATTTCATGGAAGTCCCTATTGCAGAAGAACTTGCCAAAAATCAAAAGTCAATAAGTGTCGCAGAATTTTTTGAAAAAAACAGGCAAATTCTGGGTTTTGACTCGGCTCCTCGAAGCCTTATAACAACTGTAAAAGAAGCTGTTGACAATTCCCTGGATGCCTGCGAAGAAGCAGGCATTCTTCCTGATATTCTTGTCCAGATCGAAAGAACCGGACAGGATTACGTCACTGTAATTATAGAAGATAATGGGCCCGGAATTGTAAAAGAGCAAATTCCCAAAGTCTTTGCAAAGCTTCTTTATGGTTCCAGGTTCCACGCCCTCAAGCAAAGCCGGGGACAGCAGGGAATAGGGATTTCCGCAGCCGTACTCTATGCCCAGATGACTGCGGGCAGGCATACGAAGATTCTCTCCAAAACCAGTTCCAGTACCCCTGCCCATTATTATGAGCTTATGATCAATACCAGCACGAATGAGCCCGACATCCTGAAAGACGATATCAGAGACTGGTTCCGCCCACACGGGACTCAGGTCGAGCTGGAGATGAAAGCTGCCTACGTAAAAGGAAGAAGGCAATCCATTTACGAGTACCTCAAAGCTACAGCAATTGTAAATCCCCATGCGAGAATTACCCTGATAGAACCTGACGGCAATGAAGAGGTCTTTGAAAGAGCCACGGATAAAATGCCTGAGCCAGCAGAAGAAATCCTGCCCCATCCTGAAGGCATAGAACTTGGCACTCTTATGAAGATGCTCCATTACACTGAGCGACAGAAACTTGCCCCATTCCTCCGCTATTCTTTCTGCAAAATAGGTCTGTTTACTGCCGAGGAAATCTGCAAAGCGGCAGGACTTGATCTTGAAATCGACCCAAAAACCCTGGGCCGACATGAGGCAAGAAAGCTAATTGAGGCTTTTGAAAAGGTAAAAATCATGGCTCCTCCTACCGACTGCCTTTCTCCAATAGGAGAAGAGCTGATCTACAGGGGACTTGAAAAAGAAACGAATGTGGATTTTATTGCCACAAGCACGCGAAAACCCGCGGTATATTCCGGAAACCCTTTTGTAGTGGAAGTGGGGCTCGCCTACGGGGGAAACCTTCCGAAAGAAGAAAAGATAAGCATAATGCGTTTTGCCAACCGTGTGCCTTTGCTTTACCAGCAGGGAGGCTGCGTGACCACACATGCAGTAGAAGACATTAAGTGGAAGCAGTATGGCTTAAATCAGCCAGGAGGGGGAATTCCTGTAGGCCCTGCTATCCTCCTTATTCATGTCGCTTCTATTAACGTGCCATTTACCTCAGAATCAAAGGATGCGATTGCAGATATCCCTGTGATAAAGGACGAGGTGGACCTTGCAATCAAAGAAGTTGCAAGGAAGCTTAAGCATTATATGAGCAAACAGAGCAATCTCAAGAAGCGCCGGGAAAAAGAAATTATCATTACAAAGGTACTTCCTAAAATGGCATTAAAGGTTGCAAATATCCTGGAAAAAGATGTTCCTGACATCAACCCTGTTGTTGCAAAGATTATGGGAAACCTGCTCGTACACAGGAAAGTGAAAAAGAACGAGGATGGAACTACCGATATCATAATAAAGGTTAAGAATTTCGGAACCTCTGCATATGCTTTCAAGGTTCATGAGATGCTGCCCTGGACAATCAGCAGGGCAAAGCCCGAACCAAAGGTTGTGACTCTGGGCAATGATTACGATTATGTATGGGATATATCTTCAGCAGTCGGGTCTTCAAAGGTGCTCAGCTACAGGATAGAATCTGCAACCGACAAAGAACTTGGAAAGCTTCCTGACCTGGTTGTGGAAGGGCTTGAAGAAGAGCTTGTAACTGGGGCAAAAGCCTTTAAGGGGTCATAAAATGGCAAGAGAAATAAATAGCAAAACAATTCAGAGAGATGCCCTGGCAAGGGAAAAGCTGCTTGAGCTTGCAGAGAGGATTTACAGCCAGTTCGAAAATGAGGTTGTCCCAAGCGTCAGCCTTCCAAGCCGGACAAAGGCAAATATAGAATATTCCGATGAGAGCGATGTCTGGGTCTACGGGGACAGGGAAAGCGAAAGGAGTGCAAAAACCGTAAAAGGGGCATTCCAGCTCCTGAAGACCACTTATGCGACAGACTTCCTTATTAACGAGCATCTGGCCCAGAACCGCGGCTCAACGCTTCGAGAACTTTACTATATCTCAGAAGGTTGGGAAGCTGCGAAATTCAAAGAACAGTCTGAGAGCGACCGCCTGATTGAAGACCTTGAACTCCTTACCGCCCTTCAGAGGGAGTATTTCCATATGCGCCCTGAAGAGGACGGGGCTACCATGTTCGGACCTATTGAAATTTCAGAACAGACAAACCGGGGAGAGCGGAAAATACACTGCCAGAAAGACGTGGGAGAAGGAGGATACCAGATCCCTTTCAATGTGGAAAATATCGAATTCAAAGCCCACGATGCAAGTATGATCATTGCCATAGAAACCGGCGGTATGTACGCTCGTTTGATGGAAAACGGGTTTGATGAAGCCTACAATGCGATCCTTGTTCACCTTAAAGGCCAACCTGCACGGTCAACCCGCCGGATTATCAAGCGTATGAACGAGGAATTAGGTATCCCTGTAGCCGTTTTTACGGACGGCGACCCCTGGTCCTACAGAATATATGCCTCGGTTGCCTACGGGGCTATAAAAAGTGCCCATCTCTCGGAATTCATGGCAACCCCCGCAGCCAAGTTCCTTGGCCTCCAGCCCTCGGATATAGTCGAATACGAACTTTCGACCGACAAGCTTACAGAACAGGATATAAACGCGCTGCGAAGCGAACTTTCCGACCCGCGTTTCGAATCCGACTATTGGAAAGAACAAATCCAGCTCCAGCTCGATATAGGGAAAAAGGCTGAACAGCAGGCTTTTGCAGGCAAAGGCCTTGATTTCGTAACCGAGGTTTATCTTCCGAACCGACTGAAAGAAATAGGCATGGTATAAAGACCTAGTCCCGCAAACCTTTTCAAAAAAGGTTTGATCGAAAATAGCGTGACGGCGTGATCAACCGGCTCAACGCTTGAGGCACAACGCTTGGGCTCAAGAGGGCTTATTTATAAAATAATTGTAATTTGTAAACGACCGGAAAACAAGAAACAAAGTAAAGAAGGGAACTGTTTTTCCGTGCTTTCCTTGTCTTCCGTGGTTATCTCGTCTAGTCAGGTTCTTCCGTGCCCTGTGTAGGTATAGGGTATAGAATTGGTTTAGAACTAAGGAAAGAACCTGCAACCCGGAATGAGGGAAACGTGAGCTTGTTTTTACATGCTTTCCGCAATTATCGAATTTCAATAAGTTTTTCTGCTCCATTCTGTCTTTTTTGTGGTTATTTTTTGTAGATAGATTATGAAACTGGTTAAGTTTATATAGTTACATCCCAAATAATTGGCTGGAGATTTGACTTTAAAGTAAAGCGCGAGTAAATCTAATTGGGTTTGATACAGCAGGATCTCCAATAAGTGTGTTTGTGATAACTAGGGCGTATTCTGAGCTGGCTTTTTAGTTCGGGAATTACTTTTTGAGTTGTCGAAAAATACTCTGAGAACTTTATATGTAAAGATCTACTGATAAACTGTTTAAATGCCGCGACTACTACTCTGATTCTTTATGAGATACGAATTTTTGCGAGCGAAACAGCAAATATTAATTTAAACTAAAGACGTATTAAAAAATTAGTATGAAAAGCGCATATTTGGGCGTAAAATTATGCTAAAAATTACCTGTTTTGAGAGGATTGATACTGAAAAATCTTGTACAATTTTCAGGGAATCTAAAGGCTTAAAATGTATGAGCGCATATTGAATTTGGTTCGTGGTAGGAAAGATAAAAATAAACTATAAAAATCAGTTAATATAAACTGAAGGTTTACAAGATTGATACTAATTCTAAGATCTATTTTGACAAAAGTTTTCCCGCGAATTTTAAAGAAAGATTAGAATGTCACGCGATTCAGATAACTCTACTAGATTTTTATGGAGAATAAACCAAGATGAGTGATAAACAGGTTTACGACGCTTCGCACATCCAGGTGCTGGAAGGCCTGGAAGCTGTCCGGAAACGTCCCAGCATGTACATAGGGAGCACGGATGGACGCGGGCTCCACCACCTAGTCTATGAAGTAGTAGACAACAGTATTGATGAAGCCCTTGCAGGCTTCTGTACCAGGGTAGACGCCACTATCAACCCAGATGGAAGTGTGACAGTTATAGACAATGGGAGAGGCATCCCTATCGACCTCCATCCATTTCACAAAAAATCAGCCCTTGAAGTTGTAATGACTGTTCTGCATGCAGGAGGGAAGTTCGACAAGAACACATACAAAGTTTCAGGGGGACTGCATGGAGTAGGAGTTTCTGTCGTAAATGCGCTTTCGGAATGGCTGGAAGTAGAAGTATCAAGAGACGGCAAGAAGTATTTCCAGCGCTACACCCGTGGAAAGCCTGAGGCTGACGTCCAAGAAATCGGAACCTCGGACACTACAGGCACAAAGACTACTTTTAAGCCGGATGTAAAAATTTTTGAGACATTGGATTTCGATTACGATATCCTTTCAAACCGATTAAGAGAACTTGCTTTCCTTAACCGCGGGCTTACTATCAGCCTCAGGGATTTAAGAAGCCCGGAGGGGCAGTCTGAGACTTTTGCTTATGAAGGGGGAATAGTGGAATTTGTGGAGTACCTGAACAAGAAAAAGCAGTCTCTCCACGAAAAACCGATTTATTTTGAGCGGCAAAGGGACGATATGATAGTAGAAATTGCGATGCAGTACACAAATAGCTATTCAGAGAACGTGTACTCCTTTGCAAACAATATCAATACCCACGAAGGCGGAACCCACATCATTGGTTTCAAGACAGCCCTGACAAGAGTTGCAAACGATTACATCAAAGCTAACAAACTCTCTAAAGAAGACGCAAAGCTCACAGGCGACGATGTAAGGGAAGGGCTGACTGCAATCATCAGTGTCAAACTCATGGAACCCCAGTTTGAGGGGCAAACCAAAACAAGGCTTGGAAACAGCGACGTCAAAGGAATCGTGGATTCCCTTGTAACTGACGGACTTGCGGAATACTTTGAAGAAAGCCCCAAGGTTGCAAATATTATCCTTGAAAAAGCCCTCCTTGCCCAGCGGGCCAGGGAAGCTGCAAAAAAAGCAAGGGAACTCACCCGGAGAAAGAGTGCCCTTGAAGTCAGCACCCTTCCGGGAAAACTTGCGGACTGCTCGGAAAAAGACCCTTCAGTCTGCGAGATTTACATTGTGGAAGGTAATTCGGCAGGCGGTTCGGCAAAACAGGGTAGAGACAGAAGTTTCCAGGCTATTTTACCTCTCAGAGGCAAGATTCTGAACGTGGAAAAATCCAGACTTGCAAAGATCCTGAAAAACGAGGAGATCATTTCCCTGATCACTGCCATTGGAACAGGAATCAGCGAGGACTTCACCCTGGAAAGTGCCCGCTACCATAAGGTCATTCTCATGACTGATGCCGATGTGGATGGAGAACACATCAGGACTCTTCTTCTCACGCTGTTCTTCCGCTATATGAGGCCTCTGATTGATGAGGGATACGTGTACATTGCCCAGCCTCCTCTCTACCGCATAAAGAAAGGCAAAGCTGAGTACTACATACACTCTGACAGGGAACTCGACGCAAAAAAGAAAGAACTCGGGGAAAAAGGACTTGGAATTCAGCGCTATAAAGGGCTTGGAGAAATGAACCCAGGACAGCTCTGGGAAACCACAATGGACCCTGAGGGCCGGACTCTTTTACAGGTGACCCTGGAAGATGCGATTCGGGGCTGATGAGATCTTCAGAATTCTCATGGGAGATGAAGTTGAGCCACGCAGGAACTTCATAGAAACGCATGACAAAAGAAGTCGTGAACCTGGACATCTGAGGTGGCTAAAAATGGACAAAATACGAAGACGAGAAGAAATCCGAAGATGAATTAGAAAAATCTTAATCAGACTACCCTTATT
>Ga0183099_1001374_pt1 | contig 14241 bp, 14 predicted proteins | sample Biomet1_FD_127788 | JGI IMG/M metagenome (GOLD analysis project Ga0183099, IMG submission 127788) | Microbial communities from bioreactor (seeded with anoxic lake sediment) at LBNL, California, USA - Biofuel metagenome 1 | ecosystem: Engineered > Bioreactor > Anaerobic > Unclassified ... | reverse complement strand
AGCCACAGCTGCCCAGCCTTGGCGATGAGAAATTCCGAATCTCCATCCCTTCCTTCAAAATGCCCACATCCGCCCCGCCGCCGCACACCGGGCAATAATTGCGGCGCCAGGCGTCCTGGTTCACCAGTCCGGCCAGCAGCTCGCCCTCATGCACCAATATCACCAGCAGTGTCTCGGTGGTGGCCATATGCACGGCGGCGGCCTCCACGCCGATTTCCCCGGCGATGTCCTCAATGGTCTTCGGGGGTGGCGGCATTCTCCGCCGTGGGACCAATGGCGGCCAAAAGCGCGGCTGCCAGGTTTACGCCCTTGCCCTCGCCGGTCACCTGCGCATCCAGCAGCACAGCCACACGCGCCAAGTCCTTGGCCAGCCTGGGAAAAGCCTGTGCAGTGGCGGGAAGCACCTCCTGTGCTGCGGTCAGAAAACGCTCCACGATTTCCCCTTCCGCCTTGGCCAAACCAGCAAAAATATCGGAAAGCAGCGGCCTGCCCGCAGCCAGAAAGCTGTCCGCCAGGTTCTGTGCGGAAAGATCCGCACCGAGCAGGGAGTTTTTGGGCAAAGCAGCGCTGGCGGCAAGCCGGGCCTTCAGCAGCAAGGCGTAGGAGGTGGCGATGTCGGTCAAGGGTGGGCGGCGAGCCACCAGTTCGTCCAAAGCCGCGTCCACGCCGCAGAGGCGTTCCTGATCCTGCAAAGACTGACGCATTCAAACTCCCCCTTTGGTGGGCAAAAGAAAAAAAACGGGCCGTCCTGCCTCGCGACAACACGGCCCGTCGTTCGGGTGTGGGTGCGATTAGCCGAGAATATTCCGCACAGGCTTGGTCACAGCGGCCAAAAGCTCCTTGCGACTGATGCCAGCGTAACGTGTCTGCTGTTTTGCAGGCGCCTCGGCGTATTCATGATACAACTTGCGATCCTCGGTGACCAGATAGATCACGTTCACATCTTCGGGGTCAAGCAGCATCGCCTTGGGGTAGGTCTTTTTCACTTTGGCCAGGCGCTCGGCAGCCAGTTTCAGCATGGGCTCGCGCTCGCCAAAGTTCATGCAGCCGGTGCAACAGGTCTTCACACAAGCGGGCACGCCGCCGTTGGTGATGCGGTCAATGCACATGTCGCACTTGGTGAGCTTGCCCTCCGCCGTGTTCCAGCGCGGCACGTTGTACGGGCACATAGCGCGCACGTCCTCGGCCTGTTGCGGCGTGAATTTCTTGGTCAAATCGGTGTACAGCACCGCTCCGGTCTTCTCATCCTTGATGATGGCCCCAGGCAGGATGGCGTCTGCGCCCTCTTTGCAGCCGGGGATGTTGCAGTGCCGGCACTGCTCCGGGAAGAACAACCACTCCACCCGGTCCTTCATCTTGTATTCTTTGAACCGGATCAGCTTAAAGTTATACGGCCCCAAGTCGGGCGGGTTCTGGTGCGTGCCGGTTTGCTTGGTATGCACCGCAGGGAAGTTTTTCCACTCCTTGCAGGCTATCTGACACCCGCGGCAGGCGGTGCAGCGCGATGTATCGATCAAAAACGTCTTGGCCATGGCGCATCTCCCTTGTGCGCCTGCCCGGCGGACCTGTTACGGTGGCCCGCCGGGCAAGCGGTTATCTCTCGATCTCTGTGATCGTGACGGCCTTGCGAACGTTGACCAACGAGGCTTTGTATTCCGGGATGTAGGTATTGGGGTCGCCTACGGTCGGAGTCAGCCTGTTGGTCGAATCGCCAACGCCAGGGGTTGTCCACCCAAAAGCGAAGGGCATGCCGATAAGGTGCACGGTTTTGCCCATAATCTTGAAGGGGACAATGCGCACGGTGACCATGGCCACCGCCTGAACCTTGCCTCGGATGCTCTCCACCTCGATCACATCACCGTTTTTGATGCCCTTTTCCTTGGCCAGCTCCAGGCTCATCTCCACGTACAGCTGAGGTTCGGCCTCCAGCAGCACCTTGGTGTTGCGCGAGTCCGATCCGCCGCACCAATGCTCGGTGAGGCTGTAGGTGGTGAGCACGATGGGGTAGCGCGGGTCCGCGTTCTTGGCGAGCTTGTCCATGTCGCTTGCTATCCAGCGGATGGCCGGGTTGCTCATCTGCTTGGAGAAGGGATTCTTGGCCAGCGGAGTTTCCGCCGGTTCGTAGTGTTCGGGGAAGGGGCCGTCCACGCGGCCGGGGCCAAATAACTGGCCCAGACCCTCGGTGTGCATAATGAACGGATACTTGCCGCCCTTTTGCGCCATGGGGGGGCCACCGCCGTCCACAACGTCGCCCACCCACTTTTCGCCGTCCCACAGCACTACGGGCAGGTTCGGATTGAAGGGCTTGCCATTCACATCCACGCTGGCGCGGTTGTAAATGATGCGCCGGTTGACCGGCCAGGCGAAGGAGAAGTTCGGGAACAACCCGAGCTTGGCCTGCATGTCGGTCTGGCTATGGTCGCGCCGCTTGGTCAGGTTTTTGCCCACCTCGGGGTAGCTGCCGGAGTAAACCCAGCACAGGCTGTTGGTACTGCCGTCTTCTGTCAGGAAGGCGAAGCTGGGCACTTGGTCGCCCTTTTTGAACTTCTTGCCGTTCACTTCACAGTCGCGGGTAAACCAGCCGTTGACCTTCATGGCAGTCTTTTCCGGGTCGTACTCGCGCTCCAGGTCCAGATTCAGAATAGGCTCCGGGAACGCGCCGCCCTCCTTCTTGTACAGGTCGCGCACGGCGTGGAAGATATCCACCTCGATGGTGCCCATGCTCTTGCTCTCGCCCATGGGCTCGATGCCCTTGTAATGCCACATTTGCCAGCGGCCGGAGTTGGAGGTGGTGCCGGCCTTCTCGCCACGGTGGCAGCACGGCAGCAGGAACACCTCTGTCTTCACCGTCTTGGGATCAACGCCGGGACCACGCCAGAAGTCCGTGGTCTCGGTCAGGTGCACCTCGCCCATGACCATCCAGTCCAGGTTGGCCAGGGACTTTCTGATCTTGTGGCTATTCGGCATGCTCTGGGCCGGGTTGTGGCCAAAGATGAACGCGCCCTTGATCTGCTTTTTGTACAGGCGGTCGAACATGAACATGCTGGCATACTGCTCACCCGGCTCCACCTTGGGTGTCCAGGCGTAGCAGAACTCGTTCTCTTTGGTGGCCGCCTCGCCAAACCAGCCCTTGAGCAGGCTGGCCGTATACTTCGGCTGGTTGGCCTTCCAGTTTATGCTCATGGGATCGGCAGTTTTAGGCGTTGTGGTGCGGTTGTACTCCGCCAGGGTGGTTTGAGTGGCCAGGGGCGCAGGCATGTAGCCGGGCAAAATGTCCCAGAGCACTGCATGATCCGTGCTGCCCTGGACGTTAGGTTCGCCGCGCAGGGCGTTTATGCCGCCGCCAGCCACGCCAATGTTGCCCAGCATCAGCTGGATCATGGCGGCCAGGCGGATGTTCTGCACGCCTACCGTGTGCTGGGTCCAGCCCAGGGCGTACATCATGGTGCCGGCCTTGTCCGGCTTGCCGGTGGCGCAATAGGTGTCGAACACCCTCAGCAGGTTCTTTTGAGAAACACCCGTCACCTTGCTCACCAGATCAATGGTGTAGCGATTGTAGTGCTTCTTCATCAGCTGGTACACGCAGCGCGGGTTCTGCAAAGTTTTATCGCGCAGGGGAACGCCCTTTTCATCGCGCGCAAAGTCCCACTTCTTGCGGTCGTACACGCGGGTCTTCGGGTCGTATCCGCTGAACACGCCGTCCTTGAAGTCGTACTCCGGCCCAAGGATGAAGCTCGCGTTGGTGTATTCGAGAACGTAGTCCTTGAAATACAGGTCCTTATCCATGATGTAGCGCAACATGCCGCCCAAAAAGGCGATGTCCGTGCCACTGCGCAGGGGCACGTGATAATTGCTGCGGGCGGAGGTGCGCGAGAATTTCGGGTCCACATGAATGACGGTGGCCCCGTTATCCTTGGCGCGCAGTACCCACTTGAAGGAAATGGGGTGGTGCTCGGCAGCATTGCTGCCCATGATCAAAATCGCGTTAGAGTTTTTGATGTCGATCCAATGCTGTGTCATCGCGCCGCGTCCGAACGACTCTGCCAGAGCCGGTACAGTGGGGCTGTGTCAAACCCTGGCCTGATGGTCTATTTGGTAGACCCCCATGCTTCTGAGCATTTGCACCGTGACGGCGCATTCCTCATTGTCCATGAGGGCGCTGCCCAGGTGAAAAACGGTGTCCAGGCGGTTAACCACCTGTCCCTTGTCGTTCTTCTGCACAAAGTCCCGGTCGCGGGTGTCCTTCATGCGGCGGGCGATGGTGCTGAGCATGAAACCCCAGTCCTTTTCCACCCATTTATCGCTGCCCGGAGCGCGGTACAGCGGCTTCACAATGCGGTGCTCGTTCACGTGCAGGGCGCGGAAGGCCGCCCCCTTGGCGCACAGCGAACCTTCGCTGACCGGGTAATCCGGGTCGCCCTCGGAGCTGATGAACTTGCCGTCCTTCACAAACATGATGATGTTGCAACCGCAGGAGCAGTAAGGGCAGATGGACACCACCTCTTTGGCTCCCGCCGTTTTCATCTCGTACGCGTATGCCTTCACCGGGCCAAGATCGAAGCCCAGCTTCGAAAGGCCGAGGCAGGCAGAACCCGCGCCGAGCAGCTTGATGAACCCTCGCCGTGAAACGTTCATGGTTCCTCCTTGAGCCATTTGGACCCAACGTCGAACGCAGCTATCCCGCCGTGCCGACGTCTCACTATGCCATCTCTGACACAGTCAATTTGATTCCGTCAATGCAGATGAGAATCTTTGCTACACTTATTTTATTATATTCGTGACATGAACAGATAAGACACTGAAAACGCTGTAGATATTTTCAGCAAACATTCCAAGACCTGTGAAAAAGTACAAGAGGAAAGGATTCCCCCTCGCAAAAACGAAGGAAGAGCAGCGTCCAAGCCGGATGCAAAAAGAAAAGAAGCTACGCAGCGAACGCGCGTGCCTAGAAAATCCGTTTCTTACCGGTAAGCGCCTTGCCCAGGCCCTTCACCGCATTTACCGCGCCGCCAACAACATTGCCCACCACATCCACAGCGCCCTTGCCCAGACTGCGCAGGTAGTCCGTGGTGTAGCTGGGATTATCGTACGGGCCGGTAATGCGCAGGGGAACGACCAAGCCGAACATGTCGAGCACGCCGCCGCCGCCCTGGCCGTCCACATTCGGGACAACTTTGATGCGCAAAGTGTAATCCACCTGCTTGGTGGGTATGTTGACCGTGCCTTTGCCATCGCCGCGCAGGAACGGAGCCTTCACTTCCAAATCGTTAATGGTGGCGATGCCACTGTTGATGACCGCTGTGCCGTCGATGGAGCCGAAGCTGGTGGACTTTTCCGAACTGACCGGTGTGAGCTGGCCAGCGGCATTTTTGACCTTGCGCGCGCCCTCGTGCACCACGGTGGAAAGGTTGACTCCCGGAAACACGCCATCGCGTACGGTGAAGTGCGCCCGGCCCGCCAAGGTACGCCGCAGCTCCATTTCCGTATTGCCCTGGCCTGTCAGCGCTGTCGGCATATCCAGGCTCATGCTCCCGGCGAACTGGCTCGGTTTGCCATCCAGGTCCGTAAACAACGGTCGGCCCTGAATACCGCTGGCATTCAGCACAAAGCTGACATGTGGCGTTGGACCCTGCACGTCTACACGCAGGTGCGACTTAAACGCACCCTCATACATGCTGCCATCCACCGGGCCGATGTCCAGCACGCCGTTTTGCACGCTCATGGGCACCTTGAGGGTGTTGTAGCGCAGGTTGCGGTACTTCATACGCTCCGCCGTTATCTGCCCATCCAGACGCATGGTGCGCAGCTTATCCACCGGGAACAGGCCACCATTCTTGGGCGCAGCCGCTGCCTGCGGGTTCTTTTCACCAAACACGGGCGCGGCATCCTCACCTTTCTTGGGCGGCAAAAAGCGGTCCGCATCCAAGCCCTGAATGCGAATGTTAAAGCTGTACGCCTGCTCCTCAAACCCCGTGGAGCGGAAGCGCCCCTCCACCACGGCATCATCGAGCTTTGCGGAAAAATTGGGAATCTCCAGGTAGCCACGGCCCGCCTTGAATTCCACGCTGGCGGTAATGTGCTGGTAGGCGGAACCGTCAGCGGTATCCAGCGCCTTGCCCGTGAGCGCGGCGGAAAGCTCCCGGCCATTGAAGTCAGGAAACTCCAACCGGCCTTTTACATCCGCGCCCGTTTTCAGGTTGGCAGCGGAGAACTGGCCCGAGCCCTTGGCGCCGTAGCCAGAAATGGTCAACCCTGTGCCTTGTGCCGTCTGTTTTTCCTTGTCGATCTTCAGTTCCGCCAAGCCCAGGGTAAATTCCCCCTTGCCGCCGGGTACAGCCGCACCGGTGGCGGAAACTTTCGCCGCAAGATTGTTCAGCACATGACGCACGCCGCCGATGTCTAAGGTGGCCGTTCCGGTCATCTCCGCACGGGCCTTGATCTCGGGATCGTTTGCCGCAGCGCTGAAGGACGTTTTGAAGTCAAAGGGGCTGCCGGGCTGAATGGCGGTAAGGGTCACGTCGGCCTGGGTCAACGCGTAGTGTTTGCCGGTCAGCAGGTCTGTCCAGGTGATGGAGGCATTCTGCACATGCACGCCATCCAGGGTCAGGTCATCCTCGCTAAACAGTGCCGATGTGTCCTTCTTGTCCTCATCCGGGGTCTGGCCGGTCAAGTCCGCCCAGTTGACGAGACCGGATTCGCTGCGACCCAGGTTGAGTTCCAGGCCTTCCAAACTGATTTTTTTGGCCTCCACCCGGCGGGCAAACAAGGGCAAAATGCGAATGCGGATGCTGGCAGCCTGCACACTGGCAAAAGGCCCAGGGCCAAAACCCGCGCCGATGACCGGGCTGGGGCCGAGGCTGACCCGGCCCGTTTCCAAGCCGAGCCACGGGAAAAAGTTGAGCTTCACATCCCCTTCAAAAACCAGCTCGCGACCGGTTTTCTCCTTCACAATGCGCGAAATGTCGCCCTTATATTTGTTGGGATCGACCACGACGGACAGCAGGATGGCCGCAGTGAGGAAAAAGGCCGCAACAGCGCCACCGATGATAAGGAAAATGCGCATCTCGTCTCCTTTTGGCCCTGGTCAAAACCGGGGCGCGGCTTACGCCAAAAGGTCGCGCAGGGCGGCCAGCTCGCTCGCCACCTGGCGCAGCAAGGCTGTCTGCGGGGCGGGCTTGGGCTCGGGCATCGGAGAGGGGGAGCCGCCAGGCAGCCCCTTCGTGGGGGTGGCGGCACAATCAGCGGCGGAATCGGCTCCTGGGGCGCCGCTCTCGGCAAGCAAGCGCTTCTTCGCGCCCTCAATGGTCAGCCCCTCATCGTAGAGCAGACTCTTAATGCGGCGCACGGTAACGAGGTTTCCCTCGGTATAGGCTCGCTGACCAGAGGGCGTGCGAACAGGCACAAGCACCTGCCTGAACTCGCTTTCCCAGAAGCGCAGTACAAAGGGCTTGACATCCAGCAGTTTTGCAGCCTGCCCGATTTTATATGTTCTTACAGCTTCCTCCGCGTCCATATCGCTTCGTATAACAGACGATAAAACCGGGGGGAACCCCCCATTACGCAGTCCAATTCGGCCAGCCGCCCGCCCACCCAAAATGTTGGCCTCTCCGTAGGGGTATTTCAGCATAGCGCGCTTGACATCAGAATTATGGTTGCATAAGACAACCGAATGCACAGTTCAACCTCACAATACCTGCTCAGCGATTCCTTGGGGCACCTGTCCACGCAGCTTTCCAAGGCCATTCTCCGGCGCATCAACGTGGACCTGGCGCGCGCCGGCTGGCCCATAACCAGCGAGCAATGGACCGCCCTGGTGCGCATATGGAGCGAGGAAGGCCTGACCCAGCGGCAATTGGGCGAAAGGCTCATCAAGGACAAGACCAACGTGGCACGGCTGGTAGCCAGCTTGGAACAATTGGGCTGGATTTCCCGCCGCCAAGGCGCCAGCGACCGCCGCGAAAAAACCGTGCACCTGACAGAGACCGGGCGAACATCTATGCCAGAGGTCGCGGCCCTGGTTTCTCGCATTCTGGACATCGCCGGTACGGGCATAGACGGGCATGAAATGAGCCTGTGCAAACGCGTTTTGCTGCGCGCACGCCAAAACCTCGCCGCACTCGACAACAAATAGTTGTATAAAGCAACAACTGACGAACGCCAGTGTGACGACAACGCTGGTGGGGCATTTTTGCGCTTACCAGTACCCTACGAAGAAGAGAAAGGAGAAACAATGCTGCCCATCGGAGCACTTATTAATGCTGCGGCCATTGTCGGCGGCGGTGGGGTCGGTCTTGTTCTGGGCAGACGGCTGTCAGAGGATGTCCGCGCCTGCATCTTTCAGGGCTTGGGCCTTGCCGTGCTGGCCATCGGCATCAAACTTTCCTTCAAAACAGCCAGCCCAGTCATTTTGGTCAGCAGCATTGTGTGCGGCGGCATGCTGGGCGGGGCCTTGCGGCTGGAACACCGGCTGGCAAACGTTGGGTTGTGGCTCAAGGAGCGGCTGCGCTCCGGCAATCCACGCTTTGCCGATGGCCTGACCCTGGCGCTGACGGTCTTCTGCTTTGGTTCGCTGGCGCTTCTAGGCCCGCTGGACGAGGGCGTGCGCGGCGATCACACCCTGCTGTACACCAAGGCGTTTCTGGATGGGCTCACCGCCGTGGCCTTCGCCTCGGTCTACGGTGCCGGGGTGCTGCTCTCCGCCATTCCACTGGTGGTGTACGAAACAACGACTACGCTTCTCGCCTCGGTTTTAGGCCAGCACATTGCCCCAGCGGTGGTGACGGAGCTTTCCGCCGTGGGCGGGGTCATCACCATTGGCATTGGCATCAATATGCTGGAAATAAAGCACATCGCCTTGCCAAACATGCTGCCGGCCCTGCTCTTTACCGGGATATTCGCCAGCCTTTGGCTGTAGCCGCAGCGGCGCACCCGCGCTGGCGCATCTATTTCGGCTTGGCTGCGTTGGCCAAAACCATAGCCTGCAATTGCCGGGTCAGCTCCGAGTCAAAGCCGGGATCCTGCGTCAATTGGGCCACCACCTTCATGGGTTCCTGAGCCTCCGCATACACGCGCTTCACCGTCATGGCGCAATAGGCGTCCACCGCAGCGCACAACCGCGCGTTCTCGCCAATATTAGCCCCGGTTTTTTTCTGCGGATAGCCGGAGCCGTTCAGGCGCTCGTGGTGGTCAGAAACGCACTCCTCCACCTCAGCAAAACGCAAATCCAATTTGGTCAGCATTTCATAGCCGATCTGCGGATGGCGCTGCATCTTGCCGCGTTCCTCCGGCGTCAAAGCTTTCGTTTTTTCACGGATAAAGGCCGGCAGTTTGCTCATGCCCAGGTCGTGCAGAAAAAGGCCCGCCGCTAAATGGTCAAAAGCCTTTCGCTTCACATCCCCAGCCTCAAAACGCTGGGCGTGTAGTCGTGCATACAGGGCCAGGCCCATTACGCCGCAATTGAAAGAGTGGTTGGGCAAGGAGTGCTGTGGGTGCAGCCGCCGAATGAGAGCGCGCACGCGGTGGATGTCGTGGAACAGGTATTCCGTCAGCACCATTATATCTGTCCACAGCTTGGCCAAAGCCGGGGCAACAGGCTGGTCAAAAAACTCGCTCAGCCGTCTCGTCAGCGCCTGGGCAAAGATATCGGCAATTTCTGTCTCGCGCAGATTCTTATCCACCAACACCAAATCGAGCTGATAACTGATGTGCTTCACATAAATAGAGTGGTCCGCGCGGGAAACGAACATCAGCCCTTCCTCAACCAACTGGGGCAGCAACTCCACCTGTTCGTTGGTCAGCCTGTCGCCCCCTTTGCAAAAGGGCATAATGCGCGCGACATCTTCCTTGAACCGAAACAGGGCCAAGGGCGGTCGATATTTGCTAAAGCTTTCCAGGATATCCAGGTTGATCTGATAAAATTCCTCGTTCAACGCCTCGGGGACATCCGCCTTCTTTTTCTTCTCTACTGCCATGAGCCCTGCTTTTAGCGCGTTGCGCCCGGTCTGAAAAATGGAAATGACGGTGGCGTTTTCAGCCTGTTCGGCAGCCAATTCTACGAAGCTACCAACTGATATGGCCGGAAGTCCAAAAAAACATACGTATTCAAATTTTCTTTATTCAGGGCCTCACGCCCACTTGCCCACTTTAACCCACCACCATCGTTCATAGTTCCAAGAGTCCTTACGGCTCTAAGAGTACTTGGTCCGAGCTCTACCCTCATTTTCGTTCGAAGCAAATCTTTTTTGTGTTGACTTTCCTCTGGAATTCATAAAAAAGTGGGGCGAAGTGGGAATACGTGGTAATAAGTGGTAAGGGAAAGGCAAAAACGTGAGACTTCTCGGACATGCCCATCGCAGCTTGGATCCCAAGGGACGGCTTATGCTTTCCCCGGAATTCCGCGACCAATTTCTGGCCGAATCGCCAGAGGGTCGGGTGGTGCTCACGCTTTTCCAAGGCCAAATCATCGGCATTACGCCCGCGCAGTGGGAAAATTTCATCGATCAGCTGGAAACAAAACTGACAGCCCCCTCCAGCACCCTGCAGGACATGCGCCGCGTGGCCTATGCGGGCTATGCAGAGGTGGTTCTCGACAAACAGGGCCGTATACAGCTGCCCACACACCTACGCAAAAGCGGCCGCATCGAGCGCGACATCGTGCTGGCCGGCGTGGGCAAGCGTTTTGAGATTTGGGACAAGGACCGCTTTGAGGCCCTGCTTGAACAGAGCCACGCCGACGTCTCCGAGGAGATGTCCAAGGCGGACATCACCCTGCCCTTCTAGCCGCAGTGTAAGGAACAGCACATGACGACCATGCCCGCAACTCAAGACGTCCCTCACATTCCGGTGATGCTGGACGAGATTATCGCCGCCCTGGCCCCCAAGGCCGGCGGTCGGTATCTCGATGGCACTCTGGGGCTTGCTGGGCACAGCTTGGGCATTCTGCGGGCCAGTGGCGGCAAGGCCAACCTGTTGTGCCTGGACCGCGACGAGCAGGCCCTGGCCCTGGCGCGCAAACGCCTTGAGGAATTTCCTGGCCAGGCCATAACCGTGTACACGCCCTTCAGCGGATTTAAAGAAGCCTTGGCCGAGGCCGGCTGGGACAGCATCGACGGTGCCGTGCTTGATCTGGGCGTCTCCTCACTCCAGCTCGACGAAGCCGAGCGCGGCTTCAGCTTCAACGCCGATGGCCCCCTGGACATGCGCATGGACCCGACCAGCGGCATGGACTCCGCACGCGTGCTGGTGAATCGCGAGCATTATGAAGAGCTTCGCCGCATCATCCGCGATTTGGGAGATGAACCCCTGGGTGGCAAGATTGCCCGGGCCATTATCCGCGCCCGCGAGCAGGAGGAAATTACCACCACCAAGAAGCTTGCGGAAATTGTGTACCGGGCGTACCCCCCGACCGCCGCCGCGAGGCGCGCAATCACCCGGCCACACGGACCTTCATGGCGCTGCGCATGGCTGTGAACGAGGAAATTGAAGAACTGCGCACATTTTTGGAAGGCATTGTGCATTACCTGAAACCCGGCGCGCGGGTTGCCATCATCTCTTTTCACTCTGCGGAAGATCGCGAAGTGAAGGAATCGTTCCGCTACTGGGCCAAGGGCTGCCGCTGCCCGCTGGAGCAGCAGATCTGCACCTGCGAGCGCCAACCCGTGCTGAAAATTTTGACCAAGAAACCCCAGCCCCCCACTGAGGCCGAAGTGGCCCGCAACCCCCGCAGCCGCAGCGCAAAACTGCGCGTGGCCGAGCGTTTGGACACGGTGCTCTTGCCGGTTAAGGGGCGCAAATGAAAGGTTGGGCACTCGGAGTCATCACCGTAGCCTGCACGCTGTTGCTCAGCTTGTCCTCCGTGTGGCTCAACATTGAGCGCATGGACCTGGCCTACGACATCAACAAATTGGAAAAAGACTTGGCCGGACGCATGAGCTTGGCTGCCAAGCTGGAACTGGAGCGTAACAACCTGCTCTCGCCCTATCGGCTCAAGCGGTTAGCCTCCATGTACAACTTGGAGCCCGTTGGCCCCGGGCAAATGCGCCTGATGTACAAACCCGAGGGAGCTCCGCAGGAGCCCGTCGCAAACAGCACAACGGATAATTAGACGTACTCCTCATGAAACGTAAGGAAGCGACAGGGATGATCAAGCGCGTGCAACGCAGCCGGACAGAAGGTCCGGCACGGAGCAAGACCGATTTCGGCAAGCTGAAGCTTGTCGGCGTTGGTGCGTTTGTCGCTCTGCTTTGGATAGCGCTGTGGACACGCGCGGCTTACGTACAACTTTGGCAAGGCCCCAAGCTGGAGCGCATGGCCAGCAAGCAGAATCTTGCTGCCGAATTTGAATTGGGTGAACGCGGCCGCGTGTACGCGCGTAATGGCGCACTTTTGGCCACCAGCGTAGAAAGCAAGAGCGTGTACGTCACCCCCATTGAGGTGGATAACGTTGCCAAAACCGCACAGACACTGGCGCGGATTCTGGGCCTTTCCGCCAAGAGCGTGGAGCACGACCTTTCCTCCAAAAAAGGCTTTGTTTGGGTCAAGCGCCAGATTGGTGATGCCGAATCCCAAGCAGTGATCGCCGCCGCCATGCCCGGAGTGCACCTGACCAACGAGTTCCGCCGCATGTACCCTAACCGGCACGAGGCCGGACAGGTGCTGGGGTTTGTCGGCGTGGACGGCAAGGGTTTGGAGGGCGTGGAGCAGCAGTTTGAGGACCGCATGGCTGGTGGCCAGGCCCAGTTTGTGGTGCAGCGCGATGCCTCCGGTCGCAGGTTGTACCTGGACGCCCAAGGCCGTGAAATGAACATCCGTGGCCAGGACGTGCGCCTGACCATCGACACTGTGGTGCAGGACGCCGCCGAGCTGGCATTGGCCGAGGCGGTGAACAAGTACAATGGCCGTTCTGGAGTGGCCATCGTGGTCAAGGTGGATACCGGCGAAATTCTTGCCCTGGCCCACTACCCGTACTTCAACCCCAACACCTACAGCGAATCAAAACCCGCTGTGCGCCGCAACCGTTCCGCAGTGGACATCTACGAGCCGGGCTCGGTCATGAAGCCTTTTGTTTTCGCCGCTGCCCTGGAAGATAAGGTCATCGACGCCAACAAGGTCATCGACTGCGAAAATGGCAAGTGGAACCTGCGCGGCAAGCTCATCCGCGATACCCACCCGTACCGCTGGCTTTCGGCAAACCGGGTGCTGCGCTACTCCAGCAACATCGGCTCGGCCAAAATCGGCCTGGCCTTGGGCGCTAAGCCCTACTATAACTACCTGCGCAAACTCGGTTTTGGCGAACGCCCCGGCCTCTCCATCCCCAGCGAGTCGCCGGGCATGTTGCGCCAGCCCAAGGAATGGAGCGAAGTCGACTTAGCCAACATTTCCTTTGGCCAGGGCGTCGGTGTTACCGGGCTGCAACTGGCCAAGGCCTTTTTGGTGCTGGGCAATAAGGGCATGACCAAACCCCTGCGCCTGGTGGCCGATCCGCCCCAGGAAGATGTTCCCGCCAGCGAGCGCGTCTTTAGTGAACGTACGGTAAGCACCGTGCTTTCCATGATGCGCGAGGTTGTGGAAGAAGACGGCACCGGCAAGGTGGCCCGCATTCCCGGCGTAAGCATGGCGGGCAAAACCGGCACGGCGCAAAAGGCCAGTGGTGGCACATACGGCACGGGCATCGTGGCCTCCTTTGTGGGCATGGTGCCGGGTGATAAGCCTGAATTTCTCTTCCTCGTCTCCGTGGATGAGCCCACACCTGTTTCCTTTGGCGGCATTGTCTGCGCACCCGCTGTGCGCGACATCGCCATCAAAACGCTGTCCTACTATGGCCGCCTGCCCGAGGGGAAAGGCGCCCCCCAGCAGGACCAAGCCGAATACTCCATGAAAGAAAAGACCACCCAGGCCCCCACGGCCGTGGCTGGAGCCTCTGTGCCCAACTTGGCGGGATTGCCCATCCGCAGGGCCTTGGAAGTCTTGGGCAAACGCGGTGTTGTGCCTTCCCTAAAGGGAAGCGGCATGGTTGTTACGGCTCAGCGCCCCGCACCGGGTGAGAATTGGCCGGACACACAAAGCAACGGGAAAGACGAATCATTTATCCTCTGGCTGGGCCAGGGTGAGAGGGAAAACCGGTGAGCCAAGCGCGTTGGAATGAACTAAAAGCCCTAGTGGGCCGCGGACTCCCCGTTCGCACCGACTCGCGCGAGGTTCGCCCCGGCGCGATTTTTGCCCCCATGCCCGCAGCAGGAGCCA
>Ga0183099_1001373_pt1 | contig 14241 bp, 7 predicted proteins | sample Biomet1_FD_127788 | JGI IMG/M metagenome (GOLD analysis project Ga0183099, IMG submission 127788) | Microbial communities from bioreactor (seeded with anoxic lake sediment) at LBNL, California, USA - Biofuel metagenome 1 | ecosystem: Engineered > Bioreactor > Anaerobic > Unclassified ... | reverse complement strand
AGGAGGCCCTGGCGGGCAGGGGGCTCGCCGCCGGTGAGCCGTACCTTGCGGATGCCCAGCCGGGCCGAGAGGCCCATGAGGTCCAGCAGCTCCTCGTAGCGCAGCACGTCAAAGTGCGTGAGCCGCGTGCTCATGCGGCCGTCGCAATACAGGCAGCGCAGGTTGCAGCGGTCCGTTACGGAAAGCCGCAAATAGCTGACAGCGCGTCCCTTGTCGTCTGCGAGCAGAGGCTGGGGCATGGGGGCTCCGGGCTGGGTCTGGGCTGTTCTACTGGCCTTTGTTCTTGGCGCGTCGCGCGGTGTCGGCTTCTTCCACGGCCACGGCGGCCTTTTCAACGGCGGCGATGAACCCGGCGCGTTCGTCCTTCAGGCGCTGGGCCAGGCCGGAGTCGGAAAGGGCCAGGATCTGCGCGGCCATCCAGGCGGCGTTCCTTGCGCCGGCCTTGTCCAGGGCCAGGGTGCCCACGGGGAAGCCCGGCGGCATCTGCACCGTGGCGAAAAGCGCGTCCATGCCGGACAAGGGCGAGGCGGCCAGCGGCACGCCCAGCACCGGCTTGGTGGTGCGCGCGGCAACGGCTCCGGCCAGGTGCGCGGCCATGCCCGCGGCGCAGATGAACACCTGGCAGCCCTGGGCCTCCAGCTCCGTCACCAGGCGTTCGGTGCGCTCCGGCGTGCGGTGGGCGCTGGTGACCGTGAACAGATACTCTATGCCCAGCTTGGCGAGAATCTCCGCGCAGGGCTTCATCAGGTCTTCATCGGAAGCGCTGCCCATGAAGACGGCGACCTTGATCATGACGCTCTCCTATTTGCTGCGGGCAATGCCCTTGTCGCCGATGTCGCGGCGGAAATAACAGCCTTCGAAATGAACCTTGGCCACGGCCTCGTAGGCCTTGGCCTTGGCCTGGGCCAGGGTGGCCCCCAGAGCGGTGACGCCGAGCACCCGGCCGCCGCTGGTGACGGTCTTGCCGTCCTTGGCCGCGGTGCCCGCCTGGAACACCTTCACGTCCGGCAGGGCGTCGGCTTCGGCCAGGCCGGTGATCTCCATGCCCTTGGGATAGCTGCCGGGGTAGCCCGGAGCGGCCACCACGACGCAGAGGGCCGTTTCGGGACGCACGCGCACCATGTCCGGGGTCAGGCGGCCCTCGGCGCAGGCGAAAAAGATCTCCAGCAGGTCCGCGTCCAGGCGCATGAGCAGCGGCTGGCACTCGGGATCGCCGAAGCGCACGTTGTACTCCAGCACCATGGGGCCGCTTTTGGTGAACATGAGCCCGGCGTACAGCACGCCCTTGAAGGGGTGGCCAAGCTCGGCCAGGCGCTTCAAAATGGGGCGGATGCACAGCTCGGCGGTTTCGGCGTATTTGTCTTGGGGCAGAACAGGGGCCGGGCTGTACGCGCCCATGCCGCCGGTGTTCGGGCCGGTGTCGCCCTCGTGCGCGGCCTTGTGGTCCTGGGCCGAGGGCAGCAGCGCGAAATGTTCGCCGTCGCAAAAGGCCAGAAACGAGGCTTCCTCGCCGGCCAGGGCGTCTTCGATCACCACGCGGGCGCCCGCCGCGCCGAAGCTTCTCTTGACCATCATGTCGTCGATGGCCGAAAGCGCCTCGTCCACGGTTCCCGCCACCACCACGCCCTTGCCCGCGGCCAGGCCGTCGGCCTTGACCACCAGCGGCGCGCCGTGGGCTTTGATGTAGGCCTTGGCGGCCTCGGCGTCGTCGAAGACCTCGAAGGCGGCGGTGGGCACGCCCGAGTCGCGCATGATGGTCTTGGCAAAGGCCTTGCTGCCCTCAAGCTGCGCGGCAAAAGCGTCGGGTCCGAAGCAGGGGATGCCCGCGCGGGCGCAGGCGTCGGCGATGCCTTTGACCAGCGGGGCCTCCGGCCCGACGACCACCAGTCCGACCTTCTCGGCCTTGGCCAGGGCCAGCAGCCCCTCGATGTCGTCGTCCTTCAGCGGGACGTTTTGGGCCACTTCGTTGGTGCCGCCGTTGCCGGGCGCGGCAAAGACGCGGTCCACCTTGGGATTTTGCGACAGCTTCCAGCACAGGGCGTGTTCCCTGCCGCCGGAGCCGATGACGAGCACATTCATGCGGGCTTACTCCACGTTGCGGTTACGTGCCCCAGGGATAGTGAAAAGAGGCGGCTTTGGCAAGACGGCGGCGCTGTGGCGCGGGTTGGCAGCATTTTAAACGCAGATTTCCGGGGTGCGGGGCTTGCGTCCCGCGTTCAATTGGATAGGATGGGCTTGGAATTCAACTGGGGTCAGACAATCAGGAGTTGGGAGTATCATGAGCACCAGCACCAGGAAGACCACCGCCGCACCGGCCAAGAAGAAAACCACCACAACGCCCAAGGCGGCGCCGAAAGCAGCGGCCAAGGCGGCGGCGAACGTTCCGGTCAAGGCTGTGGCGGCCAAGGTTCCGGCGACAAAGACAGCGGCCAAGGTTCCGGCGAAACTCGCGCCCAAGCGCGGGCAAAGCAGCCGCGAGGCCATGCTGGCCCGTGTGGAGTCCGTGCGCCTGTCGCAGCGGACCGAGGGGCACTTCGACTGCTTCGGCCGCGCGGACCAGGGCTACTGCGACCAGGGCGAGTGCACGTATCACGCGGAATGCCTGAGCGTTTCCGGGCTGCTGCATAGCGTGTAGCCATTTGCGGGGCGGGACGCCGTCCTTGCGCCGTCTGACCTATTGCTGTCGCCGTGGGCGCGCAGGCCCTTTGCGCGCCGGGGGAATAGTGCGCCCGGCCCTTTCCCTGCACGACGGAATCCTGTAGAGAACGCGCAGGTATCCGCCATGACGTCCTCCAACGCCACCTCCCTGCGCCGCAGCTTGCGCCGCTACGCCTTCACGGTTCCTTGGAACCTGTTCCTGCTCACCGCGGGCTCGCTGCTTGTGGCCTTTTCCATAAAGAGCGTGGCCGCGCCGCACGGGCTGCTCACGGGCGGGGTCTCGGGCCTGGCGCTGCTGGGCTTTTATGTGTTTCCCTCCCTCGACACCGGCACCTGGTATTTCGCCCTCAACGTGCCCATCATGCTGGTGGGCCTCAAGATGGTCAGCCGGCGCTTCGTGCTTTACAGCCTCTACGGCATGGCCGCCACCAGCGTGCTCATCGGGCAGATAAGCTACGTGCTGCCCGTGGCCGACCCCTGGCTGGCGGTGCTGGCCTGCGGCGTCACGCTCGGCGCGGGCATCGGCGTGGCGCTCCGGTCCATGGGCTCCACCGGCGGCGCGGACATTCTGGCCGTGGTCTGCCGCGAGCGCCTGGGCATTCCTATCGGCCGCTTCGAGTTTTTGTTCAACCTGCTGGTGTTCGCCGTGGGTTTCGCCACCCTCAAGCTGGAGATCGTGCTGTACTCCGTGGCCATGAACTTTCTGGTGGGCTGGGTGACGGACGCCTGCCTGTCCATGTTCAGCGAGCGGCGCATGGCCCTTGTCATCTCCACCCAGCCGGAGGCCATAGTGCAGGCCGTGCTGCACCGGCTGGGCCGCGGGGCCACGCTGCTGGAGGCGCGCGGCGGCTGGAGCGGCGAACCGCGCGAGGTGGTGCTGACCATGCTGAACAACATCGAACTGAAACGGCTGGAGGAGCTGGTGTACGAAATCGATCCCGGCGCGTTCCTCATCATGGGCTCGGGCTTCAATGTGCAGGGCCAGGGCTTTTCTGAGCGCAAGGCCTATTAGGTGCGGACGATGCGCGCCATTGCCCTGCTGACGGACTTCGGCCTCACCGACCCCTACGCCGGGCAGCTGCGCGCCGCCCTGGCGCGGCAGGCCCCCGGCGCGACCCTGCTCGACATTTCGCACAGCGTGGAGCCCTTTGCCGTGTCGCAGGCGGCGTTCTTTCTGGCCGCCAGCGCCCCGCACTTCCCCACCACGGCGGTGTTCGTCTGCGTGGTGGACCCCGGCGTGGGCTCCACCCGGCGCATCGTGGGCGCGCACGTGCCCACGCCCAAGGGCGGGCAGGACTTTCTCGCCCCGGACAACGGCCTGCTCGGCCTGCTGTTGTCCACCCCGGGCCTGCCGGAAACCGGGCCTGACGCGCCGCGCGTGTTCGACCTCTCCGACCCGGCTTCGTCCTATGCTGCCTCGGCCACGTTCCATGGCCGGGATATCTTTGCGCCGCTGGCCGCGCGGCTTTCCGCCGGGGAGGCGCTGGCGGACATGGGCCGGGAGCTGGCCCAGGATGAGCTGGCGCGGCCGGACTGGGCCGGGACGAGGATCCGCCCGGAGAACCCGCGCGAGATTGATGTGCACGTGCTGCACGTGGACCGCTACGGCAACTGCCTGCTTTCCTTGCGGGCGGGCACGCCGCCGCCCCGCCCGGTGACGGCGCTCAAAATGCCCTGGGGCCAGCGCCGCGAGGTGCGCATGGTCCGCACCTATGCGGACATTCCCGCCGGGACCGTGGGCCTTCTGGCGGGCAGCCAGGGCTTTTTCGAGCTGGCGGCCAACCAGGCCTCCGCCGCCGTGGCCCTTGGTCTGCGCCGGGGCGACGCCCTGCGTCTGGCCTGGACGGAGTAGCCCCGCGTGTTCAAGCGTTTTCTCGCCACTCTGGGTTTTCTCTCGCGCCTGGCCCCGGCCCGCGTCATCGCGGAGGCGGACATGCGCCGCACCATGTTTCATCTGCCCCTGTGCGGGCTGGTCATTGGCGCGGCGGCCTGCGCCCCGGCCCTGGCCGGGCTTTTCGCCGGGCGGCCCCTGGTGCAGGCCTGGACCGTGGTGTTGTTGTCCGCCTATCTGACGCGGGGCCTGCATCTGGACGGCTTGTCCGATGTCATGGACGGCGCGGCCGCGCACACCAGCCCGGAGCGCTTTTGGACCATCGTCAAGGACAGCCGTTGCGGCACCTTTGGCGTGGTGGCCGTGGTGCTGGCCCTGCTGGGGCAGGTGGCGCTTTTTTCGGAAATTTTGGGCCATGCCCGGGCCTGGGCCCTGCCCTGGGTCTTCGTGTTCGGCCGGGCCTGCGGCGTGTGCTTCGGCCGCGTCGCCAGGGCCTATGGACGTCCTGGCCTGGGCGGGCTGTTTCTTGCCGGCGCGGACGGCAAGGCCGTTTGCTGGGCCCTTGCGCTGGCGCTGGCCCCGGCCCTGTGGCTGTGGCCCCTGGCCGTCCTGTACGCCGTGCTGACCGCGCTGATTCTGCTGACCCCGCTGTACCGCCTGGTGCGCGCCGTGGCCGGGGTCAACGGCGATTTCCTCGGCGCGTCCATCATCATAGGCGAGGTGGCCGCCGCGGCAGGGCTTGTGCTTTGCGCCGCGCCCCTTTGGTCCGCACCCTGAACCCCAGCCCGTCTGGAGGCCTCATGTTTCGCATCCGCCCCGCCCTCGTTTCCGTCCTCGTCCTCGCGGCCCTTTGCCTTGGGGGCTGCACCGCCAATTTCAACATGCTCGGCGGGCCTGCCGCACCCTTCCGCGAGCAGACCCTTTCCGGCAAGGGCAGCGGCAAGATCCTGCTCCTCTCCGTTGACGGGCTCATCAGCGAGCGCGGCAAGGAAGGCCTTGTGCGCACGCGGCCCAGCACCGTGGAGGACGTGGCGGCGCAGCTCAAGATGGCCCGCAAGGACAAGGACATCAAGGCCGTGGTGCTGAAGGTGGACTCCCCGGGCGGCACCACCACGGCCAGCGACATCATCTACCACGAGCTCATGACCTACAAGGCCGAGACCGGGAACAAGCTGGTGGTGGCCATGATGGGCCTGGCCGCCTCGGGCGGGTATTACGTCTCCCTCCCGGCGGACCACATTTGCGCCCTGCCCACCACCATAACCGGCAGCGTGGGCGTTATTTTTCTGCAGCCGCGCGTGGCCGGGCTTCTGGAGAAGATCGGCGTGGGCGTGGACGTGAGCAAATCCGGCGCGCAAAAGGACATGGGCTCGCCCTTCCGCGCGGCCACCCCGGAGGAGCGGCTGCTGACGGACTCCATGGTCAAGGCCCAGGCGGCGCGCTTCATCGGTCTGGTGCAGGAGCGCCGCAAGCTCGACCCGGCCGCGCTCGCCATCGTGTCCACGGCGCGCGTGTTCACCGCGCAGGAGGCCAAGGACCTGGGTCTGGTGGACAGTGTGGGTTACCTGGAGGACGCCCTGGCCACGGCCGCAAGCCTGGCCGGACTGCCGCGGGACGCCCGCGTGGTGGCCTACCGCAGCCGCCCGGCCCCGAACGCCACGTACTATCAGCCTGGGGCCGAGTTCGCCGGGCCGAGCCCCACGGTCATCAACCTGGGGCTGGAGAGCCTTTTGCCGCCCCATGCCGGGCTGTATTACCTGTGGACGCCGGGTTGGGCGCAGTAGCACCGCTTGCCCCGGGGTACGTATCCTGCTAGGTGCAATTCGGAACTTGATTTACGTAACCATTTAGCACCTTCGGCGCGGCCCTTATCCGCGCTGTTCGGGGCGTTTCATGCCGCAGAACCAACCGTCCTCCCCGGATGGTTTCGAAACTTCGTCCAAGCCTTTGCCGTTGTGGAAGGTTTGGCTGCCGCCGCTGCTCATTCTTTGCGCGGCCGCCAGCCTGGCCCTGGCCTCGTTTCTGGACTACGAGCGCACCCAGCGCGCAAGCTGCGTGCGGGAGTCGGCCCGCGTCAAGGCGGGCATAGCCGAGCGCCTGCGCGACTATGAGTTCGTGCTGCGCGGCGGCCAGGGACTGCTGAACAATTCGCAGAGCATCAGCAACGAGAAATGGCGCGGCTATGTGCAGGGGCTGGACTACGCCAGCTACTTCCCCGACGCCCTCGGCCTGGGCTACGCCCCCTATGTGCCGGGCGACGGTTTGGCGCGGCACCGGCGGGAGCGCCGGGCCGAATCGCCGGGGTATGACGTCTATCCTTCGGGTGCGCGCCCGGACTACTTCCCCTTGAATTTTCTGGAGCCCGCCAATGCCCGCAACAGGCGGGGCCTGGGCTTCGACATGGGCTCGGAGCCCGTGCGCCGCGCCGCCATAGAGCGCGCCCGCGACACGGGCGAGGCCTCCCTCACCGGCAAGGTGATTTTGATGAAGGCCACCGGGGAGTTTGCGCAGCCAAGCTGTCTGCTCATCGTGCCGGTCTACCGGCCCGGCGCTCCCACGGGCACCGTTGCGGAGCGCCGCGCCGCCCTGCGTGGCGTTCTTACTTCTCCCTTCCGCGTGGGCAGCCTGCTCTCGGGCATCCTCGGCACCGGTGGCCAGCAGCTCAGCGTGGCTGTTTACGATGGCGCCGTCAAAAACAGCGAGACGCTGTTGTTCCGCTCCGGCCCAACCGCGCCGGGGGACGCCATTCACTTCACCACGCTTGAGCTCTACGGGCAGAAGTGGACGCTGGTGTTCAGCCGTCCGCAGACCTCGCCCTTTGCGCCGGAACGCCGCGAACCGCTGGTGCTGCTGTTCCTTGGCGGCGTGCTGGCCGCCGCGGTGCTGCTCATCGGCCGCAACATCGATGTGACCCGCGCCCGCGCCGAGGCCCTGGCCGCGGCCATGACCGCGGAGCTGCGCCAGAGCGAAGCCTACAACCGCACGGTGTTCCAATTCTCCATTCTGCCGGTGGCCGTTTGCGGCCTGGACGACCGTTTTCTGGACGTCAATCCCGCCATGCTCGATCTGCTGGGCTACACGCGCGAGGAGTTCCTGCAAATGTTCTGGCAGGACGTCATCCACCCCGACGATTGGGAAGAACATGCGCACCTGGCCAAGGAAGCAATGGCCGGTGAGCGCGAGAATTATCGCATTGAGCTGCGCACCCTGCGCAAAGACCGCCAGCCGGTGTCCGGGCTCTTGAGCGTGGGCCTTGCCCGCGACGAAGAAGGCCAGGCGCTGTATTTCATCGGCGCGTTCAAGGACGCCTCCGAGAGCATGGCGGCCCAAGAGGCCCAGGCCGCGCGCCGCGCCCTGTATCAGGCCATGTTTGAGGGCAACCGCTCCGTCTGCCTGCTGGTCGACCCGAAGGACGGCCGCATCGTGGACGCCAACCGCGCCGCCGCGGCGTTCTATGGCTATCCGCTTGAGGAGCTGCTGGCCCTCCACGCGGGCGACCTGAACACGCTGCCGCCGGAACGCATGGTTCAGGCCTTGGCCTTGGCCGGAACCCAGGGCGGCGTGTTCGACTTTGTGCACAAATTGAAGGACGGCACCCTGCGCAACGTGCGCGTGCATTCCGGTCCCTTCGATTCCGGCGGATGCGCGCTGATTTTGTCCACGGTGCAGGATGTCACCGACCAGCTGCGCGCCGAGGCCGCCCTTTCCGAAAGCCGGGAGCGCTTCCGCAATTTGGTGGAGTCCACGGACCAGGGCGTGGTGCTGAATGACGAGACCGACCACATCACGTATGTGAACCCGGCCTTTGCGCGCATGCTGGGCTACGCCGCGCCGGACCTTGCGGGCCGCCCCGCCGCCTCGGTCATGATCCCCGAAGCGGCGCAGAACCGGGCGCGGCAGATCGACGCCAGGCGCCAGGGCTCGCGCGAGACCTATGAAACCAGGCTGACGCGGGCGGACGGTTCGGAGCTCATGGTCCGGGTCATGCCCTTTCCCCTGTATGGCACGCGCGGGGAGTTCCAAGGCTCCTGCGGTCTCGTGGTCGACATAACCGCCCTGCACGCGGCCCAGGAGATAGAACGGCGGCGGCAAACGCGCCGCGCGGCCCTGCTGCGCCTGCACGAGATGCAGCACGCCCCGCGCCAGGAGCTGCTGGACTACGCCCTGGAGCAGGTGCTGCAAATCACCGCCAGCCAGTACGGCTACATCTGCTCGTACGACGACAGCTCGCGCCAGTTCACGCTGCTCGCCTGGTCGACAGACGCCATGGAGCAATGCCGGGTGGAGCCGCTGCAGAGCATGTATCATCTCGACCAGACCGGCGTGTGGGGCGAGGCTGTGCGCCTGCGCGAACCGGTGCTGCTGAACGATTTTTCCGCTCCGCATCCGGGCAGGCGCGGCCAGCCGGAGGGCCATGTGGCCCTGACGCGCTTCCTCTCCGTGCCGGTGATACGCGCGGGCCGCGTGCTCGCCGTGGTGGGCGTGGCCAACAAGAAGCCTCCTTACACGGACGAGGACATCACGCAGCTCAAACTCTTCACCGACGGGCTGTGGGGCATCCTGGCGCGCCAGGACGCCGAGCAGGAGCTGCGCGAGGTGACGGAGCGCTTCCAGCGGGCCGTGCGCGCCGGGCGCGTGGGTCTGTGGGAGTGGGACCTCAAGAGCGGCGCCGCGCGCTGCGACACGGTCATGGATGAGCTTTTCGGTCTGGATGACACGCACCGCACCGGCACGCCCGAGGACTGGCTCGTCCGCGTCGATCCGGCGGAGCGCGAGGACGTGCGCCGGGCCGTCATGGACGCCGCGGCCAGGGGCGAACGCTTCGCCGCCTCCTTCCGCGTGCAGCGGCCCGATGGCGGCGTGGCGCACATCGAGGCCTCGGCCGTGGCCCAGGTGGGTCCAGAGGGCGAGCCCCTGCGTCTGGTCGGCGTGAACATCGACGTGACCCGCCTGCGCGAGGCCGAGTTGCGGCTCGCCCAGAGCGAGGAACGCTTCCGGCATCTTTTCGAAAACGCGCCCATCCCGTACCAATCGCTGGACGCCGACGGGAGGCTGCTGCTGGTCAACGCCGCCTGGCTCGACAGCATGGGCTACGCGGCCGAGGAAGTTTTGGGCCGCAACTTCTCGGAATTTCTGCACCCGGACTCCCTGGCGTATTTTCAGGAGCAGTTCGCCCTGTTCAAGGAGCGGGGCCGGGTGAGCGGCGCCGAGTGCCTGCTGCGCAGCAAGGACGGCGGCACGCATCTGGTCAGCGTCAACGGCCGCGTGGCTTGCGATGCCCAGGGCCGCTTCCAGAGCACCCACTGCACCTTCACCGACATCACCGAGCGCCGCGCAGCGGAAGAACAGTTGGCGCGGAACCACCGTTTTCTGCAAAACCTCATCGACACGCTACCCGTGCCTTTTGTGTGCAAAGACGGCCAGGGCCGCTACCTTCTGGTGAACGAGTCCTTCACGCGGCTGTATGACTTGACCAAGAACGAGGTGCTTGGCCGCACCCTGGGTGAGTTCTGCCCGCAGGACAAGGCGAGGCTCCATTGCTCCGTCGACGAGAAGGTGCTCACGCGTCAGGACGGCGACTGTGCGCAGTATGAGGAGACCTTTGCACCGCCGGGCGCCGGGCAGCACCACTGGCTGGTATTCAAGTCGCACCTGCGTCTGGCCGACGGCGGCTCCGGCATCGCCGCCATCGCCATCGACATAACCGAGCGCAAACAGGCCGAGGAAGCCCTGCGCGAAGAGCGGCGCAGGCTCACGGACGTCATCGAGGGCACCAACACCGGCACCTGGGAGTGGGACCTCGAAAGCGGGGGGCTGTTGTGCAACGAGCGTTTGGCGCAAATTCTCGGGCAAACCCTTGAGGGACTCTCTCCAGCCACCATGGACAGCCTGCTGGGCATGACCCACCCGGAGGACGTGCCCCTGTGCAACGAGGCCCTGGCCCGGCATTTTTCCGGCGAAACGCCGTTTTTTGATGTGGAGCTGCGCATGCGCCACGCCGAAGAGCGCTGGATCTGGGTGCATGTGCGCGGCCGGGTGTTTCAGCGCGGCCAAGACGGCCACCCCCTGCTCATGTCCGGCGCCCTCAGCGATATCGACGCGCGCAAGTCGACGGAGGAGCGCCTTGCCCTGGTGGCCCGCTTCCCGGTGGAGAACCCGCACCCCGTGCTGCGCGCCGACGCCAAGGGCGTGCTGCTCTACGCCAACCCAGCGGCAGAGCCGCTTTTGACCAGCTGGGGGCAGAAGGTGGGCGGCCGGCTCCCACGCGAGCTGCGCCACGAGCTGCGCCTGGCGCTTGATTGCGGCCAGGCCCGCACCTCGGAGCGTTCTTATGCCAGCGGAGTGTACTCCTTCACTGTCGCCCCCTTCGTGGACAAGGGCTACGCCAACGTCTACGCCGTGAACGAAACCCAGCGCAAGGCCGCGGAAATGGCCCTGCGCCTTGGCGAGCTGCGTTACCGCGAGCTGGCCGTCATGCTGCAGCTCATGTGCGACAATGTGCCGGATATGATTTGGGCCAAGGACATGGAGAACCGCTATCTTTTCGCCAACAAGGCCATGTGCGAGCAGCTGCTGTGCCTGCGCGAGGGCGAGCAGCCCCTTGGCAAGACCGAGGAGTTCTTCGCCAAGCGCGAGCAGGCCGCCCACCCGGAAGATCCCGAGTGGCACACCTTGTGGGTCGCGTGCCTGCGCTCCGACATGGAGACCTTGGCGGGCCGCGGCCTCGGCCAGTATGAGGAAACCGGCCGCTGCCTGGGCCAGCTCAAGCATTTCGATGTGCGCAAGGCGCCCTTTGTGAACGGCCAGGGCGTGGTCATCGGCACGGTTGGCTCCGCGCGCGACATCACCGAGAAGAAAAGCGCCGAGGAAGCCCTGGCCAGAAGCGAGGAGCGCTTCCGCACCCTGGCCCAGGTCTCGCCCGTGGGCATTTTTCAGGCCGATACGACGGGCCGCTGCACCTATGTCAACGACCAGTGGTCGCGCATCAGCGGTTATCCCAAGGTGGCCGCCGTGGGCATGGGCTGGCTGCGCACCCTGAACACCGCCGACCGCCGGGGCATTCTGCGCGGCTTCCGTGAAACCGCGCGCACCGGCGACGACTTCGTCACCGAGCTGCGCTTCCGACCTGCGCAGCGGCAGCAGGAGGGCCGCTGGGTGCTGGTGCGCGCCGCGGCGGAGCGCGGCCCCCAGGGCGGCTTCACCGGTTTCGTGGGCGCGGTGACGGACATCACCGAGCTGAAGCGGGCGGAGGCGGCCCTGCGCCAGGCCAAGGCCGAGGCCGAGGCCGCCACGGAGGCCAAGGCGTTGTTCCTGGCCAACATGAGCCACGAGATCCGCACGCCCCTTTCCGGGGTTATCGGCACCACCAAGCTTTTGTCCCAGTCGCAGCTGGACGAGGCCCAGCGCCAGCTTGTGGACATGGCCGTGGATTCCGGCCGGGCTCTGCTCGACGTGGTGAACGACATTCTGGACTTCTCCAAGATCGAGGCCGGGCAGTTCAAGCTGCGCAGCGCGCCCTTTTCGCTGCGGCACACCCTGGAGAGCCTCGTGGGCCCCATGGCCATTTTGGGCCGGGAGCGCGGTCTCTACCTCAAGGTGGACGTGGCCCGCGGCGCGCCGGACTCCCTTATGGGCGACGAGACCCGCCTGGGCCAGGTGCTGCGCAACCTGCTGACCAACGCCATCAAGTTCACCGACGCCGGCGGCGTGACCCTGGCAGTGCAGCCGGAACCCCGTGCCGGCGACGAGGTCCGGCTTTCCTTCAGCGTCACGGACACGGGCATCGGCATCGAGCCCAGCTACCTGCCGCGCTTGTTCGACAGCTTCAGCCAGAGCGACAGCTCCTACGGCAAGCGTCATGGCGGAACCGGCCTCGGGCTGGCCATATGCAAAAGCCTTGTGGAGCAGATGGGCGGCTCCATCCAGGTGCGCAGCAGCCTGGGCAAGGGCAGCACGTTCACCGTCACGCTGCCCTTTGGCCAGGACGCGCAGCCCCAGGCTCCGGCCGCGCCCGCCGTCGGCCAGGGCGCTGATCAGGGCGCCGGGCATGACGCCGGCCCGGACACGGATTCGTCCGCTGCGCAGCCAGTTGGGCAAAGCAGCGTGCAGGCCGCCGCGCAAAACGTCGGACCTGCGGCAGCGCAAAACGCCGGGCAAGACCGGCAGCCCGCATCGGGCCCGGCCGCTGCGCCAGCCGCGCCATTGGCCGCTGCGTCGTGCGCTCCGTCGGCCACTGCGCCGCGCGCATCCACCTCTGTGCCCGCCTCTCCGGCAGTGGGGCAGGCAACAGGCCAGGCTGTAAGCCAGGCAACGGGCCAGGCAGCGGCTTCGTCCGCCGCCGTGCGCGTGCTTCTGGCCGACGACAACGCCATCGGCCGCGTGCTCATGGAGCATGTGCTGAAGAACGCCGGGTACGACGTGGCCTGCGTGGCCGACGGCCGCGAGGTGCTGCGCGCCCTGCGCCGCGGACGTTTCGACCTGGTGCTCATGGACGTGCAGATGCCCCGCATGGATGGCCTCACCGCCACACGGCAAATCCGCATGGGCGAGGCCGGGACGGAGAGCCGCAACATCGCCGTGGTGGCGCTCACGGCCTATACCTCGCGGGAGGACCGGCAGAATTTCATCGACGCGGGCATGGACGACGCCGTGTCCAAGCCGGCCGAGGAGAAGGCCTTGTTCGCGGCCATGGAGCGCGCGCTTGCCGCCGCCCGTTCCCGAGCCGCCGCGCGCACCCCCGACGCGGAAGGCACGGCAAAAGAGGCCGCGGCTCCCGGCGCGTCCGGGAGCTGGGCCCAGGGCGGCCAGCAGCCCGATCGCCTGGACGGGGAATACCTCTCGCGTTCCTTTGGCGACAATCTTCCGCTGTTGGCCCTGCTGCTCCGCCAGTTCCTGGATAAAAGCCTGCCGGAAATCGAGCGCGGACTGGCCCAGTCCCTGCCGCCAGCGACTTGCGCCAGGGGCGCGGCGCGGCCCATCGGGCCCGGGGCACGCTCGCCTCCATCGGCGCGGCGCGCGGCGCAAACCTCGCCGCCGCGGCCGAGGCCGCCGCCGTCTCGGGCTCCGTGGCGGACTTCGCCGCCAAATGCGCCGCCCTGCGGGTGGAACTGGACGGCCTGCGGGAACACCTGCGGCAGGGCCAGCCCTGGGGGCCCTTGGAGAAACTGTCATGAACAGGAAGGTGACGCCATGCCGTCCATGAACCATCGCGGCGCGCTGCCGGAGGACCCGGAAATCGCGGCCATCGTGCGCGCGCTCGGCCTTGTCCCCCCTGCCGCAGGAGGGCGGCCTCTACGCCGAAACCTACCGTTCCGCGCGCATTCTGCCCGCCGGTTCCGCCGGACCGGAGCAGACCGGGCCGCGCGCCTGCGCCACGGCCATCTACTACCTCGTCACGCCGACGCGCTTTTCCGCGCTGCACCGCGTGGCCAGCACCGAGATCTTTCATTTCTACCTGGGCGACGCGGTCGGCATGCTCCAGCTGCACCCGGACGGCCGGGCGATCCGCCATGTCATCGGCACCGACATCGCCGCCGGGCAGCGCCCGCAGGTGGTGGCCCCGCGCGGGGTGTGGCAGGGCACGCGCCTGCTTCCCGGCGGGCGCTTCGCCCTGCTGGGCTGCACGGTGAGCCCGGGCTTCGACTTCGCCGATTACGAGCACGGCTCCCGGGCGGCGCTCACCCGCGCCTATCCCGCCCAGGCCCAGGCCAACCGCGGGCTCGCGCCCGGCCAATAGCCCACAGCCCGCCGAC